>Ga0208413_1002399_pt1 | contig 10759 bp, 10 predicted proteins | sample AntAceMetag02UKD_FD_184761 | JGI IMG/M metagenome (GOLD analysis project Ga0208413, IMG submission 184761) | Saline lake microbial communities from Ace Lake, Antarctica - Antarctic Ace Lake Metagenome 02UKD (SPAdes) (version 2) | ecosystem: Environmental > Aquatic > Non-marine Saline and... | reverse complement strand
GTACCAGCTCGCCCGAGAAACACAGTAAGCATCCGACCTGCACCGTATTGCAATCTTTTCAGATTTGGGCAGTTTCAGCTTCGCTTTCCAGTTGAGCGTGCTTCTCAAGCTTCACGTTCCAGGGCAGCAGTTCACTGATCTTATTCACTTTGTGATCTGCGATGACGGTGAGCACATGCGTGAGGTAGGTTTGCGGGTTGATACCGTTTAGCTTGGCTGTGCCCAATAAACTGTAGAGCGTGGCGGCGCGATCGCCGCCATTGTCTGAGCCTAGGAATAAGAAATTCTTTCTTCCAATTGAGACGCTACGCAAAGCTCTTTCGGCAGCATTATTGTCAATTTCCACTTGCCCATCGGTCAAGAACAGCGACAAGGCTTGCCACTGATTTAGAGCATAGCCAATGGCCGTGGCTGTGACTGATTTCTTTGATACGGTCGTGAGTTGTGCGGTTAGCCAAACATGCAGGTCATTCACAATCGGTACAGATTGCTCTTGTCGAACCTTTAACCGTTCTGCGGGTAACTTGCCCCGTATGGTTTTTTCAATGGCATACAGTTCACCAATCGTATTTAAGGCATGGGTTGTGATCGGTGTGGCGTTTAGCACATGCATGTCATGGAACTTGCGTCTGGCATGCGCCCAACAGGCGGCTTCAAGTATTTCACCTGATTTAAAGACCTCGTCATACCCGGCGAAGGCGTCAGCCTGCAGCACCCCTCGGTACCCTTTAAGATGCTTTTGCGGGTGTATGCCTTGGCGATCTCTTGAATAAGCAAACCAAACTGCCGGTGGGCTAGTGCTACCTACCGGGCGATCGTCTCGGGTGTAGACCCAAAGCCGAGCGGTCTTGGTTTTACCATTGCCTGGTGCCAGTACTTTTATGGGTGTGTCATCGGCATGAATCTTAGTAGCCGCGAACACATGTTGGTGCAGTGCTTCCAAGAGTGGGGCTAATAACGTGTGCACGCCACCCACCCAGTCACCCAAGGTGCTGTCACTGAGATCAACCTCTTGACGGCCATAAATCTGGCTTTGCCTGTAAAGGGGTAAATGATCAAGGTACTTACTGACCATCACGTGGCTGAGCAACGCGGGGCCGGCGTAGCCTCTGGCAATGGGACGGCTAGGGGCTGGGGCTTGCACGATGGTGTCGCAGCAACGGCAGGTCATCTTTGGGCGAACAATGCAGATGACTTTAAAGTGTGCCGGAACGAATTCAAGCACTTCGCTTGCATCTTCACTCAAACGGGCAAATTCACCGCCACAGCTGGGGCAATCGGTTTCAGTGGGCAGTATTTCTTGAACTTCACGGGGCAGGTGCTTGGGCAACAGTGGGCGTGGGGCTCGAGGTTTGCGGGCTGCTTTAGGTTGACTGGATTGGGCTTGATCAATGATTTGAGCCCGCTCGCCTTGGTTGATGTACAGATCTTCGAGCTCAAGCTCTAGCTGATCGATTTGGCGCTCAAGCTTCTCTGAGCGTTGACCAAATAACATGCGCTGCAGCTTACTGATTAAGAGCTTTAAGCGATTGATCTCATCAGAGTCATCACGCTTGCCTGCTTTAAGTAAATCGCGTTCGGTTTTAATGCTGTTGAATTCAATTTGAACGTTATTTCGTTCATCTTCAAGGGCTTGAACCATTGCAAATTGAGCGGTCAACAAGGCCTTGAGTTCTTCAATATTATCAGGCAGTTGTGAGCTTATTTGCATAGGTTCTATTGTACCAAATAGTCCCTAAAAGCACCACTCACAATTGGCTTAAAAGCCAATAAATATGCGGGTTTACAACATATTTTTATGGCTTTAAAAAGTGTTCAATTTGCTACCCAAATGCCTCAGGCTTGAGTGGGCGATTGGGTGCGTTTGGGTGCTCGCCAATCAATGCCTTCGAGCAACATTGATAACTGCGCAGCACTCAAATGCACCGAACCACTGTCAGCTTGCGGCCACACAAACCGACCCTCTTCTAGTCGCTTGATTAACAAACACATACCGTCGCCTGCATACCAAAGCACCTTAATCCGATCACCCCGCCTACCTCGAAACACAAAGACGTGGCCACCAAAGGGGCAACGCTCAAGAACGTTCTGCACAACAGCAGCCAAGCCATCAAAGCTCTTGCGCATATCAGTCACCCCTGCGGCTAACCACACCTGGGTGCCTGGCGGCATGCCCATCATGGGTGAGGTGTGGCTGAGTTGGATGTAAAACCAATGGCCGCTAAGACTGCAAGTAGGTTATTCACCTGAACATCACCGTGAATGCAAATACGGTGCTCACCAACAAAGAGTTCAATATGTCCAGCAGTTTGGGCGTGTGCTAACAAAGCTGGGTTGTGTGCTGGCTTGGGCGCACGCGACTTGGGTGCCAACTGAACAGGTAAAAAGCCGGTCACTGAACCCAACTCAAGTCGATCAGCCCGAGAGCCTAACTGGTCGTTGCGGTACATCCAACGCCATCGGTGCAATTGGTTGGCATTAATGCGATGCGCCATTGCCACTGATGCGATCGAGACGTTAGGCATCATCGATTGCTTAACAATTTGAATCTTCTGAGCCGCGGTATAGCTCTGACGCAAATGGGGTTGAGAGACGGGCGAAAGATTATCCATAATAGATGTCCACTTAAAAATAGATGGACACCTATTGTGGATATATTTTCGGTGGAAAACTAGGCGGTGCAGAGCGGGCGCTTACACAAAGCGCGCTTAAGTTGATCACATTAGAGGTAAGCCACGAGGATGAAATGTTACAAACGATAGAGCCTGAGGCAGCGTTCTTGCGATCCATCACCAAACAACAGAAAGTAGAAAAAGACGAGGGTTTAACCATGCAGTTTGTCATCGGGATGACGGGCTGTGCTGTGCCAACGCAAGGAAAGATAGAGGTGCAATCCATCGTTGATGGCCTTGTTGTAAAGGGCAACGGCTTAGTGACAACAGTAGGCGAGACCTCGCCCGAAGAAAAATAAGTGATAAGGAGTGATTTTGGTTAATATCCCATTTCAAAACGCCTGATTCTGATTTGCTTTTGGTTCAACACCGGCTCAAAAAAGGTGCGATGAAAATTTTACTAACAGGTGGCACAGGTTATATCGGCAGCCACACTGCCGTGGCACTGCGTGCAGAGGGTCACGAGGTTGTCTTGTTTGACAACTTGGCTAACAGCCAAGCAAAAGTGGTTGACTCGATCGCGCAGATCACCGGGAAGGCCGTGTCATCGGTGCCATTCGTCCAGGGTGATATCCGAGATACCGCCCAGCTGAAAGAAGTGTTAAGCACTTATCATATAGACGCCATGATCCACTTTGCGGGTCTGAAAGCTGTGGGCGAGTCCGTTCAAAACCCCCTGGCCTACTACGCTAATAACGTCCAAGGCACGATCAGCTTATTGCAGGCGATGCAGGCCTGCGAAATTAAAACCTTGGTCTTTAGTAGCAGCGCCACCGTTTACGGTGAGCCTCAATACCTGCCACTCGATGAATCGCACCCAACTTCTGCTACCAGCCCATACGGGCAAACCAAACTACACATCGAGCATATGCTCCAAGATCTGGCGGTGTCTGACCCCACTTGGCGCGTGGCCTGCCTGCGCTACTTTAACCCCGTGGGTGCGCATGAAAGTGGGCTAATCGGCGAAGACCCAAACGGCATACCGAATAACCTCATGCCTTATGTGGCACAAGTGGCAGCCGGCTTAAGAACAGAACTCAATGTCTTTGGTAACGACTACGCCACCGATGACGGCACGGGCGTGCGTGATTACATCCATGTGATGGATTTGGCCGAAGGTCACGTCGCCGCCTTAGAATTTTTACAGCGCGAGTCGGGATGGCACGCCATCAATTTGGGTACTGGCAAAGGCTATAGCGTCTTAGACATTGTCAAAGCCTTTGAGCACGCCAGCGGTCAAGCCGTGCCTTATCGCATGGCAGCCCGTCGTGCAGGCGATGTGGCGCAGTGCTACGCCAACCCACAAAAAGCCGCCACCGCGCTCGGCTGGACTGCCCGGCGCACGCTTGCTGACATGTGCGCTAGCACTTGGCAGTTTCAGCGGAAATCGTGACATGAAACGCCTGTTTGACCTCGTGTTGTTGGTGGTGCTCGGTGTTTTACTCGCCCTGCCACTAATGATCACCGCCCTGGCCGTGCGCTTGAGCTCCCCTGGACCCGTGATTTACTGGAGTGAGCGCGTCGGCCAGCGCAACAAGCTCTTTAAAATGCCCAAATTCCGTAGCATGCGCATCGACACCCCCGTCATGGCCACCCACCTCCTACTCAACCCAGACCAATGGCTCACCCCCATTGGCTCGTTTCTGCGGCGCTCCAGCCTAGATGAGTTACCCCAGTTGTGGAGTATTCTTAGGGGTGAGATGAGTTTTGTGGGGCCGCGCCCAGCACTTTTTAATCAAGCCGACCTTATCACCTTGCGCACGGAGCAGGGCGTGGATGCCTTACTGCCCGGTTTAACCGGCTGGGCCCAAGTCAACGGCCGGGACGAACTGCCCATCCCGCAAAAGGTGGCACTCGATGTGCAGTACCTTGAACGCCACTCCTTGCGTTTTGATATCAAAATACTGTGGATGACCGGCGTAAAGGTCTTGCACAGAGACGGCGTCTCCCACTAGCGGGCATAGGCGACTCACTCCTCCTTCTAGCCACAACCAAACAAACAACCAACCCATCAAACAGTCAGATAAGCACATAGACAGTCAGTCAAAAAGCAAACAGCCATGAAACGATCGACCATGCCGCTCGCAGTACCCATTCTCGCTTTGCCCCGCATGGCCAAGCGAGCCGTGGCGTTGATTGTCGATCTCAGCCTGTGCGTGTTGACGGTATGGTTTGCTTTCTATCTGAGACTAGACACCTTCATCAGTTTCACCGCACCGGGACCTTGGCGCTTTGGCATCACGCTCTCAGCCGTGGCGTCTGTTTTGATTGCCTTTCCCATATTTGTCGCTTCAGGCTTGTATCGCGCTATTTTTAGATACAGTGGTTTGCCAGCCTTGGCGGCGGTCTTGCGCGCGGTGGGTATTTACGGCTTGATCTATGCCGTGATCTTCATGGCCATTGGTATTGATGGGGTACCTCGGACAGTGGGTATTATGCAACCCCTGTTGCTACTGTTGTCCGTCGGCACTTCCCGTTTCATGGTCAGGGCCTGGCTCGGTGATGAATACCAAAGCATTCTGCGACGCCAAGGCCGTCCCAAGGCATTGATTTACGGCGCCGGCTCTAGCGGGCGCCAATTGGCCGCCGCCATGGGTAACAACCCCCAAATGCAGGTCATCGGTTTTCTGGATGATGATGACCGCTTGCATGGTCAAGTACTAAACGGATTGCCAATATTTGACCCCAAAGATCTTGACCGGCTCGTTGCCACGCGACAGATCAACGACGTGTTGTTGGCCATGCCGAGTTTGTCACGTTCGCGCCGCAACGAGGTTCTCAGTCAAATTCGGGCCGCGCAGGTTTCTGTGCGCACACTGCCTAGCGTGACCGACTTGGCACAAGGCAAAGTCAGCGTCGCCGATCTGCGTGAGCTCGATGTGGATGACTTATTGGGTCGTGAACCGGTCCTACCGAATCATCTCTTGCTCAGTAAAAACAATGCCAACAAAGTCGTTATGGTGACCGGTGCTGGCGGGTCAATCGGTGGCGAGCTCTGTCGACAAATCCTCGCCGCTGGCCCCAGCAAACTGCTGTTGATTGAGCAAAGCGAGTTTGCCCTCTATGCCATCCATCAGTCGCTTGAAGAAAAAAGCACAGTAAATCTCACCAACCAAAACGAGGCAACAAACACTGAACTGATGCCCTTACTCGGTTCTGTGCAGGACAGCGAACGCATCCGTGAAATCATTTCCATCTGGCGTCCTGACACCATCTACCATGCCGCCGCATATAAACATGTGCCCTTGGTCGAACACAATCCTGCCGAAGGCATTAAAAACAATGTGCTCGGGACCTTAAGAACGGCACGCGCCGCCGCTGAGTATGGCGTGGCGGATTTTGTGCTGATTAGTACAGACAAAGCCGTGCGTCCTACTAACATTATGGGGGCGAGCAAACGCTTAGCCGAGATGGTGTTGCAGGCTCTGGCTGCAAACGGCTTAAAGGGTTCAAACAGCTCAAAAACCACCTTCAGCATGGTGCGGTTTGGTAACGTCCTCGGCTCCTCGGGATCTGTTGTTCCTAAGTTTCGTCAGCAGATCAAAGACGGCGGCCCCATCACACTCACTCACCCCGAGGTGACCCGCTACTTCATGACCATCCCAGAAGCCGCACAACTCGTGATTCAAGCCGGCGCCATGGCGCGCGGTGGCGACGTCTTTGTCTTGGACATGGGCGAACCCGTCAAAATCATCGATTTGGCCAGGCGCATGATTGAACTCTCCGGTTTGATCGTTCGAGATAAAGCCCGCCCGGATGGCGACATTGAAATAGCCATCAGCGGCCTGCGCCCCGGAGAAAAGCTGTACGAAGAACTGCTCATCGGTGATGACCCTGCACCAACCTCACACCCCAGAATCATGAAAGCCCAAGACGATTTCATCGCTTGGGAACAATTAGAGAGCGAACTGAATGCCCTCGAATCTGCCCTCGCAGCCAGTGACGTCACCCGCGTCCGGTCGTTGATGGAGAAACTGGTGTCTGGCTACGCCCCAGCTGCCGGCATTGTGGATTGGATTCATCTTGAGCAGGAAGCCGGTATTGGTGCCGCTCGCTGATGCACCGATGACAACCGGGTTCGCAATTGCACCGTTAGTTTGCCTCAACATCTGGATACCGCGCGACCGAGAAAGCCACCCGATTATCGTAGCCAAGGCCAAATCGGTATCCATCAGTTTTTACATAGTTAATCGGTTTTTTTTCCGATTAACTATGTAAAGTACAAGCTATGAGTATCAGCCAAGAACTCCAGGGGTTGAGCGAAGTCCCATTCAGCCATAGCGTGCTGTTTCCGCGCCTGGCCGCACTTTGCCGTACATCGCAGGCCAAACGATAAGATTTCTGAATGGCTTGCCGACCAAAGCCTTATCGCTATCAAGCGTGGCTTGTATGTATGCAACCCATCGCGTACGGGCCAACCGTTGAGTTTGCCTCTGATTGCCAATCAGTTGTATGGCCCATCTTATGTGTCTCTGGACTATGCGCTGAGTCACTACGGTCTCATTCCTGAGGCCGTCTACCAAATCACGTCGGTCACGACACGCCGTAGCAAGACCTACGATACGCCACTGGGCCGGTTTTCTTACGAGCGTCTGGCATTGTGCGTTTACCCACTTGGGATTATCAGTACACGCAATGAGGCCGGCCACTATTACCTGATGGCATCAAAAGAAAAGGTACCCCGCGACAAATTGATCCGGACATCTAACCTCCCAATTACCAGCCCCGCCTCATTGTTAAGTTACCTGAATCAAGATCTGCGGCTTGATACGAATCAGCTGGCTGACTTTGATCCGGCATTGGTGCGCCGCATCGCCGCCGTGGGGGGTCAAGCGTCGTGTTTTAGAGAATCTCTCTTTATTGCTGGAGAAGCGCCTATGGGCATCGTAGATGAGATGTTATCGCCCTACCCGCGTGAAACTGAGGCAGAAGAAACCAATGCGCTTCGTGAAGTGATGCAGGAAATTGCATTAGCAGGCCTGCAACGTGCCGGTTCTTTGACCCAAAAACATTGGTGTAAAAAGAATGACTTAGTGACTTGATGTAAACTTGTACCTAACACGTTATATCTTATGGTTTTTGCCTGTAAAATTGATATTTTTAATAATACAGGCAAAAATGAAACCCCTTAGTGATCAACAACGGCTCTATTTAGTAGAGTCAGACCAACTGTACAGAGCCTGGCGGCAAGCGCAATGGCGCAGCCGAGACTACCGGTATGGCATGCGCTGGAAAAAAGTAAATGACACTGAGTACCTTGTGCGCTTGCAAGATGCCAAGGGTAACGGTAAGTCGCTTGGGCGTCGAAGCGATCAGACCGAGGAGACACACGAGCGATTTGTCAATGGCAAGCAATTGGCCGACCAGACACGGCAGGGCCTGACAGATAAATTGAAGACGCAGAGCCGTCTGAATAGGGCATTGCGGCTTGGACGAATGCCAACCATCGTTGGCAATATATTGCTCCGACTAGACGAAACAAGAGCGTTAAAGGATCTTCGAGTCGTCGGCACTCATGCGCTATTTGCATACGAGTCGATGGCAGGAGCCGAGTTCAAGGTCGAGCTTCTTGCGTCTGGCGACGTTGATTTGCTGTTTGATGGCCGCAAGAAAATAGCGCTACTCGCCCCAAAGCTTGAAAACCAGGGATTGTTAGCGTTGTTGCGTAAAGTGGACAACACCTTCCAAGTATCCTCCGCTGATCAGTTTCGAGCTATCAATAAAGACGGCTTCATGGTGGATTTCATCACGCAGGACAGGGGCATGATGACAAAGAGGCCAGCCAGGATGGCGGCTGATGATTTGGCCGCTGTTGAAGTGCCAAATCTTGAGTGGCTAGCCAACTCACCTCGCATTGAACAAGTCGTGATTTCGGCCAATGGGCAGCCGGTTATGATGCCGGTGCCAGATCCTAGGGCGTTCGCGCTCCATAAGGCATGGTTGTCACAGCAAGTTGATCGCGAGCCGGTCAAAAAACAGCGCGACTTGAATCAAGCGCGTAGGCTGCGACAGTGCCTGCGTGAGTACTTGCCGAACTTTTCTCTCGAGCCCGATGCGATTGCGAAGATGAAATACCTACCAAAAGAAATGATTGAGCGGTCGCTGGCATTGGCTCTGTAGTCGGTGATGAATGTCCACGCGCCGCACAGAACATGCCCTCACTCAACTTCAACCCATCAAATCATGTCGATCACGTCGATCACGTCACGTAGTGGCAAGACGTACGGTACGCCACTGGGCCGGTTTTCTAACGAGCGTCTGGCGTTGCGGGTTTACCCGCTCGGGATTACTCAGTTACCTGAATCAAGATCTGCGGCTTGATACGAATCAGCTGGCTAATGTTGATCTGTCATTGGCACGTCGCACAGCCTTTTTAGCGGCCCCCGAAAGCCATCGCTACGCAAGGACCACTGCGTCCCAACTTAGATAGACACGCCGAGTCGGTGAGAGAAGCCTTGCGTCAATCACTCAACCCCGTTACCTACTGTGCATCTTGATCTGTGGTTAACGATCTGTGGTTAACATAGGCACTTAGCGAAGGAAGCCGTTGCGAATCTATTTAACGTTTCTTAGCTCGTGACAAAAGTCTTTAGAAGAATGTCGACCTATGCCCATAACCTTGGAACAACTCAATGCCGCAAGTGCTGATGCGTTCGCCGCTTCGCTAGACGGGATTTATGCCCTTTCTTGGGTCAGCGAACAAGCTGCCGCCCAACGTCCATTTGCCAGTGTCGCAGCCCTTAAATATGCAATGACCTCAGTCATTCAAAGCGCTGCGCCAGATGAGCAATTAGCATTGATACACGCCTACCCTTCAACAGCATCAGACTACCAAGCCAAGTTTGGGTTTCCTTTTGTGCTCGCACCCCAAGGGCCACGCGCCACTGGACTGTCAGCCGCTGAGGTCAGTGATATCCTCGCGCGCCGCCTGAACCAACCCCCCGAATTCGAGCGCCAAGAGTGCCTGCGAGAAATTCATCGCATGGCTGAAATCCGTCTCAACCAGTTGGTCGATAACACCCCGACACAAGACACCACCCAAGGCAATCAAGTATGGGACTGGTGCGAAGCGCTGTCCGCTTTTAGCGACTCGCCTTACGCCGAACGCGGCGAGCTCACAGTCACTTACCTCACCGAGGCTCATCGCGCTTGTGCTGCCCAAATTGCCAAGTGGATGCAAGAAGACTGTGGATTTGACGAAGTGCGAATAGATGCCGTCGGTAACGTCGTCGGCATCTATCATGGCCAAGACATCAGCAGCAAACGCCTGCTCACTGGTAGCCACTACGACACGGTTCGCAACGGAGGTAAATACGACGGCCGCCTAGGCTTCCTAGTACCCATGGTTTGTGTACGCGAACTCGCCCGCCAGGGCAAACGCCTGCGCCACGGCATAGAAGTCGTCGCCTTCTCAGAAGAGGAGGGCCAACGCTACAAAGCCGTCTTCTTAGGGTCCGGTGCCTTAACCAGCGATTTCAACCTTGCCTGGCTCGAACAAACCGACGCTGATGGCATCAGCATGCGCCAAGCCATGATCGACGCTGGCCTAAACCCCGCCGACATCCCCCAACTAAAACGCGACCCCGCTCAATACCTGGGTTTTGTTGAAGTCCACATCGAACAAGGCCCGGTGCTGAACCAGCGTGACCTGCCGCTTGGCGTGGTCACTTCTATTAATGGCAGCGTGCGTTTACTTGGTGATGTCCAAGGCATGGCCAGCCATGCCGGCACCACCCCCATGGACATGCGAAACGACGCCGCGCTGGGCGTGGCCGAGCTCATGCTTTACCTCGAACAGCGCGCCAAGGCCGCACCCGACTTGGTCGGCACCGTCGGCCAGCTCGAAGTACCCAACGGTTCCATCAACGTCATTCCTGGTCGTTGCCGCTTTAGTCTCGACATCCGGGCCATCACCGATGCTGTGCGCGACGCCTGCTTGGCTGACGTCAAAGCCGAACTGCAACGTATTTGCCAGCGCCGTGGCCTACAACACGACCTCGAAGAAATCATGCGTGTTGCCGCCGCCCCATCCGACCCCCAGTTGCAAGCCCAGTGGGAGCGTGCCGTGACCAGTCTAGGCCTACCCG
>Ga0208413_1002392_pt1 | contig 10801 bp, 8 predicted proteins | sample AntAceMetag02UKD_FD_184761 | JGI IMG/M metagenome (GOLD analysis project Ga0208413, IMG submission 184761) | Saline lake microbial communities from Ace Lake, Antarctica - Antarctic Ace Lake Metagenome 02UKD (SPAdes) (version 2) | ecosystem: Environmental > Aquatic > Non-marine Saline and Alkaline... | reverse complement strand
GGCAGTTACCCGGATTTCCGCCGGCGCCGCACAGTCGAAGAAGCCCGCCTTGACGCTGGCCGCAAGCCGTGGTCGACGCTGGCCTGCCGTCCTTGGTGGCTTCGTTCTCCTGGTCGTGCTCGCTGGCATGCTCGGTGCTGCGGTGTTTCATACGCAGCTCGCCGAACGTCAGCTGAAGATCGGCCAGCTCGAGCGATCCGTCAATGACGAACGCGAACGCTTCGACGAACTCCGGTACCGCCGCGCTGAACTGCGCTCGCCTGTGCGGCTGGCGGGCGCTGCGGGTGATCTCGGCATGGTCCGTGGCGACGCTGGCACGTTTGTCGAGCTCGACAGCTGGGCAACGGCGCGCCAACTCGCAGTAGCCGGGGTGATTGACATCACCTCACGGCAAGTCATCATCGATACCGATCCACTCGAACAGTTCAGTGATGTCAAACGCGTCTCCGCGGGCCAGCCCTAGGAGACCACGATGGCAACTCGTTCGCACTCACCTCGCACGTCCGACCGAAAGCCAGGCCGCAACACCGTCGCGGCTCCGCAACAGCGCACAGCGGGCCGTTCCGCACGCATGACTACCCAGCGTTCGACGCCCAGCAAGAGCTCGGTCGCCAGCAAGAGTTCGAGTCGAACAGCGAACTCGGCAAAGGCGCACCGCGCTGAACCGCAGCGGCGGTCCTCGTCGCAGACTCCGGTGCGCCGTACCGCGACGTCGAGCCGCGCCACTGCTGGCACAGATCGCCGTTTGCCCGTCGCCCCGGCAAAGCGCAGGGCGACCCAATCCAACCAGCGCTCCGCATCGCGTGACGTCGAACGGAACCGCCGCAAGGTCTCAGCCCCGTCGCCCGAGAAACGAGCAAGGCAGCGCGGAGTTGCCTCGCCCCTGCGCCGTCTGCGCATCACCCTCGTGGCCATCGCTGTGGTACTGCTCGCCATCGTCGGGCGCGTTGCCTACCTCCAGACCAAGGAAGCCGACTCACTCCAATCCGCTGGCGCCGACCAGTGGACGCGCTCGTACTCGCTTCCGGCACAGCGCGGCACGATGTTTGATCGGCACGGCAACGAACTGGCGATGTCGGTGCCCGCTGCATCCATCTCGATCAACCCGAAACTGCTCGTCGACGGTGCCGTCGTTGTTCAGGAACTCGACACGCTGCTTGATCTCAGCGATGAGAAGGTCGCATCGCTGCTGAGCGAAGTCGAGAGCAAGGATCGCGGCTTCGTCTACGTCGCACGCCAGGTTGACGCCAACGCCGGTGACTTCATCCGCGCACTTGGCCACGCTGGCGTCAACGTCGACGACGAATCACGCCGAGAGATGCCGGGTGGCGACACTGGGCGCAGCGTGCTCGGTCGGACCAACATTGACGGTATTGGGATTGCGGGTCTTGAGCAGCAGTACAACGATGTCATGACCGGCACAGGTGGCTCGATGACCCGCGAAGTTGATCCGAAGCAACAGACAATCGCCGGTTCCGAATCGATCACACAGGCGCCAGTCGCCGGCAACGACCTCGTGTTGACCATCGATCGTTCAATCCAGTTTGCTACCGAGCAGGTGCTCCTGGAACAGCTCGAACGCATTGAGGCCAAGGGCGGCACCGTCATTGCCCTCGAAACGAAGACTGGCGAAATCCTCGGTCTCGCTTCGGTTCGTCGGGATGACCAAACCGGTGAGTACGGCGTGACCAATGGCAACTTTGCCGCCGTCGATGCCTACGAGCCGGGCTCTGTGGCCAAGGTCATCACGATTGCCGGCGCACTTGATGCCGGCGCCGTCACTCCGGAGACGGCCTTCACCGTGCCGTGGCGTAAGAAGTACGCCGACGACATTCTCAAGGATTCCCACGAGCACCCCGACGAGCTGCTGACCGTCTCGGACATTCTGACTGAGTCGTCGAACATTGGCACGATCATCGTGCAGCAGGAACTTGGTCGGTACGAGCACTACGACTACATGACCGCCTTCGGTCTTGGTTCCAAAACGGCACTTGATTTCCCCGGCGAATCACCCGGCCTCCTCAAGGACGTCGACGAACTGTGGGGTTCTGAACGAGTGACGGTTGCGTACGGCCAGGGCATGTCGAGCACCTCACTCCAGCTCGTCTCTGCGATCAACGTCATCGCCAACGGCGGCGTCTATGTTGCACCGAAGCTGGTCAAGGCGACTGTCGGCCCGGATGGTCAGCAGACGCCCATGCCTGCATCCGCAACGCACCGCGTCGTGTCCAAACAGGCAGCTGCAGAGACGACGGCAATGATGCAGCGCGTTGTCTGCGAAGGCACCGCCAAGATGGCCCAAGTCGACAACCTGCCCGTTGCCGGCAAGACCGGTACAGCGTTCAAGGCTGCTGATAATGGCACCTACTACAACGAAGACGGCGACCGGATCTATTACGCGAGCTTCGTTGGGTTCTTCCCGGCGGACGACCCACAGATCACCATTTTGGTCTCGGTGGACGAGCCGCCGGCCGGCACACGCGACCGCTTCGGTGGAACGGCCGCCGCGCCGGTGTTCGCAGCCCTCGTTCCGACACTGCTGCATGAGTGGAATATCCAGCCGTCACCCGGCAGCAAGGGATGCCCCGAGTGACAGTCCCGCACACGGTTGGCTCGCTCGCCGCGGTGCTTGTCGACATGTTTGGTGGTGCGATCGCAGAGGTCCATGGCGACGGCTCGACGCAGATCTCCACCGTCACGCACGACTCTCGTGCAGTTGACAGCGGATCGCTTTTCGCGTGCCTGCGCGGTGAACGCGTCGACGGACACGACTTCGCTGCAGCGGCAGTTGAGGCAGGCGCGGCAGCGCTACTCGTCGACCGCCGGCTTGAAGCGGCAATCGTTGGCGGGGTCGCACAACTGATCGTCGATGACACTCGCCTCCGGCTCGGACCGATCGCCGCATCGCTCATGGGTGACCCGAGTGGCCGAATGACGACCGTTGGTATCACCGGGACCAATGGCAAGACGACGACGAGCCTGATGCTCGAAGCGATCTTCCTGGCACACGGCCAACGAGTCGGCGTGATCGGCACGCTCAACGGCCCGCGCACCACCCCTGAGGCACCCGAACTCCAGCAGCGCCTCGCCGAGTTCCTTGCGGACGACTGTTCGGCAGCGGTGCTCGAAGTTTCGTCTCATGCGCTCACGCTGCATCGTGTCGACGGAACGCACTTTGATGCCGTCGTATTCACCAACTTCGGACATGACCACCTCGACCTCCACGGAACTCCCGAGGACTATTTCCGAGCCAAGGCATCGCTGTTCGACGTTCGCTTTGCACCGCTGGCAGTGATCAACATCGACGACACGCATGGCCGGCTGCTGACCGATGTGATCGTCGGTAATGACGGGCCGTCGATGCGAGTCGTCACCTACTCGGTTACTGAACTCGTCGACGTCGAGGTCACCCCGACGTCACTGAGCTACGAGTGGAGCGGACGTCGGATTCATGTCGGAATCGGCGGAGCGTTCAACGTCTCTAATTCGCTGGCCGCCGTTGTTACGGCAACTGAACTCGGTATTCCGCTTGACGCCATCGTCAGTGGACTCGCTCGTCTCAACGCCATCCCCGGGCGCTTCGAAACAGTCGCCTGGCCTGCTGGCGTCGACGGCGGATTCTCTGTCATCGTCGACTACGCCCACACCCCGGATGGGCTGACAGAAGTGATTGCTGCGGCCCGCGCAGTGGTCGACGGATCAGCATCCGTCATCGTCGTGTTCGGCTGCGGCGGCGACCGCGATCGCGGCAAGCGTGCGGAAATGGGCGCCGCCGCCGCCGCCGGCGCCGATCGGGTGATCGTCACCTCAGACAACCCGAGGTCTGAGCAGCCGATGCAGATTATCGATGACGTCGTGGCCGGGGTGCCGAGCAACTATCGTGATCGAGTCACGTTGAACCCCGACCGACACACGGCCATCGGAGATGCCTTGGACGTGGCGCAAAGTGGCGACATCGTCGTCATTGCAGGCAAGGGCCACGAAAAGACTCAGGACCTCGGCGACACGGTCGTCGAGTTCGACGACCGGGCAGTCGCTCTGTCGTTCATGGAAAGTAGTTCCCGATGATCGCTCTCATGATTGCCACGGCGGTCTCCACGTTGGTGTCGCTCTTCGGCACCCGTTACCTCATCGGTTTCTTCCGGACTCGTGGCCAGGGTCAGCCGATCCTCGGCAAGGAAGATCGTGGCCCCGAACACCACATGATCAAGCAGGGCACCCCGACGATGGGCGGCATCGCCATCATCGGTGCTGCATTCATTGGATGGGTCGCAGCCCACATCCGCGACCTCGCGTTCTCCAACCAGACCATGATCGTGTGGGTCGGCGTGCTGCTCCTCGCGGTGATGGGCTTCCTCGACGACTACATCAAGGTCCGCAAGGGTCACAACCGGGGCATCTTTTGGAAGCAAAAAAACTACATCACGATGCTCATGAGCTTCGCGATGGCTTGGGTCCTTGTGGTCGGCACGGGCATCTCTCAGACGATTTCGGTCACCCGTCCGGAAATCGGCATCGAGGTTCCCACCGTGGTGTGGGTGCTGTGGGCCGGCATTATTATCTGGGCGACAACGAACGCCGTCAACGTCACCGATGGCCTCGACGGGCTCGCTGCAGGCTCGGCCCTGATGGGCTTTGGCGCCTTCGCGCTGATCGGTTACTGGCTGTTCCGTAATCCTGACGTCTACGACATGGCCGTCAACCCGCTCGACATGGGCGTCTTCGCAGCTGCGTTCGCAGGCGGCTGCCTCGGCTTCCTCTGGTGGAATGCTGCACCAGCGAAGATCTTCATGGGTGACGTCGGTGCCTTGGCCATCGGTTCTGCACTCGCGTTCCTCGCCTTGACGACAAACACCCACCTCCTGATCATCTTGATCTGCGGCATCAATGTCATGGAGGCCGGTTCGGTTGCCATTCAGATGGGTGTCTTCAAGGCATCCGGACGGACCAAGCGCTTGTTCCGCATGTCGCCGATCCACCACCACTTCGAACTACTCGGCTGGCCTGAGACCACCGTGATCATCCGTTTCTGGTTGATTTCCGGCATCTCGATCGCTACCGCAGTCGCCATCTTTATCGCCGACTTCACCAAGGTGGCGGGCGGCTTGTGACAGCACTCGTCTATGGCCTCGCAGTCGCCGGTGAGTCGACCGTCCGCGCACTGCTGCGACACGGCGTCGCGGTCAAGGTCGCCGACGACACGATCACCGATGCCCGGCGAGCGCTGGCGGTCGAACTCGGTGTCGACCTCGCCGATGCCGCACAGACCTCTCCCGATCAACTGCTCGATGGGTGCACCCTGCTGTGCCCGGCACCGGGTGTCCCTGAACGCCACCCGATCATCACTGCGGCGCAACGCCTCGGCCTCGACATCGTGTCGGAAATTGAGCTGGCCTACCGGTGGGAACAAGAACGCCCCGGCGGCCCGCGTCCGATGCTCGCTGTCACTGGTACGGATGGCAAGACCTCGACCACCAAGCTCACCGTCGGGATGCTCGAAGCCGCAGGTGTGCGCTCGGTCGACGCTGGCAACACCGACACGCCGCTGGTTGACGCCATCGACGCACGCAACGATGACGGCACCGAGATGTACGACGCATTCGTGGTCGAATGCTCGAGCTTCCGGCTTGCTTTCACGCCAACGTTTCGCGCCGAGGCGGCCGTCTGGCTGAACGTGCATCCGGACCATCTCAATTGGCACACGTCGATGGCGTCCTATGAGGCAGCCAAGGCCCAGGTGTTCGCGAACCAGTATCCCGACGACGTCGTCATTGGTCTCGCGACAGACGCTGCCGTCATGGGCCACCTCGCGAGAGCGCCGGGCCGCACGTTGAGTTTTGGGCTGACGGCAGGGGAGTACCGGTCGGAAAACGGCCTCCTCATCGGGCCGTCGGGAACGATCGCTTCGATCGCGTCGCTGCGCCGAACACTGCCGCACGACATCACCAACGCACTCGCAGCATCGGCGCTCGTTCTCGAGACCGGGCTCGCGGACAGCGATGCAATCGAACGAGCGCTCGGGACTTTCGTCGGCCCACCGCATCGTCTCGAACGGCTCGGGAGCCACAACGGCGCCGACTGGTTCAACGATTCGAAGGCGACCACGCCGCACGCTGCATCGGCGGCAATCCGCTCGTTTGAGAACATCGTCCTGATCGCTGGCGGCGCCGACAAGGGTGTCGATCTGTCGTCGATGGCGGACGAAGCCTGGCGCTGCAACGGTGTGCTCGCCATTGGCGCGACGGCATCAACGATCGCCAACGATTTTTCCAGTGTCGGCAGAGTTGAATCGGTCGGCACGCTCGAGCGTGCTGTCGAAAAGGCTGCCGCGTGGGCGAGGCCGGGCGACACTGTTCTCCTGTCACCGGGGTGCGCCAGCCTTGATCAGTTCACCAATTTCGAAGCGCGCGGCGAGGCGTTCCGCACGCTCTTTACTCAACTCGCCGAACAGCAATTGCAGGGAGTCTCAGCATGACATCCACACTCACTGTCGCTGACCGTCGTCGTGCCACGCTCGACCGGCGTGCGGCCGATGCACCAGCCGGCCGGAGCGCACCGGCGAGCGGTCCGCCTCGACGCACGGCTCCGACTCGCACGCCTGCGGCGCGATCCACCCCGACACGCAAGCCTGCCGCTCGCGCTGCCACGAGCAAGTCGATGGGCGCTCGTGCCCACGGCGTCGTCGGTGAGCGGCCGAGATCGCTTCGTCCAGTTCGAGCCGCGGCTGAACCCAGCAAGGACCTCGGTCCGATCGCTCGGTTCGGTCTGTCGGTGCGCGCTGCTGCTGGCCCCAAGCGGAAACTCGGCCCGCCGCCGGGCACCTTCTACGTGATTGCCAGCGTGGTTCTCGTGTTCGTCGTTTTCGGCCTCGTCATGGTGCTCTCGGCCTCGGCAGTCACGCAGGCCAACGTCGGCAACTCACCGTACGCAGTGTTCTCGAAGCAGGCGATGTGGGCGGGTGTCGGCCTCGTCGGCATGATCTTTGCGACGCAGGTTCCGTACACGGTCTGGAAGCCGCTGACCATCCCGCTGCTCGGACTCGGTACTGCGGCTATGGCCGTGCCGTTCGTCCCGGGTCTTGGCACGCCGGTCAACGGAGCGCGCTCTTGGGTCCAGTTCGCCGGCTTTTCAGTCCAGCCGTCCGAGTTCCTCAAGCTGGTCGTCGTCATCGCTGCAGCAAGCCTGCTCACGGCTCGGGCCCGCGATCTCGGCGACCCTCTACCCCATCGCGGCGCTTGCTGGATCGGCCGCGTTGATGAGCCTCGCCCAGGGCGACCTCGGATCCGCCATCGTGCTCGGGGTGATCGTGTTGAGTGTGGCGTGGATCGCTGGCGTGCCGATGAAGCCGCTTGCTGGCCTCACGCTGACGGCCATCGTTGCAGCGATCGGATTCGTCGTGTCCGACTCTCGTCGGCTCAGCCGTTTCACCGCGTTCATGGACATCGAAGGGCACAAGGAATTCGAGTCGTACCAGGTGTACCAAGGGCTGGTCAGCATCGCCAACGGTGGCCTCACCGGCTCCGGCATCGGCGGCAGCCGGACCAAGCTCGGCTACCTCCCGTACGCCCACAGCGACTTCATCTTCTCGATCATTGCTGACGAGCTCGGAATGATCGGCACCGCCGCAGTCATCGGCGGCTTTATTGTTCTCGTGGCCTTCGGCATCCAAGCCGCCCTCGCTGCACCCGACCGATTCGGCATGCTGCTAGCTGGCGGTATCTCGGCGTGGTTCGGAGTGCAGGCGATCATCAACCTTGGCGGCGTGACGGGCGTGATGCCAGTGACCGGCCTCACCCTGCCGTTCTTTTCGGCTGGCGGCAGTTCGCTGTTCGTCAGCATGTTCGCGGCCGGGTTGCTGCTGAGCGTCGCTCGACGAGCGACCCGATCCTGACATGGGCCCGTTCGCCGTCGTCACCGGCGGAGGGACTGCTGGCCATGTGCTGCCGGCTCTCGCCGTCGCTGAAGCGCTGGTCGATCGCGGGCGGAGCGCCGACGAAATCCTGTACGTCGGATGTGAACGAGGGATGGAGACCCGGCTGCTGCCGAACACACCGTTCCCCGCTGTTTTCTACGACGTCGTCGGCTTTCAACGCAGCCTGACTCGTCGAAACATCGCGTTCATTCCGAAGATGATCACGGCAACACGGCAGGCGATCAAGAAGTTCCGTCAGGATCGACCCGCCGTGGTCGTCTCGGTTGGCGGCTACGCCAGCATGCCGTCTGTATTTGCCGCGCGACGGTTGAAGATTCCTGTTGTTGTCGTGTCCTACGACCGTACGCCCGGGCGGGCCAGCCAACTGTCTGCCAAACGGGCCGTGGCGTGCGCTGTGGCGTTCGAGAACTCCCCGCTGCCGCGCGCTGAAGTGACGGGCGCACCTATCCGCCAGGCGATCTTCGATGTTGATCGCACGGCGGGACGTGCAGCGGCACGTGAACGACTCGGCGTGAGACCCAGTCGGTTCCTCGTCGCTGTCATGGGGGGCTCGCAAGGATCGGGCGTCCTCAACGGGGTCATCGCGAAGTACCTCGCCGACCACGCAGACGACAGCGGGTTAGCTGTCCGGCAGGTCGCCGGAGAACGATTCATTGACACAATCGATCAGACTGGATCTGGCGATGCTGATGCAACCGGTGTTCAGCACCAGTTGATCGGGTACGAGCAAGACATGCCATCCGTCTACGAAGCAGCCGATCTGCTGATCGGCCGCGGAGGAGCGAGCACCGTGCACGAGGTGGCCGTCACCGGCACGCCGGCGATTCTCATCCCGTGGCCGAACGCAGCCGACGACCACCAGACCGACAATGTGGGTTGGCTGACCGACGCGGGCGCCGCAGTACTCATGCCCGAATCGGATCTCGGCCGCCTCGGCGACGAGATTGAGCGCCTTCGCATCGACGGCGCCGCACGGAAAGAATTGAGTGATGCGGCTTCGGCCCGTGGTGACGTTCATCGATCTGGCGCATTGGCAGCGTTGATCGAGCGCGTGGCTCTAACATCTCCTGCATCGTGAACTCGACCGACAATCCGTTCGACCAGACTCCATCGTCGGCCGCTCCGGCGATGCGGGCACCGGTTGCGCCGCTCGATCTGTCGATCCCGCATCGGCTGCACGTCGTCGGTATCGGTGGACCCGGCATGAGCGCAATCGGCATTGCCCTGGCCGAAATGGGTCACGACGTTTCGGGCAGCGACCTCCGCGAACATCCGGTTCTCGAGCGCGTCCGTGCGGCACGTGCGGCCGTGTATGTCGGTCACGACCGCGAGTACGTCCATGGCGTCGACGCCGTCACAGCGTCGACCGCGATTCCGTTCCACAACATCGAACTCGACGAAGCCAGGAAAACTGGTGTCACAGTGCTTCGTCGCGCCGGGATGCTTGCGTCGATCTGCGCTCGTGCAAAGTCGTTGGCTGTGGCAGGTACACACGGCAAGACCACGACGACCTCAATGCTGATGCTGATTTTGGCGCAGGCGAGACTCCGACCGAGCTTCATCGTCGGCGGCGATGTCACAGACGTCGGGACCGGTGCGCATTGGTCGGGCGGTGAATGGCTCGTCGTCGAAGCCGACGAGAGCGACGGGACCCATCTCGAACTGCCTCTGCACGGTTCAATCATCACCAACATCGAGGTCGACCACCTCGACCACTACGGCACCTTTGAGGCCATCGTCGACAGCTTCGATACGTACCTCGGTCAGATCGTTGGGCCCAAGGTCCTGAGTGCTGACGATCCAGTCACCCGCCGACTCTCAGCCGTGCACGGTGGCGTCACGTTCGGACTCAGCGACGATGCCGACGTGCGTGCAGTTGATGTGCTTGCAACCAATGGATCGTTCACGTTTGGTGTCGAGCGGCGCCAAGTCGGCAACATGGTCCGGCTCGGTGAGGTCAGCCTGCCGATGCGCGGCGTGTATAACGTCAGGAACGCACTTGCAGCCACGGCGATGGCGCTCGAAATTGGCGTGGGCTTCGCAGACATTGCCGAGGCTTTGGCCAAATTCGGCGGGGTCGCTCGGCGATTCGATGTTCGCGGTGTCGATGGTGGAGCGACTTTTGTCGATGACTACGCCCACCTGCCGACCGAGATCGACTCGGTGCTGACTGGGGCACGCGACAGCGGCGACGGGTGGGATCGCATTATCGCGGTGTTTCAACCAAATCGGTTTAACCGCATCTCTGAGATCTGGCGTGACTACGCCGATGCATTTGGCCAGGCCGACATCGTGGTGCTTACCGACATCTACGCATCTGGTACGACACCGATTCCGGGCGTCACCGGCAAGCTCATTGTCAACGCCGTGACCGAGGCCAACCCCGGCAAACGTGTCGTCTGGCTTCCAAACCGGAGCGATCTAGTCGACTACGTTGCACGAGAAGCCAGAAGCGGCGATGTCGTGATTTCGATGGGCTGCGGCGACATCGCGTCGTTCCCGTCTGAGGTACTCGATGTCCGCCGCAGTTGAACGGGCGCTCAGCGAACTTGGAGACCTCGCCGAGCGGGATGTCGCGATCGGTCCATTGACCACCTACCGCGTCGGTGGTGCGGCAGACATCTTCGTCAGGCTCCGATCGCGGGCTGACCTGGTTCCGCTGGCCAGGGCCGTAGCGGCGTCAGGCCTCCCGGTGCTCGTTATTGGGCGCGGTTCGAACCTGCTCGTTGCCGACTCCGGATTCCATGGAATTGCCGTGTCGGCATCCGCCGTGACGGATTCGATCCACATTGATGAGTCGTCGGCCACAGTCACGGCTGGAAGCAACGTCTTGCTCCCGGTGTTGGCTCGGCGCACAGCGGCCGCCGG
>Ga0208413_1002391_pt1 | contig 10802 bp, 9 predicted proteins | sample AntAceMetag02UKD_FD_184761 | JGI IMG/M metagenome (GOLD analysis project Ga0208413, IMG submission 184761) | Saline lake microbial communities from Ace Lake, Antarctica - Antarctic Ace Lake Metagenome 02UKD (SPAdes) (version 2) | ecosystem: Environmental > Aquatic > Non-marine Saline and Alkaline... | reverse complement strand
GGCGGATAATTCGCAATCGGCAACCAATCCAGCTGCCCGCCCTGGTCGCGCGACGGCAGCGCGGACACCTGCCGCGCGGCAGCCTCGAAATCGGCAAAGGACCGCATCTGCGCGATCTGGTCGGCGGCCTGTGCGGCGCGTTCGGCCATTTCTGGCGGGGCGGCGATGATGATTTCGTTCAACAAGACTTCCATCTCGCTGGTGACGCGGCCGATCTGGCCCTGCGCGCGCGCGATATCGGCATCGGTGACGGTGACCTCGCGGTTGAACCGCGCGCGGACATATTCACGCCATGTCACGCCGATACTGACGAAATCGCGCAAAGTGACGGCATCGACGCCGTTTTCCGCCAGCATCGCGTTGAACTGCGCCAGATCCATATCGGCACGGCCCGCGAATTCATCCAGTGCAGCCGTAATCGCCTCGGGCGGCACGCTCAGCCCGACGCGGTCGGTTTCCTGCTGCTTGAGCCGGTCCGCGATAAGCGCGTCACGCGCGGCCTGCGCGATATCGCCACGGGTGCCAAACACCTCGAGTAGGCGAATGCGCTGGGTCAGTTCATATTGCGTGATGACGCGTTCGTTCACCGTGATCGCGGGGGCGAACTGGTTCTGCGCGGCGGCAGGGTAGCCAAAGCCGAGCGCCAGCGCCAGAACGGCTGTCCAAGTCGAAAATGCACGCATGCGGTCCTCTTTTCTTGTCATTGCCGGCATTGGGCGGCGGGGCCTTTGGCGGACCGGCCGGCGGAAAACCCCGCCAATGACCCGACTAGCCCAAAAGTGGTGGTCGGATCAACACTAGTGGATGCCGTGTACCGGCGCGAGGCGGAAACCGCGAGGGTCACACATTCGTTTTGCCAAGTGAAACCCAAGCCCGCCTGCACCGGCCGGTCAGCCGCCACGTTATAGCGCGCATCCGCCGACATCCGCAGCGTCTCGGTCAGCTGGTAACCGCTATCCAGCGTCCATTCCGAAATCGTGTCGAACCGGTTTTCCGCCTGATCCCGTCCCTGCCAGATATAGGTCGCCCCGACGGCAAACCGTTCGTTGCTCCAGCGGGCGCGGCCATCGGTGCGGGTGGTTTCGATATCGTCGTCAAACAGCCCGCGCAATTCGATCAGCAACCCGCCTGCTGTCGTATATTGCCCCGAGACCAGCCAATCCGAATCCGTCCCGTCCAGACCGGAGGAGGGCGTGAAATCCGGTTGCGTGCGGTTGCGAAACACCCGCCCGAAGGTCAGCGACGACGCGCCGCCCGCCGGTCCGACCCGTGTCCATGTCAGCCCTGCGGCCAATTGGGTGCCGGTTTCGACCGCGTCCTGCCCGGTGAAACGGCTGCGGTCGAACAGATTGGCGGGGTCAAATTCGCTGCGGGTGCTGTCCTCGTTGGGGGGGGATGCGCCATGGACCTCGGCCCAGCTGAGCGTCAGCGTGGGTTCGATCAGATGCCGCACCGTACCCTGCCGCGCCAGTGGCCAGCGCAAAGTGACCAAGCCGCTGGGCACAAGGCGCAGATCGGTGCCGGGATAGGCGCTGTCGTCGCGCACCTGATAGATATCGCCGCGCAGGCCGGTCTGTGCCGTGGCCACAAACCCGCCCGGCAGAATCCAGTCGCGCCGCCAATCCGCGCGCCCGCCCGTGCGGGTCACATCACGCCCCGCGCTGCCATCGGTGGTATCGGGGCGATAGGCCGTATCAATGCTGGTCGCATAGCTGAGGACGCCACCAAAACCGGGCAGCATCCGGGATTCGCGCCGCACCTCTCCGATGACCGGCGGCAGCGATGCGTTGGTTTCAACCTCGCGCAGGGTCTGGAAATAGCTGAACCGCAATTCGTTCAGGCTGGTGTCGGTGACGCGCACAAGGCTCAGCCCGCTTTCCAGCCGGTCCTTGTCGTCATAATCGTAATCCAGCAGATAGGCTTTGTCAGACACGGTTTCGACGTTGAATTGCAGCTGGTAATTGTCGGGCAGGCGGAACGTGCCATTGGCGAACAGATAGGACCGCAGGTCGTCTTGTAACGTGTCATCGCTGACAGCGCCGCGCAGCGCCAGCGATCCGCTGGCAAAGGCGCGCCGCAGGTCCAGTTCCAGCGTCCGCGTCTGCGCCGAGACATAGGGCGACAGCGTGACATCGGCATGATCGCCCAGCGTGATGAAATAGGGCAGCTTGATCCCGGTGCCCAATTGGCTGGTGCTGCGCTGGCGCGGGATCAAGAACCCTGTCGCGCGGTCCTGTGTCGGATCAGGCAGGCGCATCGCGGGCAGCCAGAACAAGGGCAGGCCGCGCACAAGGAAGGTCGCGTTTTCGAAATACAGCTGCTGTTCCACCGTGTCATGCGTTACCTTTTCAGCGCGGATTTCCCACAAAGGCGCGCGGGTGCCGCAGACCCGGCAGGATGACGCCGTGCTGCGATAAAGTTGCAGATACCGCCCGTCGCGCCGGTCGATCTGGTTGGCGGCCAATTGCAATTGCTGGTCCAGCACGATCCGCGCGCCCAGCAGGATACCGTTTTCCAGCCGTGGGTCCAGATCGCCACTGTCAGCGGTCAGCACATCGCCCGCCGCATCCTGCAATGTGATCGGGCCGGTGATGATCAGCCGGTCGGCGCTGCGGTCATAGATGATCTGGCTGGCGCGCAGCCGGGTGCCGTCGAAAAACGCCACGACATTGCCGCTGGCGATCAGCCGGTCATCGGCGGACAGCGTGACACTATCCGCCACCAGCGTCGCCACGTTCTGTGCGCGCGCCAGCTGCGGCAGCAGCAGGATCAGGATCAGGGCCAACCAACGCATCAGCCGTCCTCGTTATGCAGCAAGATGCCCAGCGACAGCGCCATCGCCGCCAGCGGTGGCGCCCAGGCGGCCAGGGCTGCGGGCAATTGCCCGTTCTCGCCCAGCACTTGGGCAAAATTGCGGATGAAATAGATCACAAAGGCCAGCACGATGGCTGTCATCACCGCCAGCCCGGTGCGGGTGCCGCGCTGGTGGCGGATCGTGAAACTGGCCCCGATCATCACCATCGCCATCAGGAAAACGGGCTGCGCGATTTCGCTATGCAGCCAGACCAGATGCCGCTGCGCGGAAAAACCCGCCTCGCGCAGCCGGTCGATGAAGGCGGGCAATTGCCAGATCGGGATCGACGAGGGCGTGCCGAAACTGTCGCGGATCTGGTCGGGTGTCAGCGTTGACGCGATACGCATTGTGGCCTGTGTGACGGCCCCCGCCTCTGGCGTCAGGGTGCCGCCGAAGGTCCAGACCTTGGCATCGCGCAGCACCCAAGCGCCCTCTGTCAACACCGCCGAGGCGGCATTGACGCGCCGCGCAGGCCCGACATCGGGGGTAAAGGTCAGAAAGGTCACATCGGTCAGCACCGTGCCATCCAGATTGGCCCCCGCCGCGCGGATCACGGTCTGTTCGTCACTGGCGCCTTGGCGCAGCCACAACCCCGACGACCCGATCGACAGGACCGAGGCATTGCCGCGCAAGGCGCCGCCGCGGGCCTCGTATTCCTTGGAGGTGGCCGCCACGATCGGGTTCAGCACCGCCACTGCCACGACCCCGATCAACAGGCCGACCGTCAGCGGGGCGGCCATGGCGCGCAGCGCCGACCGCCCCGCTGCGCGTGTGACCACCAATTCGGACGACCGCGCCAGCCCCAAAAACAGCGCAATCGCCGCAAGGATCATGATCAGCGGCAAAATTTCATAGATCGCGCGCGGAATGTTCAGCAGCGTCAGCAGCCCCAAAAACAGCGCAATCGCCGCAAGGATCATGATCAGCGGCAAAATTTCATAGATCGCGCGCGGAATGTTCAGCAGCGTCAGCGCCAGCAGGTCGCGCAACCTGGCCTCGGCACTGGCATAGCGGCGCGATTGTTCGACCAGATCAAGAAAGACCATGATCAGAAAAAACACCGCCAGCACCCCCAGAAAGGTCATCAGGAACCGGCGCGCGAAATAGCGGTGCAGGATCATGCGGACACCCCCGTCGCGGGGCGGCGCTTGAACAGATAGGGCCTGCCGGCCCAGAACAGCAGAAACCACACGATGACCAACCCGCCGGCACCGGGCAGATAGGTCAGAAACCACAGCCGCGCATCGGCGCGCGCCGCGTTCAGCCCGGCGGTTTCCAGCGCCTTGACCACCACGATCAGCGCAATCGCCGCCACGATCTGCCGCCAGACACCAAACCGGCTATAGCTGCCGACCATCAGCGTGGCAAAACCGATCAGCGCCGCCACCGTGCCCAGCAAGGACTGGCTGAACCTGTCATGCCCGTCCGCGATCATGCGCGCTGCGGAACTGCCGGTTTCAGCGACAAGCGCGGGTGTGGGGTGCAACAGATCCCAAGTGGACAGATGCGATGCGCGCCGTCCGCCCTGTGCCACAGGGGCCAGCAAGCCCCCGACATTGTAGGACAGTTCGGCAAAGCGCGTGGTGAACAGCCGCTGGTCGGCCAGACGCAGGGTCTGGACCATGCCGTCAATCATCACCAGTTGGGTTTCATCCGCTTCGCGCACCAGAAAGGCCCGCGAGGCGGTATAGGTCACCTGGTCCTCGGTGCCGCGGGTATCGGACAAAAACAGGTCGAATAATTCGCCGTCGGGGCTCAGGTCGCGGATGTAGAATGTCACACCTGCGATCGGCTCGGTGAATGTGCCGGGAGTCAGCAGGCGGGCGGTGACATTGCGCGCGATCTCGGTCTGGCGCAGGGCCAGTTGCGCGGCGCTGCGTGGCACCAGAAAATGCATCAGCAAAGACATCAGCAGTGCCACGATCAGCCCGAAATACAGCACCGGCCGCGCGATGCGGAACAGCGAATAGCCCGTCGCCTGCACGACCACCAATTCGCTGTCATTGGTCATCCGGTTGGTCACATAGATCGCGGCGGCAAACGCCGCCAAAGGCAGCGCCAGCCGGATCACCGCAGGCAGCGTCAGCGCGGTGAATTCAATGAACACCCCCGCCGACTGGCCATCCGCGATCAATTGGTCAAACAGCAACACCGCGCGGTTGATTGAATAGACCAGCACCAGCACCAGACCGAAAAATCCGCACAGCATGATCAGCTGGGACAGCATATACCTGTCAAATCGTGCCAAACGCCGGATCCTCTTGCTCTGCCCTTGCGGCAAACTAGCCTAAGCCGGGGCCGGGTTGAACAGCTAACTGGCCTTTGGCGGGCCTGCGGGCTAGGTATCGCTGATCACAGGCTAGGTATCGCTGATCACATCACCCGACAGGAGCCGCCATGCCCATTCCCGCAGAAATCCGATTTACCGATACCGACCTTGACCTGATCGCCACGGCGGCGGGCAAGATCGCCGTTTTCGTGGAGATGGATGGCCGGATGGATACAGCCGGGCGCAAGCTCAACACCCTGACGCGCAAGGCGCTGGACCGGCTGATCCACAGCGACAGGTTCACCAAGATGGCGGCGGGCGATCTGGCGGTGATCGGCTATCCGGCGGGGCTGGCAGCTGATGCGCTTTGCGTGGTCAAGCTGGCGCGCCGCCCCTCTGTGGCCGAGGCGCGCAAGGCCGGCGCGCAGCTGGCCAAGGCGCAGAACGGGCAGGATCTGACCGTGCTGGCCGGCACATCGCCGCGCGCGGCCGATATCGCCCTGGGGCTGGCGGTGCGCGGCTATCATTTCGACACGCATAAAACCGGCGACAAACCCGCCCCCGGCAAGGTCTGTTTCATGGTCGCCGACCCCGAATCCGTGGCAAAAACCGCAGCCCCGATGGCCGCCGTGGCCGAAGGCGTGTTTTTCACCCGCGATCTGACCAATGAACCTGCCAATGTGCTGACCACCGATGATTTCGCCGCACGGCTGGCGGCGATGCAGGAACTGGGGCTTGATGTCGAGATCCTGGAGGAGCCGGATCTGGTCCGGCTCGGGATGCGCACGCTTTTGGCCGTGGGGCAGGGGTCCGACAGCCCGTCCAAGGTGGTGGTGATGTCGTGGAACGGCGGCAAGGCCGGCGATGCGCCTTTTGCACTGGTGGGCAAGGGCGTGGTGTTCGACACTGGCGGGATCAGCATCAAACCCGCCGCCGGCATGGAAGAAATGACGATGGATATGGGCGGCGCGGGGGTTGTGGCGGGCGTGATGCGTACGCTGGCCCTGCGCAAGGCACGGGCCAATGTCGTGGGCATCGTGGGTCTGGTGGAGAACATGCCATCAGGATCAGCCACGCGGCCGGGCGATGTGGTGCGGTCCATGAAAGGCGACAGTGTCGAGATTATCAACACCGATGCCGAAGGGCGGCTCGTTCTGGCCGATGTGCTGTGGTATGCGCAAGACAGGTTCAAACCCTGCGCGATGATCGATCTTGCCACGCTGACCGGCGCTATTCTGGTTGCTTTGGGGCATGAGAATGCGGGGCTGTTTTCAAATGATGACGCGCTTTGCGCCCAGTTTTTGCGCGCAGCCGAGGCCGAAGGCGAAGGCGCCTGGCGGATGCCCTTGGCCAAACCCTATGACGCGCTGATCAAATCGCAGATCGCGGATATGAAAAACGTGGGTGGGCGGTATGCGGGGTCGATCACGGCGGCGCAATTCCTGCAACGCTTTGTCAAGGATGACGTGCCATGGTGCCATCTGGACATCGCGGGGGTGGCGCATGTCAAATCCGAAACCGCGCTGGCCCCTGCGGGGGCGACCGGCTGGGGCGTCATGGCGCTGAACCGGCTGATCGCGGACAATTACGAGGGCTAGATGGGCGCGGTCTTTTTCTACGAATTGCAAGGCGCGCCGCTGGAAACGACGCTGCCGATTCTGCTGGACAAGGCGCGCGGGCAGGGCTGGCGTGTGCTGGTGCGCGGCACCGACCCCGCGCTGCTGACGCAGCTGGATGCAGCGCTCTGGCAGGGGCCGGTCGATCATTTCTTGCCGCACGGGCTGGCAGGCGGGCCGCATGACGCGGATCAGCCGGTCCTGCTGGGCGATTTGCCCGCGACAGATTTCGCCTGCGTGATGGCGGTGGGTGGTGCGGCGGTGACGGCCGAGGAGGCGGTGCAGCTTGCGCGCGCCTGCATCCTGTTTGACAGCGCCGAAAACGCCAAGGCGCAGGCGCGCCTGCAATGGAAGACCCTGACCGATGAAGGCATCGCCGCGCAATATTGGGCGCAGGAGGGCGGGCGCTGGGTCAAGAAGGCGGAACGTGACGCGCGCAGCGGAGGCTGAAAGGGGCTCTGCCCCTCGCCCCTGACCGGGGCTCACCCCGGAGTATTTTTGGAAATAAGAAGATGTGGATTTTTTCGCATCTTCCGAGCCCAAATATCCCCGCCGGAGGCTTGAAAGTTTTTAAAACGGAAAGCTTGCGTCGAAATCTGCCGGCAGTTGTGGCGCGGGGGCGCAGGTGGTCAGCAGCAAAATCAGGGTCAGCGCGCGGATCATCTTGTCAGCACCATCGTGTCGTCGGAAATCTCGATCCGGTCATAAAGGCCCAGATAGGACATGCCCAGCAGGCTTTCCTCCATATCGCCGCCGTTGACCACGGCCTGCACCGGACCGTCGGTGATGCCGCCCAGCGTCATTTGGTCCAGCAGGACAGGGGCGGTGCGCACCGCGCCATTGGCGGTGATCGCCATGCCCGAATAGGTCAGAGTTGCGGGATCAATGCCCACGCGCCGTGCGTCGCGTTCGGACAGCACGACATGGCTGGCGCCGGTATCGACGATGAACCGCACCAGTGTGTTGTTCACGGCGATTTCAACGAAATAATGCCCGCCCGCGCCGCGCGGCATGGCGATGCGGCCTTCCGACAGGGCGGTCTGGCGCGGATTGACGGTCTGGCTGATGTCGCCCCAGAGCCCGTAAGCCCCGATCACCCCGACAAAGATCAGCGCCCAGATCGCGGCCTGTTGCGCCATCCGGCCAAGGTTGTTGCGCCCCGCGACAATGGCGGACGCGCCGATGGCGGCCCCCAGCAGCACAAGATAGGTCAGTTGCATGATCTGGTCAGTGGTCATGGCGCATCATATAGGGCTTATCCGCCGATGCCAAAGCCCCGCAGCCCGTCCAGCACGAATTGCACCGCCAAAGCCGCCAGCAACATGCCCAGCACACGGGTGACGATGTTCAATCCGGTCTTGCCCAAGGCCCGTTCGATGGTGGGGGCGACCAGAAAGGCCAGAAAGGTGATCAGCAGCACCGCCATCAATACGCCTGCAATCGCGCCGAAATCGGCGGCGGAAGTGGCATTTCCCGCCAGCAGGATGATCGTCGTGATCGCGCCCGGCCCCACGATCAAGGGCAGCGCCAGCGGAAAGACTGAAGGATCATCCTGATGTTCGGCCTGGCCTTCGGCGGCATTGTCCGCGCGCCGCGCCTGTCTGCGCTGAAACAGCATATCAAGTGCTGTGAGGAACAAGAGGATTCCGCCCGCAATGCGGAATGCATCCATCGAAATGCCGATAAAGCCCAGCACCGCCTCGCCCACAAACAAGAACAGGATCATCAGCACGCCTGCCACGATACAGGCGCGCACCGCGATGGCGCGGCGTTGTTCGGCGCTCATGCCTTGGGTCAGCGCGATGAACACCGGCACCAGACCGGGCGGGTCCATGATGATGAACATCGTGGTGAAGGCCGCGATCAGGGCGGGCAGTTCGGTCATGCGTTTTGCGCTTTTTCCAGCTTTTCAAGGCTGGCCATCCACATCGCCTCGGCGCGGTTCAGACCGTCCATGACTTCGGCGTATTTCTTGTTCCAGGTGGCGAGTTCACCCGCCTTGGTGTCTTCGTAAAGTGCCGGATCGGCCAGTTTCTTGGCCAGTTTGTCGCGCATGTCGTTGATCTTGGTCACACGCTCTTCGTTCTTGCGCACGTCGGCGCGCAGGGCGAGGATTTCGTCGCGTGTGGGTTTGGGCGCGGCTTTGGCTTTGGGCTTGTCCTTTTCGGCCGGTTTGTCCGGCGTCAAAAGCAGGCGGCGATACGCCTCCAGATCGTCGTCATAGGATGTGACATGGCCATCCTTGACCAGCCACAGCCGGTCGGCGACCATCGACAGCAGATGCATGTCGTGGCTGACAAGGATCACAGCGCCCGAATAGGCGGTCAGCGCCTCGACCAGCGCCTCGCGGCTTTCGATATCAAGGTGGTTGGTCGGTTCGTCCAAAATCAGCAGATGCGGCGCGGGCAGGGTGGCCAAAAGCAGCGACAGACGCGCCTTTTGTCCGCCTGACAGGCGCCCCACCTCGGTTTCGGCCTGATCAGCGCCAAGCCCGAACCCCGCCAGCCGCGCACGTAACCGCGCCTGTCCCTCACTGGCGCGTTCGCGCATCAGGTGTTGCAGCGGGGTTTCATCGACGTAAAGTTCATCGACCTGATGCTGGGCAAAGAACCCGATGCGCAGCTTGTTCGATGTCACCATCTTGCCGCGCGCGACATCAAGCCGCCCTGACAGCATTTTCGACAGGGTCGATTTGCCTTCGCCGTTGCGGCCCAGCAGGGCGATCCGGTCGTCCTGATCGATGCGCAGGTTCAGGTCGTGCAGCACGATTGTGTTGCCATAGCCAACGGCGGCCCCTTCGGTGGCGATGATGGGGGGCGACAATTCTTCGGGTTCGGGAAAGGTGAAAACGGTGCGCGCGGCGTCTTCGGGGGCGCGGATGGTTTCCATCTTTTCCAGCATCTTGACGCGGCTTTGTGCCTGTTTGGCCTTTGACGCCTTGGCCTTGAACCGGTCCACGAAGGCCTGCAGATGCGCGCGCTTGGCATCTTGTTTCTTGGCGGCTGACGCCATCAGCGCGCGTTTTTCCGCGCGCTGTTTGGCGAACATGTCATAGGTGCCGGTGTAGTAGATCAGCCCCTTTTCTTCCAGATGCAGGATGCCGCCGACCGACCGGTTCAAAAGCTCGCGGTCGTGGCTGACGATCAGCACGGTATGGGGGTATTTGACGAGGTAAGCCTCGAGCCAGAGCGCGCCTTCGAGGTCAAGATAGTTGGTCGGTTCGTCCAACAAGAGCAGATCAGGTTCGCTGAACAGCACGGCGGCCAAGGCCACCCGCATCCGCCAGCCACCCGAAAAGGCCGAACAGGGCATTTGTTGTTCTTCATGGGTGAACCCCAGACCTTTGAGGATCGTGGCGGCGCGGGCCTCTGCCGACCAGGCGTCGATATCGGCAAGGCGGGTCTGCACCTCGGCGATGCGCGACGGGTCGGTGGCGGTTTCAGCCTCGGCCAACAGCGCCTCGCGTTCCTGATCGGCGCGCAGCACAGTGTCGATCAACGACACCTCGTTGCCGGGAACCTCTTGGGACACGCCGCCGATTTTCCAGCCTTTGGGAATACTGACGCTGCCGGTGTCCAGCACCATTTCGCCGCGGATGATGCGGAACAGGGTGGTCTTGCCCGACCCGTTGCGCCCCACAAGGCCGACCTTGTGGCCGGTGGGAATGGTGACAGTCGCGTTTTCGACCAGCGTGCGGCCTTCAACGGAATAGGTAAGATCGGAGATTTTCAACATGCGCTTGCCTTGCCTGATCCCAAGGGCCGGGTCAATCGGGGGAAATGATCTATCGCTGCGGATGCGACCCTTTTCATGCCATGGCGCGCATGCTAGGGGGCTGGCAGTTCAACCCAAACCATGAAAGACCCTGAAAAATGGCGATCCAGCGTACATTCTCGATTATCAAACCCGATGCGACCAAGCGCAACCTGACCGGCGCGATTGTTGCCAAATTCGAAGAGGCCGGGCTGCGCATTGTCGCATCCAAGCGGATTCACCTGACACTGGCACAGGCGCAGCAGTTCTACGGCGTCCACAAGGACCGTCCGTTCTTTGGCGAGCTGTG
>Ga0208413_1002390_pt1 | contig 10804 bp, 7 predicted proteins | sample AntAceMetag02UKD_FD_184761 | JGI IMG/M metagenome (GOLD analysis project Ga0208413, IMG submission 184761) | Saline lake microbial communities from Ace Lake, Antarctica - Antarctic Ace Lake Metagenome 02UKD (SPAdes) (version 2) | ecosystem: Environmental > Aquatic > Non-marine Saline and Alkaline... | reverse complement strand
AACTATGCAAACTGCTTGCCTTATTTTAAGAAGCTTGAAAACCACCGGGTCGTTGATAGTGAGTATGCCGGCAGCGGCGGGCCGGTCGATATCAGTGGTGGAAATCGCATGAAGAACCCGCTGTACCGAGCGTTTGTGCAAGCCGGTGTCGAAGCTGGATACGCTGAGACTGCTTATTACAACGGCTTTCAGCAAGAAGGATTTGGTCCCAAGTACATGAATATTGCAGATGGAATTCGAGCGTCCACCGGCTACTCTTATCTGCGTCCGGTTCGCCACCGTCTTAATTTACAAATAGTTAAGAATGCGCACGACGTCTTATTCTAGAGGACAAGCAAGCCAAAGGTGTTGAGTGTCAGATTGGCGGCCAAACTCGAAGTTACTTTGCGCGCCGCGAAGTTGTTGTTGCAGCGGACGCTATAGGCTCTCTGCAGCTATTGCAGGTTCCCGGTATTGGAGCCGCGGCAACGCTGGTAGCTGCAGGCATAGAGACCGTGCATGAACTTCCCGGCGTCGGCGAAAATTTGCAGGATCATTTAGAGTTCAATTTTCAGTATCGTTGTAAGCAGCCCATTACGCTCAACGGCGAGCTAGATTTAATAAGCAAAGGAAAAATAGGTTTACGCTGGCTGCTGCACCGCGATGGCTTGGGTAGTACTAACCATTTCGAATCCTGTGGATTTATTCGTTCTAGAGCAGGCGTTAAGTGGCCGGATATTCAGTACCATTTTCTTTCCGGTGCTATAGCCTATGACGGGCGCTCTGCCTTTAAGTGGCATGGGTTTCAAGTGCATGTCGGGCATAACAGGCCTACTAGCCGTGGTTTCGTTCACGCAACAAGCGGCGATATAAAAACGCGCTCAAGATACAGTTTAACTACCTACAAGCAGAAAATGATAAGCAGGGCTTTAGAGATGCTTTGCGTTTGACTCGAGAAATAATGAATCAGCCTGCTATGGATGCCTATCGCGAGGAACTGATTCCACCCCGTGATGATATCGAAACTGATAAGCAGATTGATGAATTTGTTGCTAATGCGGTAGATAGCGCATATCACCCTTGCGGCACTTGCGGGATGGGCAGTGACGATACCGCCGTTGTAGATGCGGAACTTAAGGTAAGGGGTATCGCCAATTTGAGAGTAGTAGACGCCTCGGTTTTCCCGTACATTACCAATGGCAATATCAACGCGCCAACTATGATGTTGGCTGAGAGGGCGGCGGACCTGATCAAGGGCCGGCAAATGTTAGAGCCATTTGATGCGCCGTATTACACAGATCCTCAGTGGCATACGCGGCAGCGAGGTGGTGACAAAGACTAGGGCCTGACTGCTTAGTCGTTTCGCACCGCTAAGCGTTCGGCCTTAGGTTAATTTGATACTGGGCTTTCCAAAACTGCGACCGGGAAGGCTGTTGTTTTTCAGGTTTGAACTTCAACTGCATCGGAGGCGATAACTAAGCCAGGTTGGGTGGGGGACACAAAAGCTGGCTCGGATAAAACAATTTGGGCCTGTACTTCTCCCATCTCTTTTAGCCACTGCCCGCAGTGGCTCTGAATGATAGGTTGCAGCGTGCCTCAAGAGGGTTAAGGCCTGCATGGCGACTTCTATCAATAGATTATCTCTTGCCTTGATAAACAGTTTGTATGAGAAAAGGCTTAGCTTTAATCCCTTAGTTTTAACCCCCTGCCTTAGACTCCTAATCATACCGCTGCGCATTTCCATAGACTTCTCAAGGCGTGTCAAAGAATCAGTAGATAAGTTCGCAATACCTCAATACGATAAGGCTGACTCAACAACTGAATTTAATATTGCATAAGCATTACGAAGGTTATTTTGTGTTAGCTGCAGTTTTCCGAAATACCCAGCCCAATAGAGTCAGCCGCCTATTATGTTCATTGGTTTTTTCTATAGCATGAGCTTGCAATGCCGCCGAATTGCCCAGTTTGGGTGTTACCAAATCTGTTAGCGCCAGCGTGACGAATGCGCAGTTTTTCGGCGGGGCCAGAGCCAATGATAGGGAGGTGTTTGAGAATCAGTTTGATGCCTTCGAGCAGCTCACCATTGCCGCCAAGTTCCAGCTTGAGCCTGCCCATATTGGCCGGGTCGGCAATCTCTATATAATCGTCGCCGTCGGTGATAATTACTTTTATCGAGACTCTACCGGTGCCTATGAGATTTGGGATCTACAGATCGATTCGCTCAAGCGCGCCGCGTTAAATAAAATATTGAGCGCCAGCGAAGAGATTTCTATACTAGAGGACACGACCATAGGGATCTTAGCGCTATCAGGGCAGCGCTTAAGTTTTTACTTTGCCTATTCAGAGCAACTAAACCCAACTGAGCTCTATTACAATGAATTGCCTCTGCAGACTGCAATTGGTGATTATAATCCATTAAAAGTAGATGCCCGGAATATTCAAACGCTACAGATTTCTGCAAACGACACCTCTCGCGCGAGAGAAATCCCGCTGCTAATTTATTTGCCTGAATCAGCTAAATCCCGCCCGTTAATACTTTTTAGCCACGGACTTGGAGGCAGTCTATTGACTGCCGTTTACTTGGGGGAGCAGTGGGCGGCTCGCGGCTACAACGTTGTTTTTATGCAACACCCCGGTAGTGACGAAGATATTGTAAAAGACGTCCCATAGTCGCAATTGCTAAGCACCTTATTAAACGCGGCAGCTTCATTGGCTAACGCCGATGCCCGCATCCAAGATGTTAGTTCAGTCATTGATCAGCTTGATGTCTGGAATACCGATCCTAGCAATGAGTTGTTTGGCCGCTTTAATATGGCGCTAATTGCTATGTCAGGCCACTCCTTCGGCGCGCGTGCTACACAGGGGGTCGGCGGTGAGGATGTACTGTTTGCCTTCAGAGATACCAGAGAGCGGCGCATCAGTGTAGCAATGCCGCTTAGTGGCAGCAGCCCCAGCATTGAAAATGCGCTGGAAGTTTACAAAGGTGTCGACATTCCTTGGCTGCTGATAACCGGCACTAATGATGTGACACAAATTGGAAGCACTACAGTTGAAGATCGGTTGGCTGTCTTTCCTACCTTGCCTGCGGGCGCTAAGTACGAGTTGGTTTTATTTGGGGGAGAGCATCATGCATTTACAGACCGTCCAATCTCATCTTCGCAAACTCCTCGCAGGCCTTTGCATCATGAAATTATTATGGGTATAAGCACGGCGTTTTTCGATGCTTGGCTAAGTGGGTTTGCGGATGCCCGAACCTGGTTGGAAGGAGAGGGGGCCAAAAATATACTTCAACCGGGCGACCGCTGGCAATTTAAATTGGGAATTTTTATGAGCTGGACCACTATTTGCGTGCTAGCCTTTTTACCTTCCTAAACAAGGCTGTTGCCGTGTTAGACAAATCATTACCGGGCTAATGAGGTGTGTTCGCTCGAAGGTACATTTTCAAATTCAACATTTCATTCTTACTAGGCCGTTCCCTAGCCATTTAAGTCTATTGATGAACGCTGGGTAAATGCAGTGAAAATCGAGCGCGGGCTTCAATGCACACCTCTTAAAATATAGGTACTCGCTCTAGGTTAAGAGGACGGCTTTCGGCCGTTTATAGAAAGCCTACCTGACTAATCATTCGCCCTGACATTGGGCTGTCTAAATAGCCTGAGCTGCCCGCAGGAAATCGACAGCTTGTTACTTGGCTGTTCACTGCAATCAAACCAATCCAGTTCATTGCTTCATAGGGCTTTATTATTGGAGGGACAATGGTATTCTCGATAATATATTTACTAACTGAATTAAAAGACGAATAATTCGGAAATAATAAAATTTAATTCGTTAAAAATGAAGTGAGGTGGGCGGTGTTTGGATTTACTAAGGACAACTTGCGTGGCGATCTTTTTGGCGGTTTAACCGCGGGTATCGTGGCATTGCCATTGGCATTGGCTTTTGGGGAGGCATCCGGTGCTGGTCCCATCGCAGGTCTATACGGGGCAATTATTGTTGGTTTCTTTGCTTCTTTATTTGGCGGTACTGATTCTCAGATATCGGGTCCTACTGGTCCGATGATCGTGGTTTTTGCCGGTGTCTATGGCTCTCTCAACGGTGATGCTAGTCTAGTGTTTGCAACCGTGGTTTTAGCTGGTGTGGTGCAAATTGTTTTCGGCGTACTGAAATTTGGGCAGTACATAAGGCTAGTACCTTATCCTGTAGTGTCTGGGTTTATGAGCGGCATTGGTTGCATTATTATTGCGCTGCAAGCTAGCCGCTTGTTCGGTCATGAGCCGGAGGAAAGCGGCACCATTCCGGCATTAACGGCGATTCCGGCAGCGGTAATGGATCCAATCTGGGTCGCGTTAGGGCTCGGGCTTGTGACTTTGGTAATCGTTTTTAAATGGCCAAAACAGTGGAGTAAGTTTGTGCCGGCCCCGCTGGCTGCTTTGCTAATCGGTACAGTCCTTTCTGTTTTCATTAGCGGCGCTCCTGTATTAGGTGATATCCCGACTGGGCTGCCGTCTTTTATCATGCCTAGCTTTAGTCAGGACACCATTTATATTGTGATAGAGGCCGCTATTGTTTTGGCTTTGCTTGGCTCTATCGATAGCCTTTTGACTTCTCTGGTTGCAGACAATATGACACGCACCAGGCATAACTCTAATCAAGAACTTATCGGGCAAGGTATCGGTAATATGTTAGCGGGATTGTTTGGAGGTATTCCAGGGGCCGGAGCAACCATGCGTACCGTTGTTAATATTCGAACCGGTGGATCCACCAAAATATCAGGTATAACCCATAGTTTGTTACTGCTAACCATAGTGGTGTCTTTGGCCCCTTTAGCGGCGAAGATACCACACGCAGTGTTGGCGGGAATTCTGGTCAAGGTCGGCTATGACATTATTGATATAGGGTATTTGAAGCGGGCTCATAAAGGCCCTCGCTGGGATCTTGCATTGATGGTGCTGGTACTTGGCCTTACTGTTTTTGTAGATTTAATCACAGCAGTTGTTGCTGGTGTAGTGATGGCGTCATTAGCTTTCGTTAAACAGATTGCTGATATGCAGCTTCAGAAACTTGGTGGGGTCACCACCGAAGGTTTGTCGATCGATTTAAGCGAAGAAGAAGACCGCTTGTTTAAATCTGCTAACAAACGCATTTCGCTTTTCGATTTTGGTGGTCCTCTGAGTTTTGGTGCTGCCGCAGATCTTGGCCATCAAGTGCGAGAGAAATCAAAAGGTTACGGGCAAGCCTTGGTATTGGATTTTAGCCGAGTGCCTTTTATTGATGTGTCAGCAGCTCGCGCGGTAGAGACAATAGGCTGTGATGCAGAGGGTTCGGGTAAGCGAATCTATATTTCTGGGATGAATCAAGATGTGCGAGATACGCTGGCCGGATTGGAGGCGGATTGCTGCTTACCGACGGGAGTCTATTACGATACCAGATTGCAGGCGTTGCAAGCTGCCAAAGATTACCTTGATAGCAGCGCATCTAAGCCAAAAGGTGGCTTGGGGCTTAAAGATGAAAAGGTCAGCGTTTAAACATTCCCTCTACACTTGTTTAAGTGGCCTTGAGCAGGTTTAAGCCGACGGGTAAGTTATAGCTTAGGTATCCGGCTTAGTTTTTCAAATTAGGTATTTAGGCTATTTATTTAAATTATTGATTTAAACGGATTTAGATTAAGTGTTGCTGCTAGCCAAGGAAGCTAAATTGCCTGTTTAGCAAGTTACTGGGTTAGTTAATTGCTAGGCTGGTGAGTTACAAACACCTGCGTCATTTTTACATCCAATGATGTTGAAATAGCGGTGTTATCTCCGGACTCAGGATCAGGATAAGCGTCGGCAAATTGCCTTAAAGCCTTATACAGTGAGATGCCTGAGATCTGGCCATTGCTCAGGTGATGAGTCGAGTCGTTACGTATTAGCTGCTTATACCAAGTATCCACATCGGCATAGCCTGCTAAAAGGCCTGATGCACCTTGCGGTGTGAGCGTAAGCTGCAAGCGCATATCGCGAATAAGGTGAATCGATGGCACGCCTAAGTTCATCCAAGGAATGATCAAATCATCGATGGGCTCGGTAGTGAGCACTGAGTCCTTGATACTGCCTTGCATCTGCCTGATTAAGCTCTCCCCCCAGCGCGTATCGACTCTTTGGGTGCCGCCTGCCATTATATTCGCGCCCGTAGCATCTGTTAACAAACGGTCCATACCGCGTGAGACGGTGATGCTCACGCTATCATCATTTTCAAGGTTATCAACATCACTAAGTTCAATCATCATGCGGTTATACGGCGCATCGACAATGGCCTTGTTTTGGAAAATGTACTCGACGCCATCTGGTCCTCTGAAGCCGATAATACAGCCGACGGAGCGATAGACTTCGTTGTCAATTCCTGGTGTGCCGTCAGGATGAGTAAAGTCGTTTGGTCCTGTTTGGCCATCGAGATTTAGGCCCCAGGACAGGTCTCCCTCCACTGATAAGAACTCAAAGCCATCTGGCTCGGTAGTGGGATGCCAGGTTTGGATTTCTTGTTTGAGTTGAGTTTCTTCGACGCTCAACTCTTTATGATTAGGAAATAATTGGGTAAATTGTTCACGAGGCCCGTCATTGAAACCGCGAGGACATTCCTGTTCGGCGTCCAGGGTTTGATACACCGACCAGAACATGTCTGTCATTACATAGCCAATCTTGCCATCACGCAGGGCGCTATCACCGGCGTTCACATTGCTGCCAACAAGCGCTGTTGCGGCAGCTGCTGCGAGAATTAGCTGTTGAATTGTGTACATTATAATATTCCACTCATGTAGTCGTCTCTTAGCCAGATAGCGCGCAGGCCGTTGCGTTGCCCACGCCATTCTCCGGTGCCTGCGCCGTTTACATCTCCTGGCCGTTTGTCCTGACCATACAAAAATACCGGGCGGTCACGGTAGGCCCAGACTCTTAAAGCATCAGTTTGATTAGCTGAAGCAAACCGTCCAGTCTTGGGATCGATGGAAACTATCGTCCACAGGCTCTCGTCAGGGGCTGTTTCTCTCACTTGAGCCTCAACGTAAGGCCAGTAGCTAAGGCACTTTTTAGGGTCACCACCGCCGCACATGGCAAGTCGATAGACCTGCGTAGTTTCAGGGTGGTCGCAGGACAACTGGTCGGCGGAGTCTTCACCGCAGTTATAAACGTAAATAGTTTTGCCGTTCGCATTAGCGAGTACATTGCCTTGGAGAGTCGCTTGGCTGGTAAAGCTGCTCGGTAAACGCGGTGCCACTTGGGTGAAGACATTTTCCCAGCCGGGTATGTCAGTGCCTTTTAAGCTCCAAGAGCGCTGATCCAGCGAATAAGTGTAAAGAGGCTTGCCACGGAAGACCCATTGCTTCACTCCAGGTGAGCGTTCTAACACAGACCATTCGCCTTGAGGTCTTACCAAGCCTGGCGCTATGACTGGTTGCCATTTGTTTAGGCAATCTTCAACACAGGCAACAGCGGTGGCGCTGTCCTGATCAAAGGAGTAAACCGAGTTATTTTTGTCTGTGGCCAATAACCTGCCGATAAACGTTGATCTTACGGCGAAGCCCGGCGGCAGCAGAGTAGGCGGGCCAATTGGTGTTCGCTTAGCAGGTGAATCACCACCAAACCGTCGAGTAGTGCCTCCTAAAACGTCGCCGGGACGGCTGTCTCTAACTGAAGTGTAAAGCGGCTGCTCATCAAAGGCCCATTGCTTGCTGCCATCTTTTCGCTCAACTATTGTCCACTCGCCAATGGTTTGTGCATCATCGTCTGCGAAAACTGGAGGCCACAAATCTGTGCAGCTAACTCTGCTATCAAGCTCTGGAAGTATTATGCCAGGAGGATAGGGGCTCATGAGACCAGCTGTTACAGTTAGGACGTCGTCGTAACATTCGGGTTTTCCGGGCGCTTCGCCGCTGTAGCCATTGCGAAGCCTATGCTGTGACCATTTATAAAGCGTCTTGCCATTGGCATTTGCGAAAACCGGCCCGTCGAGAAGGGTTGCCTCAACATGAAAGGCAGGTGGTGTTGGTATATCCCTAAAGTTCTCTTTTAGAGTATTAGTGCTATCAGCAGCAAAGCTCAGTGAACAGGCAGCGTATGCTAGCAGGCCTGTTAGAGCTAGGAGCTGAGGTCGTGTTTGCCGAGTAGAATTAGACCAGTATTTCACTTATTTCATCCGAAGTGTTGTTGCTCTTTTCGCCCCATGAGGGAATATCCAGCCCCATCAGGCGCTGTGCGGTAAAGCCTAAACGACAAGCGGGGGTGTCCGCGCCATCTAGATGTAGACCCGTTTTAATCCTGCCGCCGGCGGTTCCTGCGGTGAACATTGGGATGCCATCGATGCCGTGAATTTTGGCGAATGACTGATCCGTTGTTGCGTAGACCAACGAGTTATCGAGTAGCGAACCGTCGCCTTCTTTGAAATCAGCTAACGCTTGTACGTAGTAAGCCCATTCTTCCATTGCACGGCGTGTATACCAAGAAGTGTTGGGTTGGCACTGTAGGGCCGGGTCAACTGCTTCTTCATGGGTCGCCGTGTGATGAGGCTTGTCATAGCCAGGCTTAGTCGTCGCCGAAAAAGCGGAGGCATAAAACATATTGAAAACTCGAGTTTGGTCGCAGGCTAAAGCCATCAACATAAGATCGGTCATCATTCGGTGACGCGTTTGAACTAGGTCAGCATTAAGGCCTGAGGGCAGGTCACTTGGAGCGCCGCCGATAATACATGCTTCACGGGGGTCAGGTTTGGTGAGTTGGAGATCAAAGCGACGCTCTAAATCACGTAGACCCGAGAAGTACTGATCTAATCTGGCTCGATCTTCCATGCCCAACGATTGCTGCAGTTTTTTTGTGTCTTCTTGGACGGCCGAGAGGGCGCTTTTTCTCACCATTACCCGAGGGTCTGGTTTAAATGTTTGCGCGTTGGGGTCTTGAAAATCATCTCCAAACAAACGCTCATAGAAACGCAGCGGTGACCACTCTGGCGCATTTACTGAGTTTCCGCCTTCATAGCTGAAACTGTCACGCACATCGCCGGTCGCTGTGGCGCTAAGGCTGCGAAAGCGAGTAGCATTGCCAATTTTGCGGGCGACAGAGACGTCGATAGTTTCTCCCGGGCGGTTGGCTCGGGTCATTGGCGCGATGCCTGATCTGAGTACAACCCAGCCTGAGTGATGGCAGAGATTAGGCGCATCGTCTTTGAATACATTGTAATTAGTGTAAAGATTAATGTGTTCCTGCACTGGCGCTAACGCTGCGATCTCCGGCGGCAAGTCGAAATTGGCCCCAGTTCTTTTAGGTACAAAGACATCTTTGCTCATGCCAAGACCCCAAGACCACGTGCCAAATCGCTGAGGGATTGGCAAGCCGTCGGCCATGGCCGTTGCGTTGTCGTTTAAGAAGACATTAAGCAGAGGAAGCCCAACGGTGACTATGCCGCCGTTGAGAGTACCTTTCAGAAATCGACGTCGATTCATCTTGCTCATTAGTTGTTCTCCGCGTTTGCTAGCGCTTGCTGGGTGGTGGCGTCATTTATATTTGCCGGCTTTAACGATTTGCCCACGACATTAGTCACCGGTAGTTCGATTGATCTTACGCTTGAAAAAGCTTGGCTCAAAGCAAGGTCTCGGAGCACCGCTGGCAGTTTGTGGCCGCCTGCAATGAAGCGATTTTCGAACCATTTCAATGTGTCTCTGTCATCTTTCAAAGTCACTGGCCCGCCCGTGCCGTATGCGTATAACCTATTAACCAAGCAATGTGAAAGCTTCGGATGATCCCTCATGGCTGATGCTAAGCCGCTAATGTCATCATAAAAGACGCCGTCGAGTTCGCCAGTTATATCCAATTCGGCCCCGTCTTCGGTTTCTCGGAAGAGTCCGGCGCCGTCAAAGTTTTCTAGTGACAAGCCCATTGGGTCTGTAATCAGGTGGCATCCCGCGCAGGAAGGATTTTCGTTGTGTACTCTCAGCCTGGCTCGGGCAGTCAATGCGTTCTCGTCCTCTAACAATCCAGAAAAGTCGATATCAGGCGGGGGTTCTGGTACGTGCTGACATAAGAATAACTCTCTCAAGGCCTTGCCCCTTAGAGTCGGCGAACTGCGCACGGCATGAGAATTGGCAGCCAGGAAGCTTACGTGAGTGAGCAGTCCGATTCGAGGGCTGTCCTCATCAAACTCAAAAGGCACCCAGCCATCGCTTGAGGGAGTGCCATAAACCGGTGCTAAAGCCATCGACATGAAGGTCTTGCGCGTCGTAAACAAATCTCGGTAGTCAGACTCTTCAGTGAGCAAATGGTCAATAATGGTGCGTAGAGTCTGCTCCCGCGCATCTGCTAGAGTTGCACCGGTTACCATAGGGTAAACCATGGGGTCTTTAGCGAGGCTGTTAAAATCGTCAAAAGCGAGCATGTCGTCGAAGAAAGCCCTCATACCGGCTTCCAGCCGTGAACTAGATAAAAGTCTATCAACTGCAAGAGCTAAACCTTCGGGGCTGTGTAGTTCCCCATTCTCAGCGGCAAGCAATAAATTGTTATCGGGCGGCGCATTCCACAAAAAGAAGCTTAACCGAGAAGCTAATGAGTAACTGTCCAGACGCAGTTCCCCAAGACGATTTGGGTCTGGTTCGGTGTGATCTACAATAAAAATCATTTCAGGACTGATAAGAATAGCCTCAAGTGCAAGTGCTAGGCCGTCATAAAAATCTTCAGTTTGTTCTGTTGCATAATTCGCAATATCTACAAGTTCTGCGAGTCGTGCCTCGTCAATTGGGCGCCGAAAGAGCAGGCGAGCAGCTTCGCCTAAAAATTGTCTCGCGCAGCTGCTATCGCCATCGGATATT
>Ga0208413_1002388_pt1 | contig 10809 bp, 13 predicted proteins | sample AntAceMetag02UKD_FD_184761 | JGI IMG/M metagenome (GOLD analysis project Ga0208413, IMG submission 184761) | Saline lake microbial communities from Ace Lake, Antarctica - Antarctic Ace Lake Metagenome 02UKD (SPAdes) (version 2) | ecosystem: Environmental > Aquatic > Non-marine Saline and... | reverse complement strand
CTCTGAATGAGACACAGGCGCAGTTGCGGCAAAAGCCCTTTTCAAACCCGCGCAATGCGGCTGCGGGTTCGTTGCGCCAGTTGGATGCAGAAATTACCCGAGCGCGACCCTTACGGTTCTACGCCTATGCATGGGGCGAGCTGTCTGAGCCCTTGGGGGTAACGCAATCTGAGGCGGTGATGCGCTTGCAGGACTTAGGTTTTTCAACCAACCCATTGTTTATTAATTGCGAAACGTTAACGGAGCTTATCGCCCATTATGCCCAGATTGAACGTGAGCGTTCGGATCTTGGCTATGACATTGATGGCATGGTTTATAAGGTAGATGATCTGGCACTACAGTCTCGGCTTGGTTTTCGTGCCACCACGCCGCGTTGGGCCATTGCCCATAAGTTCCCGGCCGAACTGGCTTGGACAGAATTGCTGGATATCGACATTCAAGTTGGGCGCACCGGTGCCCTAAGCCCGGTTGCACGGCTTAATCCGATAACGGTTGGTGGCGTTGTGGTTTCGAATGCCACGCTTCACAATGAGGATTACATAGCAGGCCGCGACAGCAAGGGTGGAAAAATTCGGAGCGGTAAGGATATTAGGATTGGTGATTGGGTGCAGGTCTACCGCGCAGGCGATGTGATCCCTAAAATCGCAGATGTGGACCTGTCACGTCGTTTCGCCAAGAGCGTGGTTTTTGATTTTGCCGCGAAGTTGAAGCAAGAAGGCATCGAAGGTAGCCGCGACCCGGGCGATGCGGTCTGGCGCTACTCCGGATCTGAACCCTTGCCAGATTTAGCGATTGAGACTCTGAGACATTTTGTATCTCGGCAAGCCTTTGACATCGAAGGTCTTGGTGCTAAGCAAATTGAACAATTCTATCACCGAGGCTGGATTTGCACACCGGTTGAAATTTTTACTCTAGAAACGCGGTTTGGACCGGACCAGCTACAACAGCTGAGCAAGCTGGAAGGCTGGGGCATAAAATCGGCGAAAAACTTGTTTGATGGGATCAATGAAAAGCGGCGCATTGCTCTGCATCGGCTGATCTTTGCCCTTGGAATTAGACATGTGGGTGAGGGGGCGGCCAAGCTTTTTGCCAACCGGTTTATCACTTGGCAGGCTTTCGAGGATGCCATGTGTGCCGCAATACCAGACAGTGAGCCTTGGGCCGCTTTGGTTGACATTGATGGGATTGGGGCCGTAATGGCAAAATCTGTTGCTGCGCCGTTTCAGGATTCTGAGCGTTTGCTGGCAATACGGAATCTGGTGGCGCAGCTGGATGTGATCCCAGCGGAACAGATTGACACCTCCAGCAGCCCTGTTGCCGGCAAAACGGTGGTGTTCACCGGCACGCTCGAGAAAATGACCCGCGCCGAGTCCAAGGCCCGTGCGGAAAGCCTTGGGGCAAAAGTCTCAGGATCTGTGAGTGCGAAGACGGATATCTTGGTTGCAGGGCTCGGCGCCGGATCCAAAGCCAAAAAAGCGGTTGAGTTGGGCATATTCACTTTAGATGAGGATGGCTGGATCTCATTGATCGAGGAACTATGAGCGGGCGTCCAGAAATTCTATTTCCGCTATTTTCGGATCTGACCAGCCTTCCGGGGGTAGGAGACAAAATCGCGACATCCTTTGGGGCTTTGAAAGTCACCAAACCGCGGGATTTGATTTTTACCTTACCGCATTCTGTGGTGGATCGGCGCGTGGTGCCCACGGTCCAAGGGCAGCCGGCGCTGAAAACTGTGACGGTGCAGGTGACTGTGCTACAGCATGTTCCGTCGCGCACTCGGGGCAAGCCATACCGTGTGATTGTTAAAGATGCGCAGACCACAATTGAGTTGATCTATTTCCATTCGGGCGGTGAATACCTCGATAAATTGCTGCCCGTAGGGGAGCAGAGGCTGATTTCTGGCAAGCTGGAGGTGTTTGATCACCGCGCGCAGATGGTACATCCTGACTATGTGCTTGGCCCTGATGAACACAGCGACCTGCCAAGTTTTGAGGCGGTCTACCCGCTCACCGCTGGGATCACCCCGAAGGTGATGGTGAAGGCCGTTGCTGGCGCGTTGGACCGTGTGGTTGCATTGCCTGAGTGGATTGAACCATCGGTGTTTCGCGATCGCAATTGGCCTGATTTTGCCACTGCGTTGCAGCAGGCCCATGCCCCGCAGTCTCCAAATGACATTTCAGCTCATGCTCCAGCACGTGAACGCTTGGCCTATGACGAGTTTTTGGCCCATCAGCTGACAAAAGCCATCGCCCGCAGTCAAGCGAGGGTTAAAACGGGGCGTGCCACAGTGGGCGATGGCCAGTTGCAAAGTAAAGTCATGGCGCAGCTCCCATACAGGCCCACCGGCGCACAGGCTCGAGCGATTGAGGAGATTGGTGCCGATATGGCAAGCCCGCGCCGGATGAATCGCTTGCTGCAAGGAGATGTAGGAGCGGGGAAAACCTTGGTGGGTTTCATGGCCTTGTTGCAGGCCGTTGAAGCTGGAGGGCAGGGTGTCTTGATGGCCCCCACTGAAATTCTGGCCCGTCAGCACCTTGAGGGGTTGCGACCATTGGCACATAGCTCGGGTGTGCGGTTGGAAATGTTAACTGGAAGAGACAAAACTGGCGAGCGTCGGCAAAAACTAGCGGATTTGGCCTCGGGTGAGATCAATATCCTTGTGGGCACTCATGCGGTGTTTCAAAAGGGCGTTGAATTTTGTGACCTCCGTTTGTCGATCATCGATGAGCAACACCGCTTTGGCGTCAACCAAAGGCTGGCCTTAGGAGAAAAGGGTACCAAAGTGGATGTGCTGGTGATGACGGCAACACCGATTCCGCGTTCGCTTGAATTGGCGCAATATGGCGATATGGATGTATCGGTGCTTAATGAAAAGCCACCGGGCCGCAAACCCATAATCACTGCTGCGGTGCCCTTGGCCCGATTGTCGGATGTGATTACCAAGCTCAAAGCGGCGATTGCGTCTGGTCGGCAGGCCTATTGGGTTTGCCCCTTGGTTGAAGAAAGTGAGTTTATGGATCTCACCGCCGCTGAGGAGCGGTTCAAAGTGTTGTGCGCGGCCTTGGGCGATGCGCATGTGGGATTGGTCCATGGGCAATTGCCACCAATTGAAAAAGATGCCGCGATGGCGGCTTTTGTGGCGGGTAAAACTCAAGTGTTGGTGGCCACCACTGTGATTGAGGTTGGGGTAGATGTGCCCAACGCCACGATCATGGTGATTGAGCGGGCAGAGAACTTTGGCTTGGCGCAATTGCATCAGCTACGGGGCCGGGTGGGGCGTGGTAAGGCGGCCTCAACCTGCCTGTTGATCTATCAACCCCCTTTGACCCAATCCGGTGAACGTCGCATGGGAATTTTGCGTGACACAGAAGATGGCTTTCGGATTGCCGAGGAAGACCTAAAAATGCGCGGAGCGGGCAACGTTATTGGTACGGCCCAATCTGGGCTCCCTCAGTTTAAAGTGGCGGACTTAGAGACCCAAACCAGCTTAATGGCCATCGCCCATCAAGACGCACGGATGCTGCTTCAAAATGATCCCGGCCTCACAAGCCCAAGAGGAAAGGCCACTAGAACCCTTCTTTGGTTGATGGAACAAGATATAGCAATTACATTAATATCAGTTGGTTAATACTTTAGTTCACAAATGTTCTTATTTAGTTCTTTACAAGAATTAGAGCATATGAGAACAAAGTAGAAATAAGATCAACTGGGAGCTGAATATGGAAAATATCTTCGCCACACACCGCATGGATCGTGCCGCTGAATCGCGCCGCCTTGAAACCAAAGAAGCCATCAAAGATGCCATTGGTGCATTTGCGATTATTACGATGCTCTATGTGGGTCTGTTTATTCCGAGCCTGTAAATAGAATCGCCCGAGACCTTTCATCTGCTCAATGGCAAGGCTATCTGTGGGCATCTATTCCCAGCAGGGCTTTGTTGTTTTTGTGATGCCGCGCGATAAGTTTCTTTTGCAATTTGCAATTTGCAATTTGCAATTTGCCATAGGGTATATGGGCTGCGGCCGATGTGCGGACTGTGTCAGTGGCCAAATTTGGAAAAATTGTTAATATTCCACGGCGGGCGGAAGGGAAGATTGATTTCATGGCCTCAGGACCGGTGTAGAGACTTTCATTGGGTGCGCGTTCTGCATCGATGATTTTATGGCGATCAAAAAGCATATGGATATAATCTACCTCGGTTAAATCTTGCTCAATGAAAATTCCGGGCAAGACCACAAGCTTTATCGATGGAATCAACACATCTCTCACCCCAAATATACGCTTTGATATGTATGAAGAGACCAACATACGATGTTGCCGAGAGACCAAGAGATCACGGTGAGGCATGCTAGTCCCCAAGGATCCTGCTAAAATCCGAACGGAACGCAGCTTGTCGCGGTGAGACTGCGCCGAGAGTTTAAGCTGGGCGCACCCAATCTAACTGATCTGCTGGTTGCCATGATCTTGGGTTGTGACCAAATCGCTTGGTATTAGACTTTCCAAAAGTTGTGGGCCGTCTGACGTGGTGATTTTGGTGCCGGGGGTGAAACAGACAGGGATTTGTGGGGCGATACAGGCGTAAGGGGCGGCACCGCCCGCGACAAATCTAGCGAGTGTATAGGTAACCCCATTCACCACGTTTTCCGAGAACATGAGGTCGCCAAAAGCGATGCTCGGGCGCCGCATCCTCCAAGCGACAAAGCTGGAGCCATCACAGCCAGGCACAGTCCAAGACCTCCCGATCGAGGTATTGGTGTTGACGATAATCCCGTTTCAGGATTTGAGTTGTAGGACACCATTGTTGAAGTTTGTTATTTTGCGGCTGCATCCGCACAGGCATCTGCTGTGGCTTGGAGCGCCAATAGGATGCTTGCATGCCGATTATTGTAACCGATCGCTGGTGTGAGGACCTCAAACCCATCGAAGGGCGCGGCGGGCACGGGGCCCGTGCCTTTGAGCATAGCTTCCAGCTGATCGCGTGCGTCTTCCACTTGGGCTGGGGTGCTGCCTATCATATTCTGACCTGCGATGCTGGCGGCAGCTTGGCCGAGGGCGCAGGCCTTGACGTCTTGCGCAAACTCAACAATCCGCCCGTTATGTAAGGTGACATCGACCGTTACCTTTGATCCACAGAGTGGTGATCTACGCATGGCACTGGCGCCGGGTTCTGCAAGGCTGCCCACATGGGGCATATCCGCAGCCAAAGCGAGGATTCGGGTCGAGTATAATTTGATCAAATCAATTTGTTCGGTCATTGTTTGGACATTCCTTACTGTTCACAATAGATAAGCCATAAAGACGAAATGCAATAGGATAGCTACAATGTTTGACCCGCAAACCCTGAAATATGACGCCAATGGTCTTTTGCCTGTGATTGCGCAATGTGCAGAGAATGGTGAAGTGCTGATGTTGGCATGGATGAATGCGGAAGCCGTAAGCCAAACATTAGCCAAGCGGAAGGTCACCTATTGGTCACGCTCACGGCAGGCTTTTTGGATTAAAGGTGAAACCAGCGGCCACGCTCAGGCCTTGGTTGATTTGCGCTATGACTGCGACCAAGACTGTCTTTTGGCGTTGGTTCTACAAGAGGGCCCTGCCTGTCATACCAATCGGCGCAGTTGTTTTTACACCTCGGTGATCATGGGCGCGCCGCGCGAGTTGAGCAAGCCCATCGTCTAAAGCCCAATCATGGCCCGAATGTCAGAGGGGCTTACCCCTTCGGCTCTGAATTTTGAGATAGCTTTGGCATCGTCACGCTTGGCCAGCCGCTTACCTGCCGCATCGCGGATCAAAGGGTGATGGATATAGGCCGGGGTGGGATAGTCGAGCAGTTGTTGCAGGAGAACATGGATCGGAGTGGCAGATTTTAAATCTTCGCCACGCACCACATGTGTGATGCCCTGCGCTGCGTCATCTACGACGACTGCCAAATGATATGCCGCCTCACGATTGCGTCGAGATATGATAAAATCTCCAATATATTCAGTAATATATTCTGAACTAGTAATGTTATTACCCAACGTCACCCCATCCGCATCGACCTCTTGAAAGTCAATATAATGCTTGCCGTTGAGCGCCTCACTTATCCTCATCCTCAGGGCCGCGTCATCAATCCATGTGCGTTGCGATTGACAGGTGCCGGGATAGACCAAACCGTCTGGTCCAATATGGGGTGCTACGCCTTCTTGGGGCGCGGAGGCCGCTTGGGTGATGTCACGGCGGGTGCACTTGCATGAATAGAGCAATCCCGCATCCCAAAGCTGTGCCACGGTCGCTGCATAGTCGGCTGCACGCTCAGATTGGCGTAGGACCTGACCGTCCCAGGTCAACCCTAGCCACGCGAGGTCATCATAAATTTGCGCTTCCCACTCAGGACGGGCGCGGCTTTGGTCAATATCTTCGATCCGCAACAAAAATTCTCCGCCACGCGCCCGAGCGACGTCATGCGCGGTGATCGCTGAAAAAGCATGCCCAAGATGTAAAGGTCCAGTGGGGGAGGGGGCAAAGCGGGTGCGGATCACAGACGTTGCAACACGATAACATTCGAGCCCATTTTTTGTTGGCGCAAATGTGGACCGTGGGTGCATGAAAGCGTGCGAACCCGATCGAGTGATATTTCCTGATCCAAAACGGCCTCATAGGATCCATGATCTAACGTTGGATCATTGAAGGACAGGCCGATAAGACCCTCTGGGGCCAGATGATCAATTATCATGCTCAGCGTTTCAGGCGGGGCGGCGCCCAAAGACACCACACCAGCGGCAACAATCACATTATATTGCCCGGCGGTGATGCCTATCATTTCGCCCGGCTGGCCTTGCCATAACCTGCTGTAAATATTTCGGATTTTCGCTTTGTCGAGCATTGGAGCGGAAATATCGATGCCGTCCAGGTTTGTGAATCCAGCCATCTGCAAAGCCTGCCCGACAATCCCGTGCCACAGCCAAAATCAAGAATACGGGCATCAGGTGTGGTAAACTTTGCCAAAGCTGCCGCAATTCGATGCGGCGTTTCATAACCGGCCTCGGCCAAGTCATCATCATAGCTTGCGGCCCAATTAGCGTAGATATCCAACGTCTCTTCTACGGGACGTGGCGCCCACAACGGGAATTTTGTATTTAGATTGCTATCGCTCGACATGAGACCAGCCTAAGCAATGCCATGATTCTGGCAAGAGATTACATCGCCAACCAGTCCGCAAAACTTTCTTTAGCTCGATCAGTGTAGGCTTTGTAGCGCTCTTTTCGCCGTTTGCGCCCACCTTTGACCGTGTCAATTGGAGGAAATAGGCCAAAATTGACATTCATAGGTTGGAACGTTTTGGCCACTGCGCCGCCGGTGATATGGGTGATCAAAGCCCCACATCCAGTATCCGGACCGGGGGGGGGTAATTCACGGCCCAAAATCTCAGCCGCCGCCATGCGACCCGCCACCATGCCCATAGCGGCACTTTCCACATAGCCCTCAACACCGGTTATTTGCCCTGCAAATCTGATATTAGGTTTTGAAATCAGCTGCATTTGCGCATTCAGCAATGTGGGAGAGTTGATAAAAGAATTGCGATGGATGCCGCCCAAACGCGCAAATTCCGCGGCCTCAAGCCCGGGGATCATGCGCAACACATCTTTTTGAGCACCGTATTTCATTTTGGTTTGAAATCCCACGATATTAAACAATGTGCCCAACGCATTATCCCGGCGCAGCTGCACCACCGCATAGGGCTTATTGTCAGGCTCATGCGCATTGGTCAGGCCCACAGGCTTCATTGGCCCGAATCTCAATGTTTCGCGACCACGTTCTGCCATCACTTCAATCGGCAAGCAGCCATCAAAATACCCGGCTTTTTCGCCCGGTTTGAAATCGGTTTTATCGGCACTTAGAAGCGCGTCAATGAAGGCTTCATATTGAATTTTGGTCATGGGGCAATTCAAATAGGCGGTGCGCTCATCTTCCGTGTCGCCCTTGTCGTAGCGCGACTGCATCCAAGCGCGGGTCATGTCAATGCTATCTGCGTATAGGATCGGTGCAATGGCGTCGAAAAAGGCCAAGGCTTCCGCTCCAGTTTCGCCCTGAATGGCTTCTGCCAAGGCACCAGAGGTCAATGGCCCGGTGGCCACAATCCACTGACCATCATCGGGCAGGGAGGTGATCTCTTCATAGCTGACTTGAATCAACGGATGGGCATTGATCGCGGCTGTGATGCTCTTGGCATAGGGTTCACGGTCCACTGCCAACGCGCCACCGGCTGGAATGCGGTGTTTGTCGGCGGTGGTCATGATTAGGCTGTTGGAGAGGCGCATTTCCCAATGCACCAAACCAACCGCATTTTGTTCATCATCGTCCGAGCGGAAGGAATTGGAACACACCATTTCCCCCAGATCACCGGTTTGATGGGCGAAAGTTTCTACTTTCGGCCGCATTTCGTGAATGGTAACAGGCACCCCGAGTTGTGCGGCCTGCCAAGCAGCTTCGCACCCGGCCATACCTCCGCCAATTATGTTCAATCTTTGTGTCATGAGATGCGATGTAATGCGCTTATCTACCAAAGGAAAGGGATCAGTCTTGCGACCAATTTGGATCCCGCTTTTCTAAGAAGGCGGCGATGCCTTCTTCTGTGTCCCGGTTCAGCATATTTTTCACCATAACCTCGCCGGTATAGGCATAGGCTTTCTCAAGCGGCATCTGTATTTGCTGATAATAGGCAGTTTTGCCAGTTTTCACCGAATAGGCCAGCTTGCCCGCAATCACCTCGGCCAGTGATTGGGTGGTGGCCGCTAGATCTGCCTCTGGTACCACGCGGTTGATCAAACCAGAGGTTTTTGCCTCAAATGCAGGCATGAACTCACCAGTGACCAACATTTCAAATGCGCGTTTACGAGCTATGTTGCGTGATAGCGCCACCATGGGGGTAGAGCAAAAAAGGCCGATATTCACGCCATTGACCCCAAAGCGGGTGCCTTCGGCGGCCACGGCCAGATCACAGCTGGCCACCAATTGGCATCCCGCAGCGGTGGCAATGCCGTGCACTTGCGCGATCACCGGTTGCGGTATTTTCTGGACGCTTTGCATAAAGGTAGCACAGCGGTCGAACAGATCCTTGAACGCGGCAGCACCACCATCTTGGGCTTGACGTGCTGCGGTCATTTGCTTGAGATCATGGCCCGCACAAAAGGCTTTGCCAGCTCCAGAGATCACCACGGCCCGCACTGTTTGGTCATCCAGCAGCTGGTCAAATGTACTTTGAAGTGCGGCCAGCATCTCATCTGATAGGGCATTTAGCCGCTCTGGCGCGTTCATGGTAAGATATGCGACTGCATTTTTGTCCCGACGTTCTAAAATTGCCATCTTGCCCTCCGGTAGGTTCGCAGCCAACATAACAGAAACAAGGAGAGGTCTACAATGGCACTCAAAATGGACGCCGTGGCACTTAGGGCGTTTTTGGACGAAGTTTTTCCACAGGTGGCCGATGAATTTGCGATTCTGGTGTTGGAAGAGGATTACATGGAAGTGGTACTAAAGGTGCAGGATAAACATTTGCGCCCCGGCGGCACTGTGTCTGGCCCTTCCATGTTTGGATTGGCAGATGTGGCGGCCTACCTTAATGTCTTGTCGATGATTGGGCCAAAGGCCTTGGCTGTTACCACCAATTGCAGCATAGATTTTATGCGCAAACCCTTAGCCAACACGGATTTGATCGCAAAAAGCCATATTGTTAAGCTGGGTCGGTCTTTGGCGGTGACGCAATGCCTTATATATTCTGATGGCGAGTCCAAACCTGTGGCGCGGGCAAACCTGACCTATTCCCTACCACCGGCGCATATTTGAGTAAAGTTATGGGGTAAAGTAATACCTTATTTTTAATTATCTGTTATTAAACATTTTTATATAACATATGCGTGTTGACTGTACTGCCACAGCCTTTATAACCCGCTTATCACCAACCTCGATGGGTCAAAAAATATGAAAACCTTCTCTGCAACGCCTGCAGATATCGACAAAAAATGGATCTTGATTGACGCTGAAGGCGTTGTTCTTGGTCGTTTGGCTTCGATTATCGCAGCACGATTGCGTGGCAAACATAAAGCCACGTTCACACCGCACATGGATATGGGCGACAATGTGATTGTTATCAACGCTGAAAAAGTTCAGCTTACAGGTAACAAACGTAACAAAGAAAATTACTGGCACACAGGCTATCCTGGCGGGATCAAATCACGCACCACAGGTACAATCCTGGAGGGCAAGTATCCTGAGCGCGTTCTAACCCAAGCGGTTAAACGTATGTTGCCAGGCAATCGTCTCTCACGCCAGGTTATGACTAACTTGCGTGTTTATGCAGGCGCCGAGCATCCACATGTGGCACAAGACCCCACTGTTTTGGATGTAAAAGTCATGAACAAGAAAAACACACGGGTATAAGCGATGGCAGATCAAATCACATCCCTAGAAGACCTCTCAGCGGTTGCCGTAGGCACCTCTGCTGTGGTCGAAATCGCAGCCCCTCGTGAACCTGTTCGCGACGCTTTGGGCCGCACATATGCTACTGGTAAACGGAAAGACGCGGTTGCGCGTGTTTGGATCAAACCAGGTTCCGGCAAAGTCACCGTTAACGGCAAAGATCAGGACGCATATTTCGCGCGTCCCGTGTTGCGGCTGATCTTGCGTCAACCTATGCAAATAGCTGGCGTTGAGGGTGAGTTTGACGTGATGGCCACTGTAAAAGGTGGAGGCCTTACTGGACAAGCGGGTGCTGTTAAGCACGGAATTTCCAAAGCATTGCAGCTTTATGAACCGAGCCTTCGCGGGGCT
>Ga0208413_1002387_pt1 | contig 10811 bp, 22 predicted proteins | sample AntAceMetag02UKD_FD_184761 | JGI IMG/M metagenome (GOLD analysis project Ga0208413, IMG submission 184761) | Saline lake microbial communities from Ace Lake, Antarctica - Antarctic Ace Lake Metagenome 02UKD (SPAdes) (version 2) | ecosystem: Environmental > Aquatic > Non-marine Saline and... | reverse complement strand
ACTGGTAGCGGGACCTGGAATCGAACCAAGATCTGGAGCTTATGAGACTCCTGAATTACCGTTACTCTATCCCGCGATAACTTTACTTTATGGGGGCTCTCTGGCAGACTCGAACTGCTCAAGAGGTACTCCTGTCTTCCCAGGGCCTGTGTGTTGATGTCCGGAACAACAACACACTTGGGATTCCCGGTGTAGCACCTATCAGAAAGCCTTCATAAAGTGTTCAGCTACCCTCTCCCAAAGGCCCTGAACTGGGTTGTTTCACCGTCCACATTCTTTTCCATTTAGACGGGCAATGTCCCCGCCTTTGTGATTTCTCAAGTCGCCCCTAAAGAGAGCCTTGCGGTAGATCCAATGCACCGTGCTGTTCTCGCTTACAGCAATCGCGCACTTTATAACGTAAAAGTGTAAACCGGGGTCTGTTAGATCAAGCCTTCTGCTTGCAGTACTGCCACTGTTTCATCAGCTAGCGGCACTTCAGTCTTGACATTCAACTCAAGCACTTCGTCATTGATCTTTTGTTTCTGCTTCTTCAGGTTCAGCACTTCAGCCTTGGCCTGTGTAATTTGTTCCTTGCCCAATACACTAGTAGTCACAGTATCAGTGTATCCGTAGATTGTGCTACGACGGCTAACGTCGCCCTTGTCGTTCCTAATCTTGTCCAACTTGCCTGTAATAACTTCAAATGCAGTCATTTCTGTGGCCTTGGCTAATTCTTCCATTTGACCAATTCGCTTGTCAATAAACGCTGCTTTGGCCAATGCAGTATTAATACCACTGGCTGCGTTTGCTGTGCCGACTAGAGCACGGATATTGTACAGAGCTATGGTCAATTTCTGACGACGTGCATCGTTCTCGATCATTGCTGTGTTGGCTTTGGCCAGTGTATCTTCTACACTCTGAAACTCGTTGATCTCAACAGTGAGCTCAACTTTGATTGCCTTGACTGCATCATTGATGCTGTTCTGTAGTGCGCTTGCTTTTCTTAGGGTAATATTCATGTGTATCTCTCTTTTTAAAAATGACGGGTCAGCAAAAGGTCAAGTCATAGACTGAACAATTGACAAACGAGTTTCTTTCGAAAGAAACTCTAATCAATGTACAAAATACAAGGCACAGAGACTTGATATTTCCGATCAGCAAATAACAAAATTTAATAATCGGAGCACACAAGCACGATCAGTTGTTCAGACTGAAGCCAGAGTAGGTTTGTCATCGCATGAAGCGATAACTGTGTCTATTCTCATCTACCTTTCACATCACCGGTTGCGACATTGCTGTCCCAACAAAACTATTATAACACTCTTTATAGTGTGTGTCAACACTGATTGGTTATATTGGCTCCCCATCGTGGATTCGAACCACGCCTCACGGATTAACAGTCCGCCGCATACGCCTAGCTTGCTCATAGGGAATAAAACTGGTGCCGGTTGTCGGATTCGAACTGACCACCTACGCATTACAAGTGCGTTGCTCTGCCAAATGAGCTAAACCGGCATTAAAACTATGGTGGAGGATGGGAGAATCGAACTCTTACGAAGACCTTGCAAAGGTCCCAGGCTCCCATTACATCAATCCCCCACGATTCTATTTATACTTCTTTTCCGCTGAGATCGACTCGTCCGGTCTCATACTTTTCTTTACGATCTAAATAGGCTTCTTCGCTTAGGCCATGCCACCCAATGCACTTACCAATTGGACTACGACCACAGCCACAGGATCCAATCTTGCTTTCATCTTCTTGAACTCTCACCTGCATTGTTTCTTTCCTAAAAATATTATCCCAATTGGCATTGAAAGTATCTTTATCAACGCTAAATGGGCGAGGACTAGAACCTTTTCCGCCCGCCGACATATTACTGTCCTTGGCGTGGTTTTTCGCGTTTTGGTTGGACTGCGGCACTTACCTCTGCATCAACCATAGCACGTTTCCATGCAGCTTTTTGATCAGCATTTTTATATTTGCCTAGTGCAAGACTTGTTTTTGTCATGCTACTCATACGATAATTTGGTCCTGATTTCATTTTAATATCCTTGTGTTATAACTTTGGAGGAAGCGGTGGGATTTGAACCCACGGGGCGCTTTTTACACACCCGACTCCTTAGCAAGGAGCTGCCTTCGGCCACTCAGCCACGCTTCCTTTATTGCTGGTACCTCGTTGGAGAATTGAACTCCCGTATTCACCATGTAAAAGTGACGTTCTACCATTAAACTACCGAGGCATTATATTCTTTACTTGACTCTTTTCAAGTACTCACGGCCAATCTTGCCTTCTTGAATTTCTAACAGTGCAGATACAGTTCCTGCAACATATGTAGGATTAGATCTAGTTTCTCTAGCAATTTCTCTAGCTCTGACACTTGCTGCCAACACTAGATCATACTTGTTACCCATTACTGCCACACATTTTTCAGTGTCAACATCAGGACCGCGACTTAGAGTTTTTGCCATGTTATCTACCTTTTTAAATTATATTGAAACACACTTGATACTTTTCACTACGGTGGTGTACTGTCCTTACTGCCTAGTACTATGTCTAGGCCAAATGTGCTTTAGTATAAAGCCCATTAATTGAAAACACTATAGCCCTATGGGACTTAGCAAATTTTGGAGTGCTAGGCTACCAGCTCCTAAGCCATTGCCACAGTTATGTCAGAGGAGTAAGATGGCCCTATTCCTCATGAGTCTAAGCGTCCTTAAACGATACCTGTCAATGCTTTCAATTAATGGTGCCCCTCAGGAGACTCGAACTCCTACACCTTTCGATACCAGAACCTAAATCTGGCGCGTCTACCAATTCCGCCAAAGGGGCAAATTTCTAACTTTAAATTTTTAATGAACATTGCTAGTTGCTCAGCATGTAACTATTATATAGTGTATTGTTGATATTGTCAACTGTTTTGTGAACTATTTTTAAAATATTTTTGGTCCGGCATGCAGGAATCGAACCCACGTTTAGGAGGTAGAAGCTCCCTGTATTGTCCACTATACGAATGCCAGAGAAACTATTGGTGCGACTGACCGGACTCGAACCGGTACGAGAAACTCGATTGATTTTAAGTCAATTGCGGCTACCAATTACGCCACAGTCGCATATGGTACCCCTGGACAGATTCGAACTGTCACGATTCTCCTTTTGAGAGAGACGCCTCATACCAATTGGGCTACAGGGGCATATATAAAAACACACTACTATCACTCAACTGTCCGCTTTATAAGCACTATGTACCTATAGTGATATAACGGTATTTAGAATGTGTTTTTATATATGGTAGTTCCTAAAAGAATCGAACTTTTGTATCTGACAAGTCAAATCAGTGTTCTACCATTGAACTAAGGAACTATACTTGGGGAGAATGATGGGAATCGGACCCACGCGACGAGAATCACGATCTCGGATGCTACCATTACATCACAAACTCCATTAATTATTATCTGTTCAAGGGTAAATTATTCTTTAACTCTTTCCAGTGCATCTTTACGCATTAGAAATTTTCTATCTTGTACGGTCTTACTGACCAATAAATATTCAATTCCGTCGATTACTTGAATAGCTTTAGTGTCGTGACACACTACTCGTTCATTATTAAACTTATTTTTAAAAGTAATTATCTTCATGATGCTGTCCTTTTTAAATTTGGTCGGGCTTAGAGGAATCGAACCATTAATAGCGGAATCAAAATCCGCGGTTATACCATTTAACTAACCCCCAACAGATTGGTGGTAAAGGTGAGACTCGAACTCACGATAAACACCGTATGAAGGTGCTGCATTAGCCGCTATGCTACGTTACCATATTGAAATACACTAGCGATTGGTTGATCTCCAATCTTTGCCCACGCTTCTCACCCATCAATTCTGTACCATATTGAAACACATTCCGCAGGAATTGAACCTGCCCACCGAGCATATCACCCAGCTGTAATCCGCTACATCGGCTTGCGCAAAGCCTTTGAATGTGTTTCAATATGGTATATCGATATACCATATTGAAACATACTCCGTATCTTAGATGTTACCCCTCAACGAACAAACGCTGATTTGACATCCCAAATAACAGTGCCGCTCTCCTAGACGGTAGCACTTCCATGATTGGCTCCACGAATGGGAATCGGACCCACCTAGATCTCGCGGACAGCGAGTTCCCCTCCCAGAGGAGTACCGTGGCATATAATTGGAGTACAGGGTGAGATTTGAACTCACGGTTTTTTGGATTTGCAATCCAGTGCAATGGGCCTCTCTGCCACCTGTACATTGATTTGGCGTACCTCCAGGGGTACACTATATGGCATCCTGCCAATTGTCAACTAATGCAACATGTAGCAAATCAAACCAAACACACGCAATGTTCATTGTCGTTGCTTGATCTCATGGCAAAAATAGAAGAGTTTGATAAAATGTACCCTGCAAGTCCGTTCCGATTTGAACGGAAAATAGCGGATTTGGAGTTCGCGGTGATGCCTGGTTTCACTACGGACTTGCAGGGTACACTCTAAGAGAGGCACACTAAGTTGCTGCCATTACATTAGAGATACATCTACTTGGAGCGGGCAACGAGAATCGAACTCGTAATTTAACTTTGGCAAAGTTATGTGTTGCCACTAGCACCATGCCCGCATAAACTTGGTGGAGGACCAGGGTATCGAACCCTTGTAGTCGCGATGCTTGCAAAGCAACGCCGCCGCCCTCGGCTCCCCCCATATAAACTTGGCTCCCCAGGTACGGATCGAACGTACGACATCTTCGTTAACAGCGAAGCGCAACTACCTCTGTGCTACTAGGGAATAAATTTTGGTGGACAACGGTAGGACTTGAACCTACTGCAAATTTCCCGTTTCGCATTGACGCGTTAGGGCCGGTTCCTACCGGCGGATGCCCAAACTTGGTAACGCTACGGGGAATCGAACCCCGCTTTACAGGATGAAAACCTGTTGACCTAACCGATAGTCGATAGCGTCATACTTAACTTGGCGGTCCCAAGGGGTAACGATCCCCTTCTTCGACAGTGACAGTGTCGTGTGCGTCCGTGAACACTTTGAGACCTAAACTTGGTGGAAGTTGATGGTAACGCTCCACGTGCCTTGACTTCACTACCTTTAGGGACGGTTTTACAGACCGCTGTAGTGGGCAACTTCCGATTGTATAATTGTTTACTTGCGGATGTTCTTGCAACAATATTATATTCTGTGATAAATTTATTGATGCTTCTACTCCATGTTTGGCGGAACGACTGAGACTCGAACTCAGAACCCGGATTACGCCGAGCGACAGATTAGCAATCTGCTCTAATACCATTAGAGCATCTCATCCATTAATTTGTTAACACTCTCCACGCTATGCGTCAACCAGGAACCCCTAGTCCAGGAAAGTGTATTATAAAGCACTTTTCATGGATGAACCCACATGTCTCCTTTCGGATAGAAAGTGCTTTATAATAACTAGTATTTTCCCTCCACAAAAGGAGATGCCATCCACTAGTCCGTGTATAAATACATTATAGGAGATAGAGATGTTCTATTATGTTTACAAGATAACTAATACAATTAATAACAAAATTTATATCGGGGTTCATCAAACTAAAAATTTAGACGATAATTATTTTGGTTCAGGACTCAACATTAATCGTGCTATTAAAAAATACGGCAAAGCCAATTTTACAAAAGAAATTTTAGAATTCTTTAATTCTGAAAAAGATATGCACGACAAGGAAAAAGAATTAGTTAATACTAATTTTGTAAACTCCAAGGATACATATAATATCACTGAAGGAGGACATGGTTCCTTTTCTTATGTAAACTCATTACGTAATCAGGGACATCGAGCTGGCCAGCAGGCAGAAGCGTCAATGATTCGTGCTAATAAGTTAAAATCTGATCTAGCATACAAATCGCAATTTAGTGACACAATGAAAGTGGCTGCAAAACAAAGAATTGATGAAGGAAAAATGTTTTTTCAACAAGAAGGATATATTAATGCTGCCACAATGCGTAAATGGATGTCTAATGATTTAGATGCTAAATCATTATATGTACATATAGATCAAATTAGTTCCTATACTAGTAACGGATGGTATTTGGGACGCAAATACAAAAAAACTAGCTTAGGAACTAAACATAAGAAAAGGAACTAACCTTTTCTGTTAGGGACAATACCCTAACCAGGAGTCTTACAGTCTGTGTTGTAGCACAGAGTTCATGTATCCTGTCCGCCCGTTCGCCAGATGTTTATAGTGCCCGGCGAGGTCCTCGTTACCTCTTGTTGCACTTCACTAAAAGAAAAACCCCAGGGTTTTAATCCTAGGGTCCTTTGAAGTTTTGAAATGTATTAAGTTGTTACTTAACCATCCCAACCTTTTCGAACCCTGAATCTAAACTCTGACGGTGTGCGATCATAACTAGAGCCATTAATCGCTAACCATGAGCAGGCGGTTAGGCCTAGCTGTTTAGCTATGGAATTAATCACTGTATGTAAAGATTGCATCAAAGTCATTTAAGTTTCTCTTTTATCCTTGTTAGTTAACTGGCACCATTGCCTGCTAACTAGTCTTAATTATAGTGTCTTTTACCACACTAGTCAACCTCTTTTGTAAATTCTTTTTGTTGTATTTCTACAACACTCATCATCTACATTGTCTGCTAACTTGTTTTAATTATACAGTTATTTAGTCAGGTTGTCAACTACTATTTGCAATTCTGGTAAAAATAAATTTACCAACAACCTTTCTTCCTAACCATGTACTTATTATATTGTATTTTTATTTAGTTGTCAACTAAAATATAGGTACTTTACGTGGAGTTTTTACAACATTTTAATCTTCAAGCTCAGCTCCACCCTGATCCACAGCGATCAGCAGGTGCTTGCCAATCTCAAATAAACCCACACTGCCAGGCAAATCCATAGCACATACATGTATCTGAGCGATACCATCGTCATCCATTGAACATGCAACGAACTCGGTAATTTCACCAGCCTGCACCATAAGGCGCATAGTATCAAGTACATCAACCATGTCTTGTCTACACTTGGCTTCTGCTTCTTCTCGACCCCCTAACATTACCACTTTACTATCTGTTTTCATGTTTGTTTTCCTAAAATATGATCTGCTATGCCTAGGTCGATAGCTTCCTCCACTGTGAGGTACACATCGCTAGGCGGTAATAATTTTCTGTTAACAACGCTGGTAGTTAAACCTGTTGCTGTTTTTAAAATGTCAACCATTTTTTGATTACAGTATTCGCCTTCTTTCATTGTGGCTTTGATATCGTGATGTTTGCCTTCTGTAGTATCTGAATATTGATGACACATCAAGCTGGCATATTGTCCGCAATATCGCTCGCCTCGGGTGCCTGACGCAAATATCAAAAATGCAGCACTCATTACGCTGCCAACTGCTATTGTTCTTACTGTACAATGGCTATTGTTTATCATGTCGATCAAAGCGAAAGCAGCATAGAGGTCGCCGCCTGTTGAATTAATATATAGAGTTAATACTTTATCTTTGCTATCTAAATTTTCGTAGATAATCCATCTTATACAATCACTGACGTTTTCATCGCCAATTTCACCTGTTAAAAAATGTACGGAATTTTCTAATAGTTTGACACTGATACGATCGGCTGCGTTAAATTCGTCAATTTTTTTCAAGATTGCTCCCTAGCTTATTGTACTTATCCAAGTATAGCACCCAGTCATTTGTAATCGTGATCAGCTGCGCTCCAGTGTCGATTGTCATAGACCTGCAGTTGGACCTCATGACCAAAAATTCCCAATCCCACACAACTGCCTGCATGATCAGTACGTATGTTGAAACTGAACTTGATCATGAACACTGTGTTGGTTTCCAGTATTTCAAATTCCCAAGACTTGTTTTTTGAGATAGTGCCGTGACAGTTATAGATGTTATTGAATCTATCACTGAGCGGATTGATTAGGGAGAGACCTAAATTAATCATTGTAATACTGGATTAAATCTGTGAATGAAGCTTTCAAGATAACAACTGTAAGTTCGGCATTCGGTCGCAGGAACTTTAATTCCGAAGTCTTGACGATAGTGAACCCACATGTTTCCTTCTAGCTCTATTACGCTGAGAACGCGAAACTTATCATTTAAACTACCCCAAACACTGCCTTCTTTTACAGTCGTCATAATATTTGTCCTTATTTAAAAACTTCCATAGACTCGTTGTCTACATTTTCAGTCATATGTAACATTAATCTATAAGAATTCCATGCTGTTTTTACGCTTTCATTTGTACTTAGCTCTGTAGGAAATATATCAACCCAAACAGAGCCTTCAGGCTGCATGTGTCGATGTAGACCTTGTCTGCGGGGTTGGAGAATACGATTAGTATTCCAAAGTTCCAGGGCAACACGTTGACATTCTGGTTGATCTAAACCACTTAGGTAATTGCTTCGATACGAATAATCTTCAATTACCGGCACCAGATGGTCTACATCTCTAATGCAGGTGCTTGCAATGATAAATGCTACATCATTAAGTTTAACATCGCCGTTGACAACATCACGAATACAACGTCCTAGACTGAATCCAATTTTCATTACGTATTCTCCAATTTATTTTTTTGATGTTCTTGTTCATGGATGTCACATAGTGTACGAATCCATCCGCCACTGCGGCGTTCGCCTGGAGCTCCGCAAGTTTCACAACTGCTATCAGCCCAGGCTTCTGCCATACGAACCATTCCGTTTATAACATCGTCACCGCCTTGATAGTAAAAACGCAGACCACCAAACTTTTCTTTAATCTGTTCTACTACTACTTGTGAGACTTCTTTGCCCTGCTGACGCTCGTTAAACTGTTTATTCTTCCAATCAATATGACTTTGAATGTTGGCACAGAGTGATTCAATAATAGGCTGCCATCCTTCACCTGCCGCAAAGCCGCCGTACTTGCCTTCAAACATTTTTGGAAAACGATCTTCCATACGTGCCGCAAATTTTTCGTAGTTTTCACTCATTACTCGCCTCAGTAGTAAGCAATCAATTTATTCATGCAATAGATCAATTCTCTATTATTAGGGATATCATCAGGGTGCAGGTAGGTACCATCTTTGTAATGATTATCTATTTCACTTTGCAGATAATCTCGTGCTTCGATCATGGCCGCTTTCACAATGCCATCCACTACGTCATGGGGTATGACAACCCCTCTCGACAAGTGCGTAGCTTCGTTTTCAGTCTTGACCAATTTGTTTTTAATTTGCATAGTTTAACTTTCTTAACAATAAACTATTATAACACAGATAACGAGTAAAGTCAAGTACCTTTCCATCTCAATCTAAACATCAACGCATCTTTTGGATCGTCGAATCCATATTGGGTTATAAAGTCGTTGGTATAGGAAACATCCGATACATCCTGTACATGATAATCAACATAACTGGAACATTGTCTAGTGGCCCATGCTGCTGCTTCGGCGAAAAATGCTTCAGCTTGATCGTAGGGAATACCGGTATCGTTGAGATACACCACTGTTATACCCATTTTAGAGCAAACATCGAAGCATCGTGTTCATTTTGAAAATACCAGGCTCGGCCATTGTGGCTGCTCAAATCTCTAAATTTACTTTGACAATTGGTCAAGCACCATGTGAGCTTTTTTGCAAAATTGTCATCGTTATCTATTTGAATAAGATGATAATGGTCGAGCAACGCCATTAATCGCTCGTCTTCTAATAGATCCCATTCCGTTCGAAGAGCCTTAATCACTGCTGGACTTGTTCCCATATCTTAAAAACCATTCTGTTAATGCTGGACCTGTTAGTTTGGCATGTACTTGGAAAACATATCCATAGTTGTATGGGTCAGCATGTCTATGCCACTTTGGAGACTCAGCAGCATGTTCCATAATCCATTTTCCGATATCGCTTTGTTGCCAATTCCATAATGGTTCGGCAGCATATAGATCAGGGTCTTCTACATCATCCATTTTAAATGTATGTACAATTACTTCTTTACATTCTTCCACACGGTCTCCTACTTGATTATATTGATATATAGTCTTAGTAGGTTTTTTGCCTATCCATCCTGACGTTGCTTGCATATCTAACCCACCACTAAAACTGCTTATTGCCATATTAGAAAAACTCATCTGGTTCTGCAAAATAGTCCCAACCTGGACCGCCTAGCATCTTGTTTAATTCCCACTTGGCCTCTTCATTCTGGCACTCTACAGGCATGTCTCGACTGCCTACTATAGTATTGCATTGAGCACAGAAATAGTTCATTCCAAACCGAGGCTCGTCATAATAGGCAACTCCTCCACAGGGCAATACCATGTAGTCAGTATAGTCTATTATCTCCATTTTAGAACAAACATCGTTCTTTTTTCAGTATTCTCACGATCCACTCCATCGTAGAGCAAACAGAGTAAATAGTTTCTTATCCACTATCTTATAGTGATATAATTCTCCGCCTCCTGGTGTAAGCCAGGCAGGGTCGTTGTCGTCTTCTGGAAATTCACAATGGTCTAAATCTTTTAGGCCGTAAGTTTTCTTAATAATTTTAGCAAAATCTTCTAGATCAAAATCACTACCCGCATGTACTCCTAGCCCATCGAGAGAGTGATGTTTGGTTACTTTGGCATATAATTCGCTAGGCATTTTATACAGCATGTCCACTCCATCGTAGAGCAAACAGAGTAGCCAGCTTGGGATCTTTCACAGTGATTGTGGGAATGTAATCACCAGCAGTGTCATGAACCTGTTTATCATTAACCTGTTTATCATATGGTCGAAATCTACGCTCATAGTACCACGCACACTCATCAAAGCCAACTCCGTTAGCATTAT
>Ga0208413_1002383_pt1 | contig 10834 bp, 8 predicted proteins | sample AntAceMetag02UKD_FD_184761 | JGI IMG/M metagenome (GOLD analysis project Ga0208413, IMG submission 184761) | Saline lake microbial communities from Ace Lake, Antarctica - Antarctic Ace Lake Metagenome 02UKD (SPAdes) (version 2) | ecosystem: Environmental > Aquatic > Non-marine Saline and Alkaline... | reverse complement strand
TGCGTTCTTCGGGCTGAAGCTGCTGATAGCGCTTGGGTGAGGTGTGGTGCATGGACGTACCTTACTGGACTGGTAAGAGTTGCACTTCACTTTTGAATCCGCCTATATATTCAATACACATACCAAGGCCGGGGGTTATTCACCAGCACATCAGCGCAGACGTGGTGGGCAAAGCCGATTTCGCCCGTACCCGCATAGCCTTTTCGCAGCATTTAGATGCTGACTGCTTCACGCATTGCGAACAGCATATTGCTGAAGTCACCGAGGTAGATTTCTGAGCAGTCGCTTGATGTGCCGACTGTCAGAGTGTTCGAAATCTGCGACGTTGCGATTTTCTTGACATTACCCAACATGGTTCAAGTTTGGTTGAGATTTAACAGCTTTCGACTCCTGCAACCTTAGATCTTGTTACCTAACACTCGCATTGATGCACGTCAGTTCAGAATATTTACTTTTTATGGTGCGTAACGCACTTGAATGGTGCGAAACGCACTTTGATGGTGCGCCCATGGGCCTTTAAAGGGCGGCGGCGGTAGAGTTGAAACAGATTGAATCACCGGACCAGTAATTGACTCGAAATAAAAACGCCTTAAGAGGTGTTTTACCCCGGATTAAATCGAAGTGACTATCGCTACCAAAGCACCATTATTTAAACCTGAAAATCGTAATTTATAAGACCAAATCGTCGGATGTCATCAACCCTTAATCGCAGATATCCTGCAAGTTCAACGCCTACACACGGTTCATTACCACTGCACTGCGACAGTTCTTTTCTGCACCAAATCGGCGATTGCGAATGCTTTGTTTGCCTGTCCAGTACCCAAGGTGTGGCATTGCGTAAGACAGCATCAACACATTGAGCAAGTACTTGAAGCGGGTGTGCCAATCGGCAGAGCCTGCCCAAGTATTCAAATATTGTGATTGAAAAAAAAGGCTCAGAGAGCAGCTAAAAGATAACCGCCACGGCGTAACACACAAATCATTTTTAAATAAAATTTAAATAGTCATTTATATATATATTTTTGCTATTTTTATAAATTAAGTGTTAAGGCCAGCCTGTTCAATGAGCTGATATGTACATCGCAATGATCTGTTTCTGATCTACCACATTGATTTTTAAAACGCAAATAAGTCATGAATCCTTCAGACCAGGGCACGAGATTTGCTATGCAAATCTATCTATAAAACTAGGGCTTTGGCTATGGCGCACGAAGACGAAGTATTTAAAAATTTTTTACTCGAAGTGGACGAGCGCATTGCCGAATTCGAACAGGGTTTGAACGATCTTGAGAAGGCTTACAGCGTCAACGCAATTAATTTATTGTTTCGCGCTATACACACGATCAAGGGGGGAGCTGGTTTTTTTGGCTTAAACAAAATCTCAGAATTAACACATCTGTTGGAAGACTTGCTGATGAAGATCCGCGAGGGCGATGTAGTTTTCAATCCTGCCATGATGCCCACGTTATTTTCTGCTTGCGATGCCTTAAACGACATGCGTAACGATACGACCCATGGTCGCGATTTAGACATTGTAGACATTTGCGCCGCCCTACAAAGCTATAGCGACAACGGCCCTGCTCTAGCGCCATTGACGCACGTTGAAACCAAACCCGTACCAGAGCATAACAAACCGTCGGCAAAACAGCCTGAGGCGAACAAAACACTTCCAGAAGAGATCATCAAAGAAATGGATGTCATAGAAACAGCAGAGCCAAAAGACAAAAGTCCCATGCCACAAGCACAGACTCAAGCATTTGCAGGGGTCAAAGCAAATGCTCAAGGGGAAACCATTCGAGTTAAGTTGGATTTGTTGGACCGTCTGATGGAACTAACAGGTGAAATTGTGGTGGCACGCAATCAACTGCTACAGCAATTTTCCGAAAGCCACAACAAAATGGCACTTACGTCCATGGCTCACATGATTTCTGATTTGCAACAGGTGGTGTTGCAAACCAGAATGCAAGCGGTTGGTGGCACATTTACCAAGTTCAATAAAATTGTGCGTGATTTGTCCAAGCAACTGGACAAGCCGTTTCGCATCGTCATCAAAGGCGATGAGACAGAGTTGGATCGCAGCATCATCGAGTCCTTGTCAGATCCTCTGACACATTTGATTCGCAACTGTGCAGATCACGGCGTTGAACGACCAGAAGAGCGGCTGGCTTTAGGAAAAGATAGCGTGGCCACCATTTGGCTGGAAGCCAAAAATGAAGGCGGCCAAGTCATCATCACCGTAGAAGACAATGGCCGTGGCATTGATGCTGTCAAGGTCAAGCAAAAAGCGTTAGCCAGCAACTTAATATCGCAAACCCAAGCCGATGTGATGACGGTCAACGAAGCGGCTAATTTGATTTTTCATCCCGGTTTGTCAACGGCCGAGCAAGTCACCAGTTTGTCGGGACGCGGTGTCGGAATGGATGTAGTCAAGGCGACCATCGAAAAATTGGGCGGCACGATCGAACTTGAAACCCACCTGGGTTCAGGTACCAAAATCATCATTTACTTGCCTACTACGCTGACCATCATGTCGTCCCTGATTGTGCGGGTGGGCGAGGATCGCTTTGCGATTCCGCACTCTGATTTGCTTGAAGTCATCATGGTGCGCCCCGAGGACGAATTTCAAATTGAAAGCATACGCGGACAGGATGTGTACCGTTTGCGCGGGCAACTCATTCCGGTGCTGGACTTGAACATTATTGCTTCTGGCAATCACGACGTTGATCTAAAGCTATCAACCGCATCGGAAAAATTATTTTTGGTTTTAAAGTCGGGCAACACGCAGTTTGGATTTCGCATTGATTCGATTGATCACAGCGAAGAAATAGTGATCAAACCCCTGCCGCAAATTTTGAAGAAATTGTCCTTTTACGCTGGCAGCTCAATTTTGGGCGACAGCGATGTGGCGATGGTTCTCAGTGCCAATGGTATTTGCCAAAGTCAAAACTTGCACAAGCAAGACTTGAGCGATCGTTTTGGCAAACACAAGTCCATGACCAATATGCAGCTGATTGAATTGCAAGAAAAACAAGACCTGATGGTGTTCCAGTACTCAGCTGACGAGCAATTTGCCGTACCACTGTCATTAGTTTATAAGGTTGAAATTATTGATCGCCGTCAAATAGAAACCATCTCCAACAAGCACTTCATACATTTGGAAGGCAAAAATATTTTACTGATTTATCTGGATCAGTATTTGAATTTAAAGCCCTTGCCAGATGATTTGGAGCATCTTTATATTTTTACGACCAAGATTAAAAAATTCGAAGTTGGCATTGTCACTTCGTCGATCGAAGAGTCTATTCACACCCGGTTGGATTTGGACACACCTCCCATGAATGAAAGCATCATATTGGGCGTTACCAAAATTCACGAAAAACTGACCTTTCTGTTGGACCTTTTTAGTCTGGCAGAAAAAGTCAGTCCCGATATCTTCAAGACTAGGGCATTTACCGAAGCGCCACTCAAAAAACGCTTGCTAGTAGTGGACGATACACCCTTCTTTCGAGATTTAGAAAAGAAGTACTTTGAATCCATTGGTTTTGAAGTGAGCTTGGCTTTTAACGGCCAAGAGGCGCTGGATCTGCTTAAAGCCAAGCCTAGCGGCTTTGATCTGGTGGTGACTGACATTGTGATGCCCGTGATGGATGGATACGGTCTGTTGAAAAGCATACAGTCAAGTCCGAACTTGTCACATTTACCAGTAATTGCCTTGACTTCGTTTGCGCAAGAGGAAAGTCAAGAAAAAGCCAAAACAGCAGGTTTTTATGGCTACGCGCTCAAGACCAATAAAGAAACTATTTTGCAAGCTGTTAGCAGCTTCATCGAGGAATTCTGAAATGTTGTACTCCATTTTTCATTTGGGTCCTAACCTGATCGGTGTGCCTATTTACTCCATATTGGAAATCGTGCGCTCTAGTAAGTTCTACCCCATAAAGGGTGCTCCCTCGGTGATTGATGGCCTGATCAATTTACGCGGCAAAGTGGTTACCGTAATCAACACGGGAATTGCTTTTGACACCACCCAAGTTGCCATCAGCGAAGAGTCTTGCATCTATATTTTCAAGAACAATGCCGAACTGAAAGAACTTGCCGATCTTGAAATCGACGAGAACATGTCGCCCGACAACATTGGCCTGCATGTAGAGAAAATTGAAGGCGTGATCAACGTTGAAAAGGAAGAGTTACAACCTGTTCCCGCCAATATGGCACATCCTTTTTACCAACACGTGGTCCGCAGAGTGGATGATTTCATCATCATCCTCAAGCCCTCCAAAGCCATTATCTTGAACCAAACTGAGACGGTGAAACCATGAACCAATCGCAAGACATCATGTTCAATATTTACAACCCCGTAATCACCTACGAGCATCGAGCTGATTACGACATGATAGTGAGTCAATTGCAAGAAATTTTTCCAATTTGCAACCAAGGCAAATGCAAAGCCTTGGAGGTCACTGACGACCCGCAAAAGCAAAAACAAATTAATGATCTGATGGAGAAGGTGGAGTTCTTTTCTGACAGTTTGATTAACATCACGAAGGTGTTTTTTGACCAACTTTATCGCGCCAAAGAGACCTCCTCACAATCGATTTCAAAATCGATGGCGAAAATAAAAATCGACATGATTGAGCGCAGCTTGCTTGAGCGCACCTGCGACGTACGTTGGTGGGCGCTGGAAAAAGCCTTTTGGAAATGCATCACACTGTCCAACGCGGCACAGCCCACAGCAAGCAAAACAAGCTTGGCGCCCAGAGCCAAGTCAGGCCCAGATACCGACTATCAAAAAGCCATTGACATGGCGTGCTCGCGGCTAGAGGACATTCGCAGCTCATACACGCTATACCGTGATTTGGTAATCGTTAATTCCATGGGAATTGTGGTTGCCAATTCGAATTCTGAACGCAAGAGCCTGACCTTAGGCTTGGATGTGTCAGATGAGTTGTGGTTTCAAAAAGCATTAGAAACCAAGGACGGCACTGCCTACCATGTACAAGACATCGCGCGCTCAAAATTAGAAGATCAGCCGTCTTTAATTTACGCTACCGCAATTCGGACGGAGGGTGATGAATATGGTGATGCGATTGGTGTGATGGGGGTGTTGTTTGACTTTCAAGGCGAGTGTCAAATGGTATTGAATGACTATCTTCCCAAAGGCCCTAAGGGCGATATTTTAGACGGGTGGTTCTCTTTTTTTACAAACAGTCAAGGTCGGGTCATATGTTCAAGTGACCAACACTTTATACCGTTTGGTGCGACGCCAGAGTTGTCACGCAGCCATCGTTATTTGGTCAAACCTGGCGAATCACATGTGTCCACCAGCATTTTCTTTGGCAACCGATCCTTGTTGGTGTCGTACCATACATCGGGCTTTAACGAGTACGAGGGCTTGGGTTGGACCAGCCACTTGGTGCTGCCCATCACGGCTATTTTTGAACGTGGCAGCGATCACAAGGTTTTTGGCATTACACCCAAAGAGTTGATGAGTTCGAGTTTGATTCCTGCGCAAAATCGCCAAACCTATCAAGAGATTCAACGCAACAAGGCCGATATCCAACTCATCTCCATCAACGGCATTGTGCTGGCCACCGATTTGGGCAAAGCGGGCAAAAGCTTCATGCCCATTTTTGATCAAATCACCGAGACGGGCAGCTCGACCACAGGCAAGATGGAATTGCTTTTGTCCGAAATGTCCTCTGACATGTTGCAGCAAAACCTGCAAGCCTTGACCAATTTGAGCCAACAAGCCATTGAGTTGATTGACCGCAACCTGTTTGAACGCGCAGCCGATGTGCGTTGGTGGTCCACCGACCATGTCTTGTGGGAGAGCTTGCAAGGGACCGGCAAAAAAGACATGGAGGCCATCAATAAACGGTTGCAAATCATAAATGCCTCTTACACGATGTACCGTGACCTTGTTGTAGCCGATGCCAATGGACGCATTGTTGCCAACTCAAAAGTTGAAAACCGTGACAAGCTTGATGGCCAGAGCGTTTCTGACCAATTCTGGTTTCGCCAAGGCATGCAGATGTCTAAACTGGTGCAGTTTGCTGCACAGGACGTTTGCGACTCGGATCTTGAAAATGAAAATACCTCACTTATTTACTGCTCAGCCATTTTGGAAAACGGCCAACGCAGTGGCAAGCCGGTGGGCGTATTGGGCATTTTGTTTGACTGGGAAAACCAGGCTCAACCCATATTGGCAGGCTGTCTGCCGCTCATTAACAACGAACTGGTGCATGGCGGAGCCGCCTTCTATGTCAATCGCGATCGCGTGGTGATCGCCACCACCGATGAGCGGCATTTTCCAATCAACAAGGTGGTCAATATTCCACCAGAAAACGTCAACTTGAAGGATGGAGAAAGCGCCTCTGGCATCTTCAGCACCAATGATCGCAAATACATCATTGGCTCGTCGGGGAGTCATGGTTACCGCGAATACAAAGGCTTGGGTTGGACCGCACATGTCGTACGCGCAATTGACTGAACTTAGCACCAACCGCATTGCCAGTAAGATGTCGGCCATGCCGCATCGCGCCATGGTGGCATACGCCAACGTAGCGCTAGCAAATGACTTGAGTGAACATAGCAAACGCCATAGTGTTGGCTTGAGCCTGTGTCATGACGCCACAATCCTGGCCGATACCTTGGTCAAGGGCAAGTTCTCGGTGTTATTTTTGGAGTCCGATGTCTTAAAAAACGAACACAGCAGCTTGATTTCAGAGTTGCATAGCCACCGGTCCTTGGAGAGTCTTTTCATTGTGGTTTTTGGCAAAGAAGAAATCAGTCAAGACCGAGCGCGGGCTTTCATGGGGGCCAATGCCATGCTGTTTGGCGATTTTTCTGACGACAAGCTGGCTAAAGTGTTCAAGCGGGCTTTCGCGCTGCCCAAACAAATTTGGTTGTTAACCAGTAACCCCAAAAAAGATTTGGTTCTGGCTTTGCAGCAAATTGGCTATGAAGTGATTGTCACCAACACGTTCGACGTCAGCCCAGACGCACAAAAACACCTCACTCCAGATTTGATCATTTGTGATCATAAATTAGAAGGCAGCCATGCCATTGATGTGCACCTTCGGGTAAGTGAGTCTGAAAATTTTAAAGGACTTCCTTTCATGGTGACCTTCAATGGTCGGGATGTGCTCGAGATTGAAAAGCTCATCAAGAGCAAGGTGTGTAACATCTTGCTTTCGCCATACGTCAGTCCGCAAAATTTGAAAAAGATCCAAGACATGTGTCCTTTAGCACCCAAGGGACGCAGGCTGCGTGCTCTGGTGGTGGACGACAGCCCCACAATACGCAGCCTAATTGTGGCCAAGTTCAAAGAGCTCGACTACCAGGTGGAAACCGCCATCAATGGATTTGAGGGCTACAAAGCCGTACAACGCTTCAAGCCCGACATCATCACTTCAGATTACGACATGCCGGTCTTGAATGGTTGGCAGTTTTGCAGCGAAGTGCGTGAACATGAGGCCTACAAAGACATCCCCATCATCATGATAACCACCCGTGCTACGGAACTTGATTTGAAAAAAGGCGAATTGCTGGGTGTATCGGCATATTTAACAAAGCCTTTTACAAGGCTGGAATTAAAAAATTCCATCGATACAGCTGTGTTGGCGGCGAAGGCAAAAAAAGAACAAGAGATCATCGCCAAGTTTGTGGCAGCGGACACCTTAAAAGCGGTCAACAACATGCTTGACGCCGTGGATGGCTATGAAAATGGTGAAGAAAAATTCATCACAATTTTGTTTTCTGATATTTGCGGCTTTTCGAGCAAGTGTGAACGCTTTTCAGCACGCAAAATTATTAAACTGCTCAACAGTTACTTTGATCTGATGGTGGACATCTTGACCGAGCACGGCGCCATCATCGACAAGTTCATTGGCGATGCCATCGTCGCGCGGTTTGACTCGGGCAACCAGTTGCTTGATGCGCAAAATGCGGTTACAGCCGCTTGGCGCATGCAAGAAAAATTATTGCAATTCAACCTAGATTCGTTTGAGGAAATTCAAATCCGAGTGGGCGTCAACAGCGGTGAGGTGATCTTGGGTAACTTAGGCAGTACTCGGCATCGCCTGGAATACGCCATGGTGGGCGACAACGTCAATATTGCCCAGCGTCTGGAAAGCGCTGCACCTAACGGCAAATGCATGATCTCTCAGGCCACCTACCTGCTAACCCAAAACAAAGTCTTGGTGGGTGAAAAAGCCGAAATCAAGGTCAAAGGCAAAGCTGAGCCTGTCATTGCCTATGTCATTGAAGGACTTTTGTGATGGCTTGTTGGTCAACCTCAGCGCTGAAGGCTCAGAAAAAAATTTATGTCTGAATTCTTTGTTGTGATTACCAAAAAACTTTTTCAATTTTTCACACTTCTTTGCCAAATGATGCCATGAGCACTAGCCAAATCGTTACAGCTTCCTTTTCCGTAAATATTGAGCATTTGCACGCTTTAGGTGTTCGAGATCCTTACTCTAAGCAAAGCTTGGAGCTCTACCATTCTGGCAAGTTAAATGCCAATGAGCGTTTGTACTTCACTTTATGGGGTTCTAGAGAACTGAAAACTTCCTTGATTCGTGCCAAAACCCGGTTCGCGCGGCAAGGGGAGCCCGTTAGCTCAGCCTACTTCGTAATTAAAGGGGCAGTGCTTGGTATCAAAGGGAACGAAATCTACCGTTTTGGCCCCGGAAGTGTGATTGGACTGGCAGAAGGTTTCGGGGGCTTGCCCTACAGCATGGACGCCATCTCGGTAGACGATGTGCAGGTTCGAGTCTTCCCGATTCACGTAATCTCAATGCTTATGAAAAGCATGCCGCCAGGTCTCAAGGGGATTCTCAAGTCCATTGTCATGCGCACATTGCAACTGACCTCACCACCGCCTTTATTGCAATGAGTTTTTACGAAATCAGGCTCAAAGAGGGCCAAGTTCTTTTCAAAGCCGGCGAACCTGCTGACAAGCTTTACTTCATTCAGTCGGGCAGCATTCAAATGTCCGACAAAAACACCGGAGCTGTTTTTGCGACTTTGCGCGAGAGTGACTCGTTCGGTGAACAGGCGATGCTGCAAGGCGGCATTAGGGGTGCCACAGCTATCGCTGGTAATGGTACGGTTTTGCTGGAGATCACGGCCGAGGGCCTTAGAGACTTGCTCAAAACGGCTTCGCCAATTTTGACTGCTGTCTTTGAAGCCATGATGCTCCAGCAAAATATGCAGAATGCTTTGCGTACGAAAGCTTGACATGGACGATACCCCTCACATGACGATGTCAACATTGCAGGACTTGAGTGCTTCGTTGCGAAATTTGCGTCGACCTTGGCCAAATCATTGGCCAGGCTTGCCCTTGGTATACGATCGTGCATGGCAAGAGCTGGGTTTGGTCAATCCCCGTAAGGGTTCGTCTGCACGCAGGTTGCATGACTTTGGTCGGATGGTATCTGAGCTGGTCGAACAAGATGGCGTACGACGCTACACACTAGGCCGGGAGCCTGCTTATCACAACCGTTTGCACATTGCAGACACCATTGTCTGCATGACTTACTTGCTTAAGACCAGCGCTGCGCTGAACGTGCCAGGTGCACTCAAGCCGGCGACGATGGCGATGGCTTTGTGCATCATGGCAGGGCACGATTTTCTACACCCGGGGGGAACTAACACGCGGCCCGGCGAATTCGAAGCATGCGCCGTTCAAGATTTACAGCCCGTAATGACCGCTGCGGGTTTGACATTGGCAGAGCGTCAAACCTTGAAGCATTGCATCATGGCCACCGATCCCACACGGGTCAAGGGCATTCACTTGCAAGTGCGTACTCGTCCATATGATCTTCGGCAGATAGATTGTTTAACCGTTCTGGTGTTAGAAGCTGACATCATGGCCAGCACTTTGCCGCATACTGAGTCGAGCTTGACTCAGTCTTTGGCAATCGAATGGTCACCCCAACAACCCGAGGCGGCCGAAAAGTTGCTGTTACCAGGAAGCCGTTTGTTGTTTTTAGAGCATGCGGCCCTGTTTTCAAGTCCAGCTGCGATTCTCTTGGGTTTGAATGCCGTCAAACTTCGGCAGGTCAAGCGCATTAAATGTGAAATTAAAATACCAACTTGAGCAGATAGCAATTATTGACGCTGCGCTTTAATCACTTGCAAGCGTTCAATGTAAATAAATCGCCCTGCGTTTTGTGAAAACCCGCTAGATTAAGTCAGACCGACAAGATGGCCTGACAGGCCAATTGCCGATAGTACTTTTCTTAAGCTTCGGCAGAGGGAATGTTACCGATGAGCTCCAGCAGTCAATGGTGGTGGAGCCTAGATTACTGTTCGAACGCGGCCAGCTCCTGCGACTCCTTGGTCTTCCAAGGTGCCTGGCGGTGTATCAATTCGGTCTTGTATAGGCCGTTAATCTTTCCCCACCGGACCTACATCATCTTCCAAGAAACGCATCGAAAAATCCAAGGCCTTGGTGTCTTTAATCAGGCCTCCAACTGAAATGCAGTCCACACCGGTTTCAGCTAACCCCCTGAGATTTTCAAACTGCACACCACCGGAGAGTTCTAGGCTGGCTCTTCCCTGCGTCAAGGCGACAGCTCTGCGTACCATCTCCAGCGTCATGTTATCGAGCAAGACCATCGTCACCCCTGCCGTCAACGCTTCATCCAACTGAGTCAGGGTTTCAACTTCCACCTGGATAAATTCGGCCTTATCACAAAGCTGCTGCGCAGCCCTTGCAACACCATCGGGTAATGCAGTTGCAAACGCAGCTCGTGCTTCAAGCGGCTGTTGCCGAGCCGGCACGATTAGCTCATGAAGCTGAGCATGATATCTCTCCCGCAACGATGGTATG
>Ga0208413_1002382_pt1 | contig 10839 bp, 14 predicted proteins | sample AntAceMetag02UKD_FD_184761 | JGI IMG/M metagenome (GOLD analysis project Ga0208413, IMG submission 184761) | Saline lake microbial communities from Ace Lake, Antarctica - Antarctic Ace Lake Metagenome 02UKD (SPAdes) (version 2) | ecosystem: Environmental > Aquatic > Non-marine Saline and... | reverse complement strand
ATTGTATTTTTATTAATACCTTTTTTTATTATATAATTCTGTGTGCCATTAGCACCTGTCTCTACTTCTTTTTTTAAAACTTTAAACAATTCTTTTTCTCTCTTGTCTTTATTTTCTTTTGCTATGTATGCATCAATAAGTTTTGTATCTCTCATAGTAATTTTTTATTTATTCTTTAATAAGTTATCTGTTTGATCTGATACATCTTTATTTTTTTCTGGAAAATAACCAAATTCATTTACATCATTTTGATCCCAGTATATATCTTTTACTTTAACTTTTAATTCTAATACCTTACCACTATCTATACCATCCCTACCATAACCTCCAGCCCCATGTAAATCTGCATATCTTTTACTTAGTGTTACAAAATCACCTGAGTTTATCTTTGTAATATTCTTTTCATTGGGAACAGCTCTGTAAATAGTAACTTCAGCATCTGGGTTTCCTTTAACACTGTTTATAATACTATAACTTTCATTATTAGCTATTCCAAATTCATCACCTTCAAAGGATTGTCCTGGGGCATATATTCGTTTACCCTTTTCAGAATAAAAATCCTTTGGGTATCCTGCAGATTCTCCTGTTGTAGTTTGAGTAAGGTCATCTAAACGTACTGGGTACTCATCATCTGGTCCTCTAGGTTTATGTTGTAATCTATAATCCGTAGATTCTTTAGTCAACATTTTCTTACCTACTTTTTCATTATAATATATTATAGGCTTACTCAATTCTCCAGATAAATCTGGAAAAGATTCTTTTGTATCTATTTTTTCTGGGATAGGAGTAGATAAAGTTGTATCTACTTTTTCTGGAATAGGTGTTGATAATATTGTAGCTGTCTGACTATCTATGGGTGTACTAAAAGGTTCTGGTGGTGGTAGGATTTCTTTAGCTTCTCCACCTATAACTAAACCTTGTCCTGTTTCTCGTACACTTTCATTTACATTAGGTACTGCCATTGCAGCATCCATTTGTGTCATTCTATCTGTACCTGGCATACTACCTTTAGGTACAAAGGATCCTTCCTCCCCACCTTCATCTATATGATTAAGATATTCAGATAAGTATTCTTCAGTTTCTTTGTAAGCTTTAAGACCTGCAGTTGTACCTAGTACAGCTTCAAAAGCTTTTTGACCATACTGTTTAACAAATTTATTAGCACCAGTTCTTACTAGTGTATCTGCTAGTTTAGGTACTGCAACTCTACCTATAGTTGTTAGTATTGGCTGTGCTGCTAGTGCTACCATTTAACAGTTCCATGCTCTTAATGCTTTATTAATTCTACTCTGTGGATCATTAGCAGTTTTCTTTGAAGTAAGTTTCTTCTTCATACCACGCATACGTGCACAAAAACTAGCACGCCTTGGGTTACCAACCTTTTTACTAGGTGCTTGTAAGTTACCACCAGTTTCTTTGTTGTAACTATCTCTACCTTTTTGGTTTAACCCACCTTCTGGATTCTTACCTTCACTTCTAGTCCATGCTGCTTTAGCCATTATGCAAAACCCCTATATGGTTTTACTTTGTTTGCTATACTCTTAGGCTGTTTAACAAATTGTTTACCTGCTGCTTTACCTTTTCTTTTAGCTGCAGTTGTAGCTGCATATTGAGAAGCTGATAAAGACTTAATTGCTTTTGCAGGTAGATATCTTTCACCTGTTTTACTTGAAGGCTTACCAGATTTTGTTCTCCATTTCTGTTTGCCCCAAGCCTGTAAACTTCTTTGTGATTTTGCTAATGCCATTATGATTTATAGCCTCCACCTGCTTTCTTATAAGCTTTAGCTAATGCTTGTGCTTTTCTTGCAGACCATTTTCCAGCAGCTGTACCTTGAGTTGCTGAACCTTTTATTCTATTAAATATTTGTTTTCTTTTACCAGGTTGAGTATAGTTGTTTGCTTTATTCACTGTCATCGTTTTCCTCCTCTAAATTTCTAATTTTATAATCGTAGCTTCCTTCCTCATGTTCATCTGTAATCCATTTAGATGAATTTTCTACAGAGTATATCTTACTACTTACTAATCTATTAATTAAATTTTTGTTTGGGTCAACACCCATAGATGCATTAAACATTTTAAGTCTATTGTTTGGCTGTATTGCATAGTTCCCATCATCTAATGCAATCACATGACCACATTTATGTTGATCTGGTTTCTCTGCATAACCAAAATTTAATTCATTAAAATCTCCTGCACACCAATCTATTGTAAATAAGTATTTACCTTTACGTTTTACTTTACGTCTAGATGTGTATTGCATAGTAGCACCAGCTAGTTCATAAAAAGTTGTAACACTTACATTATAACTAAAACTATCCCACATTACTAACTCATCTAATGGTAATTCTTTTACTCCAGGCTTAGAACAGAAAGCTGATATAGGTGCTCTCCACCATAGCCCACCATCTTCCATTAAGAAATGAAACATAGGTACTCTGTTTGGTATAGAACTAAATCCAAATACACCAACCTCAAAGTATTTGTCGTGTGAATCTTTTTGATCTCTTAAAAAATTACCCCTAACATAACATTCTATGATAGGTATGTTAGCATTTAAATAAGCCATTCAGTATACTCTTTCCCGTTATAAAGTAATGCTTGTTTTCTATTCTCTTCTTTACTGTAGGAACAATGAACCCACCCACTTGAGGGATCATCTGGAGTATAAAATTCTAGTATAAGCTGATCAAACACTAGGTTATTCTTAATGTACTTTGCTAATTCTTTATTGTCTACTCCAAAACATTCGAAGTCTGCAGCCTCACCTTGTGCATGCTGTGATGTAGTTTTGCTACCTATTGCTTCACATAATTCCTCACTACGATATCCACTGGAGATTGCTATAGGTTTACCAAAATTCCTACGTGTAGGTTCTAGTACATTTGTGCATAATTCTGTTAAACTATCTATATGCTCAAGGGTAGGTGTATTATCTATCCCTTTCCTTGCAGCAGTTTGAGACTTGGTTAATTCTGATAAACTAAAGTGTCCACTTAATTTCATATGTACTTACCTTTTCTTTTTTTTACATTTACATCTTGGTCCAGATAATTTAGTAGCAACCCACTCACATGCGTTATCAATACTACCAAAGAATCTTAAGAGAAATCTATCTATCATTTTATTTCCTTTTGTACCCTAGTCCAGTTTTTCTGTTGCTATATAGCTTTCTCCATGACCAAGAACTTAGCCTAGTGGAGTAGTGGTATATAAATAATACTATTGTTTTCATTTAAATTCTATCTATTTCTGCACAAGTAAATTGAGTTGCAAAATAATTGTCATTAATAATAGCATCTTCTTGTTTCTCTATTAATATTTTAGATAATGTGTATGCAGCGATTGTACATTCCTTCCAAGAATTATATTCAATCTCAACATTCATTGGTGTTAAACATTGATTGTTTAAAAAAGAACATATAATTATTACTAAACTAAATTTCATGTAGTGGGTCCCCCAAATATAGCAAGAAGGCACATCATTACAATTAGTATTGTTGTAAACTTATAATCCATTCTGAGACCTCCCATTATTTTTTTTTAATTAAACTACCTGCTTTTAATCCATAGACACTCCCAATGACACCTACGAAAACCCATTGATACCAGTATGGTAAGTTGCCAAAGTGTTCAAAGAATAAATTCATCTTAACCATATGTTCAGGATTGTCTGACCATACAGAAAATGCTAACATTACAATTGGTAAACTTAATAAAATTAAAATAAATTCGTCCTTCCAATCTGATTGCCTAGCTTCTAGTAATTTACCAGAGTACTCTAGATCTCCACGAGCCATCTTAGATGCATGCTGTGCTTGAGCATCAGCCATTAACATCTTAGTCTCTTGTTTCTTTTTATATATATGTGTGCCAGCATTTAATGCTAGTTTAATTGCACTAAACCACATACTAAAATACTATTGCACCTAGAACAAAACCTATAGCTGCACTGATAACACAGTGACTATGGTTTGCCCATAATTCTTTTGCTTTGTTTTTAATGTTTTCCATTGTTATCTCCTATAATTTAGTTATTAAAAAAATTGTATGCTCCACCTATCGCACTTGCAATAAGTATAAGTACCCATATAGCACCTTTGCCTTTGTTAATATCAGCTCTTAAATATTTAGTTTCACTTCGAAGTTCTTTAATTTCTCTTACTAGGAAATCTATCTTAACTTCTGTGGCTGATTTTCTAGGCATTAATTCTTACCCTCGAATAGATTTTTAATATCTTCAAATGGTTCTTTAGTATCAGCATAGGTAGCTTTATCAAATTTAACTTGATACTTAGCTGCTACTAATTTTATTTTTTCTGCAATTGCTTCTGCTTTTGTAGTAAATGTTTCTTGGTTAATTAAACCTTTTGTATATCTTTTTCTTAATTCACTAATCTGTTCTTTGTATCCTGTTATCTCTCTTTTTAATTCAAATACTTTACCAGCTGTAAGTTTGCTAATATCTGCCCTTTCTATTTTAAAACCAAGACTTTGTGCTAATGCTGTAAACTCTGTTTGATCTGGTCTAAAGCCTGATTCCATTCCTAATCTTGTTGATTTTATTTTTTCAGTAGAATATGTACCAGGTACAAAAGGTATATTTGGTATCAGTTTACTTGCAATAGCTTTTAATTTAACATTCCAATCTTCACTATAATTACCAGTCAAACCTTTTATTTCTTGTTGTTTAAATAAATCATAACCCGCTAATGGAAATAAAATTTCTCCTGCTAGTCCACCTGACGGTTGTAAAGGTGCAGGTACTCCAGGTAATGTACCATTTAAATCCATAATATCTCCACCAGGTACAAACCTAGTAAAATCCATATATAGAGGATTGCCATTTTTATCAGGGGATACAGGTATTTTAATATTTCTAAATGGTAAAAATCCCATGTTTAAAAATCTACCTGATTTTCTTTCTGGCATAACAGCACGTTCTGCATCTTCATCTCCTCCACCTACAGTATCACCTAATTTATTTAAGCCATATCCAAGTGCTGCATACTTTGCATACTTCCAAGGTCTAACTATAGCTGTTTCTGCAAGTATAGGTATAATTCTATATGTGTATGCTAAGAAAGGAGTAACAGTATTTCTCATCCAGTTAATAGCAGGTGCATCAATGTTATAATCTATAAAAGATTTTCTAGCATCTAATGCTGCATCTTGTACTTTCCAACCTTTTGAAAGTCTATCTTGAAATACTGATAATCTAAATACAGAATCTTCAAATCTGTACCAATCTGTCATTTTTGTAAGACCGAGTTTTCCATTAACTACACTATCTTTAAAAACATTTCTTGCCATACTAACAGAATTATTAAATGCATCTACACTTTCATCCATTGTATATGGAAATTTTGCACTTGAAGCTGCTTGAATATTTTTTAATTCTGTACTTACTAAATCTACATCAAATACACCATATCTAGTAGCTATTTCAACTAGCTCTGACTTTTGCATTTTTCCAGCTTTGTTAGCTTTATTATGTTTCATTAAAGCTTTCCATGCTGGTAATAAATATTTAAAATCTGCGTCTACTAAGTCATGTAACATAACATTAGATACAACATTATTAACATGTACTGTAGGATTCCATGCAGTCTTAGATACTTTCCAATAAGAATTTAATGATCTATAACCTTTAAGGAAGTTACTTTTTCTGTAATAAGCATTAGTTGCAATTAAATTTTTGTAAACTTCATCAGGTACATACTTACCTGCTAGATTACCATACCTTAATTTACCACCTGTTTTTCCTAACGAGGTAGTAGGTATTTGTTTATACACAGCTTTTAAATCTTTAGGTACTTTTGCAAATGTATCAAACACATAGCCTTGTTTAGATATACTGTCAAACAATCTATACTGACTTAATGTAGCAGATCCTGCTCTACCTGTTTCTGCGATAGCATAAGCCGCATCTTCAATTTCACCTAATCCTACTCTTTGTGGTTTAGTATAATCCCATCTAATATTAATTTGCATTTCATCTAATTCTTTTTTCTTATCTGAAATTAGTTGTGCTTTTTTCTTTTTATTTCTTGTAAGTTTAATTTTATTATTATACTTATCAGTTATATTTTGCATTTCAGCTTTAGAACTTTCTAATATTTCCCAACCTCTATGACCTTTAATTAATTTTTTTTTCCCTTCTGCTTCTTTAAAAATACCATCTTTAGATACTTTTTGAGAAGTTGTAGTGTAGGCTTGTTGACCTTTATATACTTCATCAAATTCTTTTATAGTAGTTTTTTGAGTAGCACCTCTGTGCTTTAACTCCTCTGCAAATGGTCTATTTTCTAGTTTACCTCTGTAAGATCTTTTAATATAAATATTTTTATTTCTATTAAATGTTTCTTTTGTAATAAGACCCATGTCTATATAGTCTTGAGCCATTTCATTAATTAACTTTCTAGACTGTTGACTTAATTCTTGTAGTTTTGCTGGTGCTACTTTTAATTTAATATCACCCTCAAGTAAATTAATTAATATTTTTTGTTCATCTGGTGTTAAATTTTTTTGTATTTTTTGTGCCATATAAGTAAACTTACTGCCCATAGAATTTGCAAATCCATCTGCCTCTGCTTTTAATCCTTTAAAATTTTTAGGCAATCCATAACCATCTACAAATTGTCTACCTAAAAAATCTAGTAAACTTTCAGTTACTTCTTCAGTTTTATCTTCACCCTTACCAAATGTTTTAGTAAAAGTTTTCATTCTAGCACCTTTAATACCACCTGCACCTAACAATGCACCAGTAAATGCTCTACTAAATTTTGTTGTAATAGGAGTATCCTCATCTCCTGAAGCGTAACCTATAACTGCACCTGTACCAGCAGCACCTGCTTCTGCACCATATTCACCATTAGTTAAATAATTTAATGTTTTTTTTCCTACTTTATTTTCCCATGCTTTTACAACATTTTCTCTAAACCAAAGTTTAGGTCCTCTTAATAATTTTGATCTGTCTGTAGGCATATCTTTTATTAATTCTGAATCATCTATTTCAATTTTTTTTCTAGCAACTACATTTCTATCTTTTAAACCTGCCTCATTCTGTAGTTTAATTTTTTGTAATTCACTATCAGCACCTACCTTTATACTAGGAGAATCAAATCCAGGAATACCTATGTTTTCTCTTGTAAATACTTTTTCACCTTTTATTTTTTTTGTGACACCTGTAATAACTGGTCCCAAAATTGTACCACCTATTGCACTAGCCCCAGCTTGTTTTGATCTAGTATCTAGTATACTCTCTTCATCAACATAACCTAATGCACCTATTATACCTGAGTTTACAAATCCGTATTTAGCTGCTGCATATAATGTTTTTGCTTTAGTTATAGGTAATAACCAACCTGCAGGATCTAATATAGCACCACCAAAGTAAGCTGCTGCAACTCCGTAGTTAGTAGAACCATCTTCATTCTCCATAAACTCATAAAGTTTTTTTTGATCAGCTTTCATCTTTTCTGTATCAATACCTGTAATCTGTTTAGCACCTCTGTATGTATCAAAGAAACCTAACTGTGCAGCGTAGGCTATCTTTTTTAAATTTGTAGAATCCTCATCTATATCATCTATTAGGTCTTCTGTTTTTTCACCAATAGAAGTTAATGGAGATAATGCCATTAGTGCTTTTAAGTATCCACTATTTTTTTTATTTTCTTCAGGTAATTTTAAACCATCAAATATATCAGATTGTTTTTTAGACTCTACACTTTTAATATCTGGTAAATCATCAAATAGACCAGGTTCTGTTTTATCTTTATCAGATAGATTAGAACCCCTATTACCCTCAGTAGTTAATTTAAATTTATATTTTTCTTCATCTGGTAATAAGTCACTAAACATATCAGTAGTAACTTCAATGTTGTTAGGTATTTTTGCTTCTGTATTAAGATCTGGTAGACCTTGAAATATATCAGCCATAATTATAAACTATATTTTGTAAGATCAAAACCTGCATTTTTTAAACGGGTTCTAACTTCCTCAACCATTTTATCATCACCATTAGCTTTATACATATCTATATAAAGTCTACCTTTTGCTATTTCTGCTGGCTCTGATGCTTCTGCTGATGCAGTACCATAAGTTAATCCTGTTTCAGGTAAATACCTTTCTCTAAAGTATCTATTATAAGAATACTGCTGTAGAGTTTGACTATCTTTTTCACTATCAGGAAGAGCATCATAATTATCTTTATACGTTTGTGGATGCTCTGTCATTCCAGTTATTTTATTTGTATATATAGTTTTATATTGTTGGTCAGATTGACCTTGTAATTCTTTTCTTTTACTTGGTGTTAATGCAAAGAAATTACTTTCCATTTTCTCTTTACCATCTCCAAATATTTCCTCATATGTAGGTAAAGCAGTTGTCTTCATTTCTCTTTTTTCTGGTACAGCTTCAGTTACCTGTGGTCCAACTTGTGTTCCTTCAACAGCTGGTGTAACAACTTCTTCTGTAGTCTCAGTTATAGGAGTAGACTCGGGTATCTGTAACTGTGCAGTCATAGTACCAATCTTAGAGTCACCTGTAGTTAATCCCATAATAGTTTTTTCTCTTTCTTTTATAGCATCAAATCTACTTTCAGCTCTTTTTGTATAACTACTACCTGTAGCTTCAAGATATGTTTTTAATTTATCTGCTTTAATTTCTGGGTTATCACCTAGTTGAATTAAAATATTTTTATAATCATTAGCATCACCTGTAATAAAATTTTGACCAAAGTATTCTGCTACATCTGGACCAAATCTTTGAGATAATTTATCATAAGTTTCTTTTCTAGATTTTTCTTTTTTTTCAAATGCAGGTAAAGTATTTTCATAAAAGTTTAAACTTGCTCTTTGAATAATTTCACCTTTCATTTTATCTTTAGCTGCTACTTCTGCATTAAATTGACCCATAGCACCTGTAGCTACACCCTGTATCATTCTTCCAAAATCTATTGCCATTATATCATCTCCTCTTCTTTAGGTTGTGGTGCAGCCATTAAACCTTTTTGTTCAGGTTGTTTTTCTATTTCTGCTTGTACACCTTTACTAGCTTTCTCAAATTCTTCTTTGTTTTTCTTAACATCTAATATAGATGCCATCTCTCTATTATTTGTCAAATCTTGCATAGATATTCTAAATTTTTTAACACCACCTTGAATACCTATTGTAGCTATCATTTTCATAATAGGTTCTGTAATAATGAACGCTACGTCAGGAGTCCACTTACCTTCTGAAAATCCACTAAATACAATAATTCTTCCAATAGCTTCTACAGGAATACCTGCATCTAACATACCAATAACTTGCTCAGCAAATTGTGGTTCAGTCAATTTATCCCAAACAAATTCTGTAGCTTCCATAGTATCTGTGTACTGTGGTGGATGTTCCCAGGGATAATTACCTGGTTTATCTGTCATTCCTTGACCAGGAACTGGTGCGTCAAAAGGGTTATTCGGTGCTTCTTTAAATTGATCCATATATTTCCTATGTTAAATCTCTTTTATATTCTCTGTCTTTACCCATGGCATTCATTAGTCTTCTTTCCCATTCGTAATTTAAATCTTTACCGTCTACAGTTTTAGCAACTCCAGTACCACCAGCTTCATCAGATCTTTCTCTACCTATTCTACCACCATAACTTGGTGCTGTAACAGCTGTACTTTGTATTTGATAATCTCCACCAACTCCACCTTTATTCATAAGGCTACCTGCTAATGCACCACCTATTTTACCACCTACTGGACCACCAATAGCATTACCTGCCCATGTTGCGGCTGCAGTTACTCCCTTTTTAAATATACTTGATAAACTAAACGCCATTATACTCTCCTATTATTTTAATAAATTAAAACCAAACTTACCAATCATTTGATACATAGAATCTTTAGATGCTTGATCTTGTAAATCTACTGCTGTAGATCTTTCAAGTGCAGCCATTGCTAAATTATGATTTCTATTCTGTGCATTCTCAGAAGCAGTATTAACCCATGAAGCTTCATCTCTCCATTGTTGCCATGCTGCTGACATTGCCCAGTTAGATAATCCCAATAGATTCTGTGCGTTAGTTTGATTGACAGCATTAACTGCTGCAGTGTTTGCAGTATTAATACCTCTTCTCCAAACTACATTTGATTGGTCTATCTCTCTTTGATTGTTAACGTTAAATTGATCTCTTTGATTTTCTATGGTTGAGTTAAACTGATTAATAGCAGACTCTCTTTCTGCGTTAGCCTGTTCAACTGCTACTGAATTTTGTGCGTTTAAGGATGCTATCTTATTTGTTTCACTAGTTGCATACTGACCCATTGCATCTGATCTAGCTGCATTCTGTTCAGCCATTTGTGAACTCATGTTATCATAGAATTGATTAATTTGATTCTGGCTACTTGCATTAAATTGAAATGCTGCATTTGCTGCTGCTTGATCTGACATTAAGAATGATTGTCTTGCTTGCATATTAGACAAACTAGCTTGTTGATTATTAGACAAGTTAGCCATATCCATTTGTAAATATGATTGGGCATTTGTAATTGCAGCTTGCTGATTGTTTGCAAGATTCTGAAATATCATTTCCTTATAAGTATCTGCATCTGCTTTAGCAATAGGTATAGCAGAGTTCATGATACCTTCGGCTAATGCCTCAGCTGCCATAGAACTTTGACTCATACCTCTATTAGCCATAGCTGCTTCAGTTGCTTTAGCTGCACCTCTAGCCCATACTGGTAAAGGATTACCTGCTGCTACTGCTGTTTCAACATCACTTTGTAAACTTGCTAGCTGACCTCTAACTGTAGAATCTGTACTAACAGTTCCTGTTTGTGCTACTGCAGGT
>Ga0208413_1002378_pt1 | contig 10850 bp, 12 predicted proteins | sample AntAceMetag02UKD_FD_184761 | JGI IMG/M metagenome (GOLD analysis project Ga0208413, IMG submission 184761) | Saline lake microbial communities from Ace Lake, Antarctica - Antarctic Ace Lake Metagenome 02UKD (SPAdes) (version 2) | ecosystem: Environmental > Aquatic > Non-marine Saline and... | reverse complement strand
AGGGGACTGAACATGAACGGCTTGCCCACGAATATAATCCGGGTCTTATTTTTAGATTTCTTACAGGCTTCCCGCCGCGGTATTTCCTGCGCCTTGACCTCATGGCGTCTGAATACTAAATTTAAAATAAGACCAATCAGTTGCTTCAAACCGGTGCCTAAGTAAACGATAAAGGAGTCATCATCAATCTGGTGTCCGAGCACAAGATAATGGAGTTATAACTCATTTATCTTTTACTCCAGCGCCTTTAGCTTACCCCCAATCGGCTAGCTACTAAGCAAACTCAGATTCCCGGTACCCAAAGGAGAGTATTGAGCAGCACTTGACTGCACAACGCCGCCAAGCTCTCTCTGAATCGCCCCGGGTTTGCCGGAGGCTAATTTTCTTGAGAGGATTAGCTAATGAACAGACGACCCGGATATTCAAAAGAAGTACGCGAACGTGCAGTCCGATTGGTTTTGACCGGCGAGCATGACCATTCATCCCGTTGGGCGGCGATTCAATCTGTCGCTTCCAAAATTGGTTGCACCCCTGAAACTTTGCGTTCGTGGGTAAAGAAGATAGAAGTTGACGCCGGTGCACAGCTCGGTATCACGACCCATCAGTCTAAACGGACGAAAAATTTGGAACGGGAGGTTAGCGAGCTCAAACGCACTAATGAAATACTGCGCAATGCAGCTGCTTTTTTCGCCCAAGCGGATCTCGACCGCAAACTGAAGTGATGGTGGACTTTATCGATCAGTATCGTGGTGTTCACGGTGTCGAGCCAATCTGCAAAGAACTGCCGATTGCACCTTCTACGTATCATCATTACAAAACACTTGAGCACCATCCAGAGAGGCGTAGCACACGAGTGAAGTGCGACGAACAACTCTCGCCTGAGATTCAGCGCGTCTGGGAGGATAATCATCGCAATTACGGCGCTCGCAAGGTGTGGAAGCAGCTTAAGCGAGAATCGGTGCCCGTGGCACGCTGTACGGTTGAGCGTCTGATGAAAAAGCTCGGTATTGAAGGGGTTAGACGGGGAAGGCGCTGTATCACAACGATACCTTCTGAGGCAGCGCACAAGCCACTCGATCTAGTCAATCGCGAGTTCTCAGCGCTCCATCCTAATCAACTTTGGGTTGCCGACATTACGTCTGTAGCGACCTGGTCTGGATTTGTGTATGTCGCGTTTGTGATTGACGTTGTCTCCCGCTACATCGTGGGTTGGCGAGTACTCAAACATATGCAAACAGATTTGATTTTGGATGCGCTCGAGCAAGCCTTATGGGCACGAGGAAAGCTCAAAGGTGTCATTCATCGTAGCGATCGAGGCAGTCAGTATTTGTCCATTCGCTAAACTGACCGGCTTGCCGAGGCAGGCTTTAATGCGTCAGTGGGCAGTGTCGGCGACTCCTACGGTAACGCGCTGGCAGAAATGAATCGCTGTTTGCCACTGGGATTTCACGGCTGCTTTTTGAGCGCTTCAAATTAGAACAGGTGGCTATTAGAGTTCTAAGCAGATTAAAGGGGCATGACGCCCCTTTTTTAGCATTCTTTAGATGGTGTTTTTTAATCGCGCTCCCAACATTTTCTCGCTTTTTCTAATGCCGGTAAGTTCATGCAGCGACAAGCTACATAGCAATAGCCGTTGGATGGATTCCTTCACCTAGAACGAACCTCGAGCCCACGGCACCGACCACAGCAGTCTTTCTGGTCAGATTGAGACCGGCACGCAGTCTCATCATCGGCTCGATACCGGTGCAGTGCCCCGCCATTAGATTTTTAACACCAATCTCCAAGAGCCTAGCGGCTGTCCACTCTAGGGTTTGATCGTCAGCGGCGAATAAATGCAAGCCGCCCATCAAAGCGACTATCGGCTCGTCGTCAATAGTGTCTTGAATATGATCCAACGCATTCACCACACCGGAATGGCCACAGCCGAGCAGGACGATGGGACCATCTTCCGTCCTTATAACTAAGGCCTGGCTTTCGGGCACAAAGTCTCGAACCCAATCGCCTTCATAATCAACCTTTAAAAAAGAAGAATAATTTTGCTCAGAATGACGACGCTCTACTGGCCCGGAAACCCAAACTGCCGGATAAATTTCAGTGGCTTCTCGGTGCTCTAAAAACTCTACGCCCTGAGCTTCAATAGTGCCGCGCAGCGCAATCATCTGATTCTCTTCGGCGTCACTTTCCCCGCTCGCTCGATGGCGAGATGAGAAAAAACCCGCCGCAACATGGACCCGCTGGATAGCCTGTGGGTTCTTGATACGTAAACTTTCGATCAATGGCAGCAGGCCGGTGGTGTGATCAAAGTGAAAATGGCTTAACACCACATCAGTTACGCAGGACAGATCCACATTTAAGACTTTAGCATTGCGAATTACCGTGTCAGGATAACGCCCCGCGTCGAATAGAATGCAGATACCATCAACTTCAACCAGAGCTGACAGCCCCCATTCGCCGATCGCGGCTCCGTTGGCTAAGTTCGTCGATAGGATAGTTACGTTTACATCAGCTGCGACGCCTGCTTGAGCAGACGCATTGACTGCAAAAGATGAAGCCGCAATTAAACTTATGAGTAAAACAGAATGATAAATGTGAGCGACAACTGATTTCATAGTGCTTTCCACCAAAAGTATAAAGAGTCAAAATTAAATATACCGATGTTTACTCAAAATTACCGCTTTCTTTGGCAAGCAATCCACATTAAAACTTTTCTCGCTTTTCTAAGCTTTGCTTTCGCCAGTGGTATGTAGTGGTCAGGTAATATTGACATAGAGTTGCGTCTTTCCATGGTATATTTATTACGCCGTTAGGATTACTTTGCAGGCATTCAATAAAATATTACTTGACCATTACAAATAGACCAGCAACTGATTATGACAAGAGAAATAATGCCAAAAATGGCATACGAATCTGCAAACAATTAGCCAATAAGACACGATCATTGCTTTCAGCGCGTAGTGCTTGATTCAGTTTGTCGAGGAGTATGGTATGAGAGCATTAGCCGTCCAGCATACAGACACTTGAATCACGCGCAGGCAAAACTTGTGGTCAAACTGTGTAATAAAATCATTACGGGTCAGGCAGATTTGTTGCGATTGAATTTGCAATCGCTTACTTGGCGAGGAAAACGCAAAGTAATAGGGTCTAATTAACGAGGTATAAAAAGTTCCTAAGCCTAGACAGAAGATATTCACCCCCTAGGTTGTGGCACATTAGTTTGTGATACCGATGGTGAGCGTTTAGGTATTTATGCCATGGCCACGCCACCAAATAGTCAACACCGCGGTGCTGGTGGGCCCCCGTGATTGAAAATGCAATGCAATACTATCAAGCAAAAGGCGTTAAACGATTTACACTTGGTGCCACACAAGTTGGTTTTCCTTTGCATCAAAAGTTAGGGTTTGAGGTGGTCGCCGAACCTCATGTCTTCGTTATGTGGGCCTCGACTCAGTTTCCTTAACCTAGCAAAAAGTTTATTATTATTACTGTCACGTATCGCTATCAAAGAATCTCACAAAAGTAGAACAGGCCAGAGGGTGCTGACCGGGTTGTCGATGATGATTGAGTTGAAGCATTCTTTTACACGTAAGTGCCGTTGTATTATGCTTCTGTAGAATTCGATTTGTGCTTTATGTAATAAACAGGCTCGGCTTTTGACAACACAATCGAGAATCTATAAAACAATAATATATAAATGTATTTAAGGGACTAACCAATGACAGATATGAAGCAATTAGAAGAAACTATTCAGACATATTTTGAGTGTATGTATGAATCAAGTACTGAGAAAACCCATGCCACTTTTCACGTCAATGCCAAAGTTATCGGCTATTTGGAAGACGGTCTTCATGAAATGACAGTGAATGACTTTGCAAGTTTTGTCGAGAGTCAGCAGCCTTCACCTAAGGAAAAGGGAAACCCTATTCGACTTGATATTCTATCAATCGACATTGCCGGCAATACTGCTGTCGCTCAGGTTCGAGATGATTATCTAGGTATGACTTTTTTAGATACATTATCCTTTATTAAAGAACATGATAAATGGAGCATTTACACCAAACTTTTTCATGTAGAAGGACCATCAGGGTAGCTAAATGATTAGAAATTTTGAGTTTAGCTAAAAGAATGACTAGACTCGACCTTCGCACAGCCAGCGAAGATTACACAACACTGCACCTCGGGACGCTTAGAACAGAGTATTTTCTTCAGCACTTACCGCCAAGACTTAGATAGCCGAAGTAGGCTTGAGAGAGAGTGAAGGGATGAAGAGGATGGAGGGAATAAAGAGAATACAGAACCATAAGTAACTTATGGCATCGACGAATATATTATCAATCCAAATATGCCTATTAAGCTATTCACAGCGGTCTTAACGTCGTGTCATGGTCATTGGAATAGCTTAAGAGAATCTCTTTCCAGTGCGAGCACAACTTACACATCGATCTTTAGAAATAATTCAGATCTACAAACAAAAGCCCATTCAGCAGAGCTGAACGGGCTTTTAAACTAATCCTAACTTAACGCTGCAAACTAGGAAGTCCATAGCTTAAATCTTGAACTACGCTGGTTGCTGAGGTATCCCAAGTCTCAAAAAGCTCAGCACCGGCCGCAGCCATGCGAGCGCCTTCATTTGGGGATAGGCTGCGAATAGGGCCCGGACCATCGAGAGCTGAAAAGTCCGCCTGCGGTACCGTAAGCCAAACCTCACCAGTGGGGCCGCCCTTTGAAGTTTCGAACATATGCGCTCCGACCACACCAGAAGCCGTCGTTGCTAGCAGTGCTGACTCTGTGAAAAATTTCTTGAATTCAGCTTCTCTACCAGTCTTTAAAATAAAATGAAGTGTAATCCGCCCAGAAACTAATCGAATTTTTAAGTAGAGACTTTTATGATGACATCACGAGGAGTGATTTATGAAAAAGTCTCGATTTATCGACAGTCAGATACTATCGATTTTGAAGCAAGCAGAAGCTGGCCCCCCTATAACAGAGCTTTGTCGCGAACATGGCACAAGTTCGGCCAGCGTTTACAAGTGGCGCGCTAAATTCGGTGGCATGGATGCCTCAATGATGAAGCGCCTGAAAGAGCTAGAGTCCGAAAATGCACGACTCAAGAAAATATACGCAGAAGAAAAACTCAAAGCTGAGATTAGACAGGAAGCCTTAGAGGGAAAGTGGTAAGGCCATCTCAGCGGTGAAAACTTAGTCGTGGCAGATTGGTTGTTAAGCCTTAGCCAGGCCAAGAAGCGCTGGGGCTTTTGGCCTATGTTTTCTGTACTTAAGAGACGTCAAAGGCTACGCCTGGAGCCACAATCGCGTGTACCGTATCTACCGTGAACTGGAGCTGAGTCTACCCAGTAAGCCCCGGCGAAGAATCAAACGTGATTACCCCGGCGAGCTGGATGCGCCTGTAACACTGAACCAAATCTGGTCTATGAACTTTATGTCGGATCGGCTAGCTGATGCTAGGGCTATTCGAACGCTCAATGTGATCGATGACTACAATCGAGAGGCTCTGGGTATTGAGGTGGGCTTTTCGCTACCAGCGGCCTGTGTGATCAGAACTCTTGAAAAAATTATCCAATGGCGAGGAAAGCCTGCTGCACTGCGCCGTGGCAAAGCCCTGAAATCTATGTTGTCTCAAACTGATAGTGTCTGGGCTCACGTTGACACACAGGGCTAAGAACAAGATCAAACTAATCTATATTCAGCCCGAAAAACCTAAAAAGAATACCTTTATAGAACGATTTAACCGAACAGTAAAGCATGAATGGCTTAATTTACATCTCTTTGAAAGTCTCGATCATGCATGAATAATAGCCACAAAACAGATGCAGGAATACAATAACCGACGACCAAACACTGCTATTGGCGGGGTGCCACCAAGGCAACAACTGCTGACAGCTTAACTCTCTATTTAAAAGATCGGTTAATAATGGGGGATTAAATTTGAAACCAAGGGAGATTTGCTATGCGAGCAGCCAATGAAGCGCTGATCGTCATTGACGTTCAGAATGATTTTTGCCCGAATGGCGCATTGGCCGTGCTCGATGGAGACGCCATCGTCGGGTCCATAAATGGCATGCTGCCCGACTTTGCCGCGCGTATCTTGACGCAAGACTGGCATCCCATAGGACACACATCGTTCGCCTCGTCATATGATGGAAAATCCCCCTATGACCTAATTGACATGCCCTACGGCACTCAGATTTTGTGGCCTGATCATTGTGTCCAAGGCACAGATGGCGCAGCCTTTCACAAAGCTCTTGAAACCGACACCGCCGATCTGATCATTCGCAAGGGGTTCCGTCCCCAGATAGACAGCTATTCTGCCTTTTTCGAGAACGACAAAACAACCCCCACAGGACTTGAGGGTTACTTGCGCACTCGTGGCCTCGACACGGTTACCATCGTCGGTCTCGCCACCGATTTCTGTGTCGCCTATTCTGCGCTTGATGCTGCCAGATTAGGCTTCAAAGTCACCGTCGATATGAGCGCCTGCCGCGGTATCGATCTAAACGGATCCCTTGACGCCGCGCTGACCCAGATGCGTGCTGCCGGAGTGAAACTTAAACATGGTTGATATTGCCACCCAAGTCTGGAACCGTCAGTGGAAGATAGATCCAATTGTCCGGTCGCTGATCGATACGGATTTCTACAAGTTATTAATGTGCCAATCTGTTTTCCGCAACAATGCTGACACGCAGGTGACCTTTAGCCTGATCAACCGCTCAAAACATATTAAACTCGCTGAATTGATAGACGAGTGCGAATTGCGCGAACAGTTGGATCATATCCGCTCGCTTTCTTTGACAAGGGGCGAAAGTACGTGGTTGCGCGGCAACACGTTTTATGGCGAACGACAGATGTTCCGGCCTGATTTTATGGAGTGGTTCGAAGGTCTGCGTCTGCCTCCCTACCACCTTGTAAAACGTGACGGTCAATACGAACTAACTTTCGAAGGCGCGTGGCCTGAGGTGATGTTGTGGGAAGTTCCCGCCTTGTCTGTACTGATGGCGTTACGCGGCCGCGCCGTTCTTAAAGGGATGGGCAAGTTCGAACTTCAGGTGCTTTATGCCCGTGCCATGACCAAAGTTTGGCAAAAGGTCGAGGCGCTACGTGGAGTTCCCGATCTGCGGATCGCCGATTTTGGCACACGCCGTCGCCATTCTTACCTTTGGCAAGACTGGTGTGTTCAGGCAATGCAAGAGGGGCTTAAAGACAAGTTTGTCGGCACTTCTAACTGCATGATCGCCATGCGCCGCGAACTGGAGGCTATCGGCACGAACGCCCATGAATTACCTATGGTTTACTCGGCCTTAGCCGAGGATGACGCAACATTGCGTGACGCACCTTATAAGGTTCTCTCCGATTGGCAAGACGAATATGACGGCAATCTGCGCGTGATCCTACCGGACACTTATGGAACCAAAGGCTTCTTAGAAGATGCACCTGATTGGTTGGCAGGCTGGACCGGTATTCGCGTCGACAGCGGCGATCCCGCGACCGGTGCTGAAATTGCGATCGCCTGGTGGAAATCGCGTGGTGAGGATCCAACCCTAAAGCTGGTGATATTTTCCGATGCGTTGGACGTTCAGAAAATTATCGAGCTACAACAACAGTTTGCAGGTCGTGTTCGAGTCTCATTTGGTTGGGGCACCTTGCTGACTAACGATTTTCGAGGACTTGCGCCTAACGATGCGTTAGCGCCTTTTTCGTTGGTCTGTAAAGCCGTTTCTGCGAATGGAAAACCAACCGTAAAACTGTCTGATAATCCCAGCAAAGCGATGGGGCCAGCGTCAGAAATCGACCGCTACAAACGTGTATTCGGTGTTGGCGTGCAGGAGGCATCAGACATAACCGTTTAATTGGAATAGTCCCATGCCAGCGTCATCACCGCGCAGATGTAAATCGACAATAAAGTTTGATACTTTAGGGCTTGAAAGAGCTGTGTGTTCAGCTGATTAATGCAACACTATACTTAAAACCAGTGGAGGTGTTGCCATGAAACGTAAGCCGAAAATTTATTATAATGCAAACAACGAGCTCTTATATGAGACCGATATCAACAAGGTGATAGTTTGCATGACATTGGAAAAATGTTTAATAGAGCTCATTCGAGTGTTCAAAGAATCATTTCTCGAAAAAGCAGAATAATACCTCCTGACAAAAAAAGGTCCGCATAGTATTAGACCAGAAGAGTCAGATGAACCTGACTTGGGGTTAAGTGATTCAGAATATTCTGACTTAAGAAAACACCGAATGAAGCTTACGATGCTATGCGTTTAGCTGCATAATGACGAGTGTCGCACTGACGACTGAAATCCGCGGCTTAATAAAAATCATACCCTAGCCCTTTCTTATTATTACTGCCAAGTTGCTAAAGATGCAAAATGTTAGGCGTTAACTGATAACACCTCTAATTCAAAACTCGCATTAGAATAAGAGCTAACTTGTTGAATGTCCACGGCTCTATGATTCCGCTGTAGCAAAGCTTTCGAGCTATGGCTTTAGCTTATTTTCTCAAGAGCCAGTAAAAGCCAATAAATGAAGTTAAAAAAATGGGCAAATCCACTTCGACCTCATTTACCAAGCACTAAGTTAGAACTGCTTGGGCCAAGGTTAGGTTAGAAAAACGAAGATCAGAATTTCATGAGGCAGCCAATAATCAAATAAAGAGGAGAAATAAAGCGTCTCCTTCTTCGTTGGTATCGTAGATCCATAGAAGCTGTCCACTAGCGGAAATTACTGCAAGGTTAGCGCTGTTCACATAGTTATTACTTACCGGGTCATAAACACTTATATTATTGGTAAAGTAAATTGTTCCCTCGTTTGCAATAAGTGGAATGGTTTTATCACTACCGAGGCGGATTTCATTCTCAATTTCCGATCGCCAACGTTGACTGCCATCGGCGTTCAAACTAAAGAGTAGTTTTTCCCCTCCAACAGCGCCAGCGCCAGTGTTGATAAAAAGCGAACCATCTGGTGCAACGCCGGGTTGCTTGGCTCCTCCAAGGATTTCGATACGCCAGCTTTCTACACCTTCTTGGGTAAGCGAATGACGCTGTTGCTTGTTGAAAAATTAAGGCTGCCATTGCCACCAAAAACAATTTTCGAGTTTGGCGGAAAGTTTGTATCATTACACCACTGCCAGCTTTTGCTGCCACTGGCGTCAATTGCAATCACGCATGCAGGCGTCTTGAATGTTCCTGTTGCAGCGCCTTCCACTTGAAAAGGCGTGGCTAGCAGGACACAGGTTACGCCTTCACGTGTTGATATTTGAGGCTTAGCAAAGCCAGAAAAACCATTTGCAAAATCACTCAAAGCAAATCGCCAACCTTCAGTCATTTCATATTGCTGTTGACTATTAAAAGTATGTGAAAAAAATTATATTGCCCGTGGCGGAAAATATATCTGAAAAATAGGTAATTAATCGATCTCTACTATCATCAATTATCGATCCACGGTAACTAGGCCAGAATCTGTCTCTAACATAACTACCGTCTGCGGCAATAACGAAAAGTCTGTTGTTGTCAGTGATCAGAAAGCAAGTGCCATCCTGGGTTACAACGCGAGGCTAAAACTTCTCGGCAGGGGATGTGGATTTATTTAAAACGATTAAAGAGGTCTGCCACAGAATACTACCCTGATCGTAAAATAATGCTAACTGATCTTAACCCTGCCCCGAACTGTCGTAGGCAATTACGGCGATATTGCCCCCAGCTCTAACGAAAGGTACCGCTGCCGGTTGGTTGTATTCTATCGGAAGGTAAAAGCCCACGGAAGGTGATTTCCAAGCCAGCTCGCCAGCGGATGAATTATCGGAAGCATAGGCCACCAACCAGCCACACAGGTTCGGCATTGACAATATCATTATTTTTTGAAAAAAAGGCAAATGACTTACTAACGAGAGAGGCTTTATTGCAATCATTTAATTTGACTTTGAATGCTTCGCCAAAGAGTCTTTCTTAAAATAGCACCATGTCACTTTTTCCTAAATTTTATTTGATCCGCGAAAGAAAATTTGGAGAATCTTCTACTGCACTTAAGTCAGGCCTACAGAAAATAGAACACTGGAAATTGCGAACACTGATGAGTTGTCCAGCCGAGTAAAGCTTATATCACTGAGTTGCTGAGTTAGTAAGGCTCCTGAAACCGTCTCTAAAGCGATTCTCCTGTCCTCAGAGTAACTACCCGAGCCGGGCGGTTACTTTGAGTTAGATTTTTTAACTACTTGATTGTAACTACCGTGAACTCAAAGGTATTCCCAGAGGTGCTAGTCAGGCCAAAAGTCACATCAAAAAACCCGTTCCTAAAAAACAATTTAGGAATATTCAATTGCTGAGCTGCACTATCAAAAGTTGCACGAGCAGAACTACTCACATTGGTAATAGCTGCTTCGCTAACGTTCAGATTAAATTTCAGTGCAACCGCATCAAGCAATGTAAGCTTAGTGATGAATACACCCACACCAGCCACGTACAACTCGGGCAAATCAATCGTTAGCGTAGACGCATCCACTGCCGACACTCACCCTGCTGTGGAACTTCCTGTGAGTTGCGCGTTACCTTTGATCATCTCCCAGTCGCCACCAATTTTTGCATCCACCGCGATGGAGTGAAGAGTTCCATTTAGATCGGAAGAAAAATAGACTGCGCCATCCTTCTTGATTGGTGATCCCCAGCCAAGTGCCATGTTCGAGATCTGAGTCTTTAATATCTGCGCCCCGGTAGTTCCATTAAGACCGATCAACTGAAAACTATTGTCTGGCTGTATTGCTTGCACAAACACGATTCCACCGGTTGCCATAGGGATGGCTGGGGCAGTGCCGCTGTCACGAACCTTGAGCTCCCATA
>Ga0208413_1002371_pt1 | contig 10879 bp, 13 predicted proteins | sample AntAceMetag02UKD_FD_184761 | JGI IMG/M metagenome (GOLD analysis project Ga0208413, IMG submission 184761) | Saline lake microbial communities from Ace Lake, Antarctica - Antarctic Ace Lake Metagenome 02UKD (SPAdes) (version 2) | ecosystem: Environmental > Aquatic > Non-marine Saline and... | reverse complement strand
TAGGCGACGACCGTTGGGAAGAACAGTTTGAAACTGGAGAAAGTGATCTACAGTGGAAGACACTTGAAGGCGGCATGAGCCAAATGATTGACGGCCCTAATCACACCAAAGTATATGATTGGGAAGGACGCAATAAATATCAAGAACGTATTTCAAACGGGTTTAGATTGTTTGGGAAGTACTTCGAAGCACTCTGGGATTAATTTATGAACAATGACGAACGCGATTTACCAATAATTAGTGAGCAGAGTCCGGTGTATCGTTTGAGAAAACGAGCAGAAATTCGCCGACAGATTCCTGGTCGTAAAAGCGTAAGAGAAGGCAAGTCGGATCGTATCGCAGATCTTTTGGAAGAAGCTGCTGATGAAATCGAATTATTAATAGAGCACTGTACAAAGGCATCACCCAAATAGGAATATTATGATTACATTAAAAGAATGGATGGAAGTATCCAACTACCGAATTACTGAAGGTAGTGATTACTGCTGGAAATGTTTTGGCCCTAACGCATATAGTCTAGACAGCTGGTCTGGCGATCAGGAAGGCTACTCATTGCCTGTGCTGTTTGACACCAAGACACAAGAAGTCTATCAGGTAGAAGCACATGATTACGCTCGTAGCCGTAGTTACCGCAGGACTAATCCAGAGTATTTGCGTCAGTTCGAAGATGCGAAATGCCAATATGGTGCTGAGGACGAAGCATACGATGGAGTAAAGTTTGTTGATCTCGAAAATGACGACGACTTTATTCAGAAAGCACTAGCAATTGTAGCAGGTGAAGAACCAGTTGCTGGTGGCAGTGACGGCACAGGACCTGAAACAGTTACAGGGCAACAATTGGGTGCTGCAGGTGCCGGAACAGCGCAAACGATATAAATACATTATGATACTAAGAGAATTATTTTATCACGACCCTGAAACTGTTGAGTTCGTAGACGACAAGAGATACGACCCTGAGTATGATGATTCACCTCTTAAGAAAACAGACACTCGCAAAACAAGACTTACACTAAGTCAGATCAATCGAATCCGCAAAGCATCTGAGCTACATACAGAAGAGAAGCGTAAAGAACTTGAGTTCATTAAGCAAATGTATGGATTAGCATCAAACACAGACGCCGGCGGCGTTTAATCATTGAAAAAAACAGCATTTGTGCTAGGCAATGGCACTAGCAGAACATCTATTAATCTAAATAAGTTAAAAGAATATGGGACTATGTATGGATGCAATGCACTGTACAGAGAGTTTGAGCCCGACTATCTAGTTGCTGTTGATACTAAGATGATTTTAGAAATTAATAAATCTGGATACCAACACAGTCATGAAGTATGGACTAATCCAAATCGTGCATATCATCAAATGAATGGATTTAGTTTTTTTAATCCTTCAAAGGGATGGAGTAGCGGTCCTACTGCACTGTGGCTTGCTAGTACACACAGTGCTCAAGACATCTACATATTAGGATTTGATTATCAGGGTCTAGACGACAAAATAAACAATATATATGCTGACACTGTAAATTATAAAAAAAGTCATGAACGTGCAACGTATCACGGAAACTGGCTCAAGCAAACTTCTATTACTTGCCAGAAGTTTCCTGAGAAGAGATATATAAGAGTGTTAGGAGATAATCCTTTTATACCATCGGAATTTACAAAAATACAAAATTTGAAACATATTACAGTTGAAGAGTTTAAAAAAACATTTAATTCTTCCCAATTTTATGAAAATGGCTCGTTTTGAGCCTATTTCTATGTACTTTTCTGTGTAAATAGTAAATACATTATGACAGCCCCGCATCGGTTACAGGTGTGTGCAAAACATTTATAGGAGTTTAAAATGACAGATCTAACTAAGTTTGAAAAAATGCTAGAGCTACTTGTTAACGAAGACAAGGTAGCAGCACAAGAATTATTCCACGAAATCGTAGTTGAGAAATCACGCGATATCTATGAGTCACTTTTAGAAGATGATGAAGAAGTTGATGAAGCAAGCCACGAAGATGAAGAAGATGATGAAGATGATGAAGAAGTTGATGAGTCAGACGAAGACCTAGACGAAAACTTTAGCTTAGACACATTTGAAGTTGAAGCCGACGAAGAAGAAGTTGATATGGACGACGAAGAAGAAGAAGTTGATATGGACGACGAAGAAGGTGAAGACGAAGGCGATGTTGAAGATCGTGTTGAAGACCTAGAAGACGCACTTGATGATCTTAAAGCAGAATTTGAAAAAATGATGGCCGGTGAAGAAGGCGAAGAAAAAGACGACGAAGATGGCGACATGGGCGGCGACCAAACTGACGACATGATGAGCGATTTGGGCATGGATACTGACGAATCTACAGATGAAGACGAATCATTCCAAGCAACTGTTACTCCAATGGAATCAAAAGTAGCTAAATCAGCAGGCGAGCAAATGCGCGAGTATGTTGAAAAAGTAAGTGCTACAATGGGCGACAACGGCGTAAACACAACGTCAACTTTGGCTAAGCCAAACAATATGGGCGGAACAACTGCTAACATCGCAAAAGGCGGAACAGCAGATACTAAAGGAACAGCTGGTGGCTTGGCAAGTAACAAACCACAAGTAATGAATACTAAGAACGTAAACGTTGTTGGTGCAAAAGGCGCGACAAAGATGTCAAGCCAACCTGGTCATGGCGCTGAGAAAAAGGGCAAGCCAGAAACTGCTGCTAACACTAAAAGTACTGTTGGCAAGTAAGTAAGGACCTTTAGATGAAAAACTTACGAGAGCATTTGACGTTCACCCAAGCTAATATAGTGCTTGAGAATACCAACGAAGGAAAAGATCTCTATATGAAAGGGATTATTATCCAAGGCGGCATTCGCAACGCTAATCAGCGAGTGTATCCTGTAAATGAAATAGGCAGGGCTGTCAAAACTCTCAATGATCAAGTTAAGAACGGATATAGTGTCCTCGGCGAAGTTGATCATCCAGAAGGACTTAATATTAATATTGACCGTGTGAGCCATATGATAACTGAATGTTGGATGGATGGCGATAACGGTTACGGAAAACTAAAGATACTACCAACACCTATGGGAAACCTAGTTAAAACCATGCTTGAAGCAGGCGTTAAACTAGGAGTCTCATCGCGTGGTAGCGGTAATGTATCAGAAGATGGAAGCGGCAACGTTTCCGACTTTGAAATTATCACTGTGGACGTTGTGGCTCAGCCTAGCGCCCCTGGTGCATATCCTACACCAATTTATGAACAACTTATGAATGCACGTGGAGGATTAAAGGCAATTCAAGTGGCAACTGAGCTACAAGGCAATGCAAAGGCACAGAAGTATCTTAAGGAATCGCTAATAAACATTATTAGCAAACTCCAATGAAACAGGAGAACATAATGATAGATGCACTAAAAACATTATTCGAAAACGATGTTGTTTCATCTGAGATTAGAGAACAAATTGAAGAAGCTTGGGCGCAAAAGATTCAAGAAAACAAGATGCAGGCAACTGCTGAGTTACGTGAAGAGTTTGCACAAAAGTATGAGCACGATAAATCAACGATGGTTGAAGCTATTGACTCACTACTTTCTGAGCGTCTTGCTGAAGAGATTGCAGAGTTTGCGGAAGACCGTAAACAGCTAGCAGAAGCAAAAGCACGTTATGCTGTTGCAATGCGTGAAAATGCAAATCTACTAAAGGGTTTCGTTGCTGAAAACTTAGCAGCTGAAATTAAAGAATTGAGAGCAGACAAGAAAGCAATGGCTAGTAATTATGCCAAGCTAGAAGAGTTTGTTGTTGAGTCTCTAGCAGGTGAAATTGCAGAATTTAACGAAGATAAAAAAGACTTAGCTGAAACAAAAGTACGTTTAGTACGTGAAGCTAAAACCCACTTCGCTAAAGTTAAAGCTAACTTTATCGAAAGAAGCGCCACAGCAGTATCTGAAATGGTCAGTAAATCACTTAAAGGTGAAATTTCTGCACTAAAAGAAGATATTGATACAGCACGAAGAAACGATTTTGGTCGTAAAATATTTGAAGCATACGCAAACGAGTATACAACTTCACACTTGAATGAAAATTCAGAAGTTAGTAAACTAATGGGTGTACTTGCTGCAAAAGACAAGCAATTAGTAGAAGCGAAAGCATTTGCTACAAAAGCAAAAATACTTGCAGAAACAGCAAACAAAGAGAAATCTCAGTTAGTTGAATCAGCAAAGAGAGAAAAAATAATGCATAGTTTGGTTGCGCCCTTGGGCAAAGACCAACGTGAGATTATGACAGACTTACTGGAATCAGTACAAACTGATAGACTTCAAAAGTCTTTTGACAAGTACTTACCATCGATTATCGACGGAAATACTCCAGCAAAGCGTAAGGCACAGCTTACAGAAGGCACAGAAGTAACAGGCAACCGTCCCGAAACAAAAACATTGACAACTAAAGCAGACGAATCTAACGTATTAGACTTACGCCGTCTTGCTGGATTAAATTAAGGAGATTAAGATGTCAGAACTACTAGAATCACGCTGGTTAGACACCAAAAACGCTCTTCTTGAAGGCCTGCAAGGCAACAAGAAGTCTGTTATGGCTACTACACTAGAAAACACTCGCAGATATTTGTCAGAGAGTGCAACAGCAGGCGCAACTTCAGCAGGTAACGTAGCAACACTTAACCGTGTTATCCTACCAGTTATCCGTCGTGTTATGCCAACTGTTATTGCTAACGAGCTAGTTGGTGTACAACCAATGACTGGCCCAGTTGGTCAAATCCACACATTACGTGTACGTTACAGCGACACTGTTGCAGCTAACGGTGGCGTTGTTGGAACAGCAGCAGGCGAAGAGGCTCTAAGCCCATTCAAAATTGCTGAACAGTATTCAGGTGCAAATACTGGTAGAGCAGCTTCAACTGCTGTACTAGAAGGCGCAGCTGGAAACAAAATGTCAATTCAAATCTTGAAGCAAACTGTAGAAGCCAAAACACGCAAATTAAGCGCACGTTGGACTTTTGAAGCTGCTCAAGACGCACAGTCAATGCACGGTATTGATGTTGAAGCAGAAATCATGGCAGCTCTTGCACAAGAGATTACTGCTGAGATCGATCAAGAAGTACTAGGTTCACTATTAACTCTTGCTGGTACTGCTGCTCAGACATACAACCAAGCTGCTGTTTCAGGTACTGCTACATTCGTTGGTGACGAGCACGCTGCTTTAGCTGTTCAAATCAACCGTGTGAGTAACTTAATTGCACAGCGTACACGTCGTGGCGCAGGTAACTGGGCTGTTGTTTCGCCATTCGCGTTAACAATCCTACAATCTGCAACTACTTCAGCGTTTGCACGTACAACTGAAGGCACTTTCGAAGCTCCTACTAACACTAAGATGGTTGGTACTTTGAACAATGCTATGAAAGTTTATGTAAACACGTATGCAGCAGACGACGCAGCCGTACTAATCGGTTACAAAGGTTCAAGCGAATCAGATGCAGCGGCATTCTACTGCCCATACATCCCGCTAATGAGCTCAGGTGTTGTACTAGACCCAGCAACATTCGAACCAGTCGTATCGTTTATGACACGTTACGGATATGTTGAGCTAAACAACACAGCATCGTCTTTAGGCAATGCAGCTGATTACTTAGGTAAAGTTGCTATTACATCAGCTAACGTTACTTTCAGCTAATAACTATTAGGTTATAGTAATGTAAAAGGGCTCTTCGGAGCCCTTTTTTACGGCTACGTATTTAACGCAACTCTTTTTAATTGATAAATACTTATGTCGATAATCGTGCCGCAATCAGCGGACTTATGCAGAAATGACCCACTGCGTAGACCTAGAACGTTTTAAAGGAAGAAACAAAATGGGAAGACCACTACACAAAAAATATTTCGGAACACCAACGGCAGGCGGCGACGAAATTAAAGTACAGTTTTACAACGGAGCTGCATCAGTAAACGGCTGGATTATTAAGCAACTTGGATCAAAGAAATTCCGTTGCACAGACGGCACAGAAGTAAAAGATTGTTTCTTAGTAGACAAACTTACTGGAGCAATTGCTGCTGGCGAGATGACTATCACGGTCAAAGACGACGCTGGTGTAGCACGTCAAGTTACTAAAATTGCAGGACGTAAAGTAACACTTGACACCGGTGTAAGCATTGCTTGGGGATTTGCTGCTTATGGTGCAGTCGCAGATGCAGTTGAAATGGAAGAAGCTGGTACAGATGCAGCACAAGCTGGCGCAGACGACTTCGAAGTCGACGCTGACTAAGATTAGATTAGGGGAATTCTGTTCCCCTAACTTTCTACATAGGATATAAGAATGTCAAAATATTTAAACGTACCAAATGGAGATTATAAAGTATCTGTGAGAACAGGTGGCACTATCTATTTGAATACTGGATTTGATACAGGTACTGTTGAAATTTCAGGAAACTTGCTAGTTCTAGGCGAAACAACAACTGTCAACACTGCTGAATTAAATATTGAAGATAACATTATTACATTAAACAGCGGAGAAAACGGCGCTGGCATCACACTTGGCGAAGCTGGAATTAAAATTGAGCGCGGAAGCCTTCCTGATGCATTTTTTAAATATGATGAAGATGTTCAAGGATTTATCGCAATTAACGGTGCTAGTGCATTAATACCATTTGCAACTAATGAAATAGATTCAAGAAGCCAAAATTTAACGTTAAATGCCGGTAGCAGTACAATTAGTGTAAACCCAACTGTAGATTACGAACAAAAAGTATTTACTTATGTAGCAGGCACGCTAACTGGTTATGATGTAGCCAAAGCGGATATAATACCAAATGCACAAGCTGTAGTTGATTATGTTGCATATAACTTTGCAAACGTTTTCCTACGTCAAATTGGTGACGGTGATTCAAGTATTGAAATTGATGACTTTCAAAGTAGCGGCGTAGACAGTGTAATTACTTTTAAACTTGACGGACAGATTGTAAGTCAGCTTTATGCAGACCGTTGGGAATTTGACGACTTAAGATTTACAGGATCTGTTATTGACACAGTGTCAAGTAATCAAGATCTAGTGTTAAAGTCTTCTGGTACAGGAAGTATTAGAATTGACGATACTTTACATTTAAATCGTGTACCGAGTGATGACGATGCTAGTTTTGCACCAGCAGCACCAAATGATGGTACTAAGATTTATATAGCAAATCAGTATACGGGAAAATCAGGAATATACTTTGTTAACGACGAAGGTAACAGAGACGAATTAGTAAGTAACAACAGAGCACTCCTATACGGAATGTTATTTTAAGGATAAGACATGGCAATAGTAAATCAACAATTAACAACTACGCAACTAGATATGATAACTGTTCCTGCAAGCAAATCATATGCAATTACAAATATTTTAGTTTGCAATAACGGATTAGCTCCGGCATCATTTGACCTCCATTTAATTCCACAAAGTTCTAGCTTAAACAATGCTGTTACTCGAGTAATTAATAATTTAGAACTACCTGCTGGAGAAACTTTTACATTTGATAGTGAGAAAATTGTATTATCACAAGGCGACAAGATATCATTTGTCGCCGAGCCTAACATCGGTGCAAGCTTAACTAATCTTGCTGCAACTGTGAGCTATTTGGAAGTATAATATGAGATTGATCAAACAGCAGACAACTAACCTAAGAAGTATACAACCTTCATCCAAAGGTGTTAAACAAGACATAGATGACCAAATAGTTATGGTCAGCGAACGTGCAATGCGTGTTCCTGTTGGTACACTAGCACAGCGTCCTGGCTCCGCTGGAATTGCTACAAGTTCTGCTATTGGTCAAGTTAGATATAACTCTACTGATCAACAATTAGAAGCATATCAAAATGGTGCTTGGAGAGAACTACGATTTAAAGAACCTAACCAAGATCCAGGTATTGTTTGGCAAAATCTAGGCGTTGGTAATGTAGCAGCCGACGAAACTGTCTTTGGAGAGTTAAATAGCGGTGATGCAGACTATCTTGCTCCAGGAAGTGCTAATAACATTTTAGTATTAATTGAAAACGTTTTACAAATACCAACAACAAACTATACAATACATCAAACTGCTGAGATCACATCAGGCGGCGCCCAAGAAGGCCCTAATCATCCTTATATTCCGACAGATACAGGTTGGTGGATTAAATTTACAAGTCCTGTTCCAACAGGCAAACCGGTCACTGTAATTCACAACTTTGACAAATAAATACAGTGTCAGAGGAAGCAATTAGATGTCAGAACCACAAAATGGCCGTATTGGCGGCAGCGTATTAAAAGATAATCTTGAACGCCAGGGCGTAGATCTTAATTTTAAAAATACTAGTGGGTCAACTGCATTATTGCATCTTGATGTTAATACTTCTAAAATTAGTATTAATACCGAAGCTGCTACAGATGCTCTTACTATAGCATCTGTATTCCGTACAGTAAACTTAGAATCTACTTATAACAATATTGCAAACTTTACTATTGATAATAGTCAAATTGTTGCACTCGCCGGCGACGGCTTTATCAACTTTAATGCTGCTAACAATATTTTTGCAACTGCTATTGCAACTGACAATTTAAAAATAGACTTTAATACTATCAGTACAACTACAGCTGATACTAATATTGAAATACGCCCAAACGGATTAGGCAATGTAAATATTCAAAGCAATTGGAATATTACTGGTAATCTACATGCAACTGGCAACATAGAATTTGGCGGCAATCTTACACTAGGTAACGACAATACAGACAATGTATCATTTGCATCTGATATTAATAGTGATATAATTCCTAATCAAACTAACACAAGTGACTTAGGTAAAGTTAGTAAGCAATGGTTAAACATTTATAGTAATCTACTTAACGGAAAGGCAATTGAACTTGATGAACTTGTTGTAGGGGCTGCTGGATCAAGTTTAGCACGTAGGCAAGGTAACATATTCTATGTTAGTACACTTGGTAGTAATACCAATGTAGGAGATCATCAACATGGTGCGTTCCGTACACTAAAACATGCACTTGCACAAAGCGACGGTAGTACAACTGGGCCATTAGTTATTCATATATATCCTGGAGAATATGAAGAAGAATTTCCGTTAACTGTTCCTTCACATGTAAGTATAACAGGCGAAGATTTAAGAAATACAATAATTAAACCTACAGTTGCTACACAAAGTAATGATGCATTTTTGGTAGAAGACGATGTTACTATTGAAAACATTACTATCAAAGATTTTTATTCTGGTTATGCATTCCGTTTCACGTCAGGCGGATTAGTAAACACACGCTCACCGTATATTAGAAATGTAACTGTTATTACAAAAGGATCAGTAACTAGTGCTGATGATCCAAGAGGCTTTAACCAAGGCGATGCTGGCAAGGGCGCATTAATAGACGGTGCAGTATTAGATAGTGCAAGTTTAGAAGCAAGCATGTTGTTCCACAGTTGTACATTTATTACACCAGGTGTTGATTGTATCACAATGACAAACGGTGTAAGAGTAGAATGGCTGAATAGTTTTACGTACTTTGCTAATAGAGGATTATATGCAACACAGGGTGCATCTGGTAAACTTATGCCTAGTTCTTCAATTCGCTACGGTGCAGAACTACGTTCAATTGGTAGTGCAAACGTGTACGGCAACTACGGTGCAGTTGCAGACGGACTAGGTACGCTAATGTATCTAGTAGGACATAACTTTGCTTACATTGGTAGCGGCAAAGACGTAAGTAATGATAACACACTTACTCGTCAAAGTCAAGAAACAACAGAACTAAACACTGGCATTATTGTTTATTCAAGTACTGACGCTAACGGTAACTTTAGGGTAGGCGACAACTTTTTCGTAGACTTTGACACAGGCGAGACTAGTATTGATGCTAGCCAAGTAGACTTTAGTGGAGTCGGCTCTATTATTGTAAACAATGGAGTTGATCAAACATACATTGACGGCGAGCGAATTGACACTGGTAATATAAGACTTAGTGGAAATACTGTTACAACTATCGACGGTGATTTAAATCTAAGCCCTGTAACACAATTATTTAATACAGACAACAATGTTAGTTTGATTATAAGTCGTGGCACAGATTTACAACGCAACAACTTAGCTGCTGACATTAGATATAACACTGACTCTGATTTGTTTGAAGGATATTCAACTAGTAATCTAAGCTTTGGCGGAATATACTCGCAGGATAGAACAGACAGCGTTGATGCACACAACACTAACAACACGCTAATTTTTAGAATTAACAGCACGCAAGTAGCATCAATTGATAGTAACAGTACTAACTTACACGGCTTATCTACTGGCGATGTTTACTTTGATAACAACGCAATAAACACTACATTATCTAATTCAGAACTAGAGCTTAGGAGAGCTACTGCAACTTCTGTAGTAGATGTGTTTGATATTAACATTAAAGAAAATAACTTTTCAAACTCCAGTAATAACTTGTTAACAATTGCAACAACTGCAAGAGGTTATGTAAAGTTTGATAGTACTACTGGTCTAGTTGTTCCGTTTGGTCTAGACGCACAGCGAACAGTTGCTCCGGTATTAGGCGAAACTCGATATAGTACCGAAGACGATAAGCAATGGCTAGAAACTTATAACGGCGAAGCATGGCAACGAGCAGCAGGTGAAGGACAGGAAGTTACCGAAGAAATTTTAAAAGACTTAGTTGATATTTACACCCTTGTACTAGGATAATCCTCAAAAACGCTAAATACTATTAGTGCAAAGCGCGACCTTGCTTTGTATGTCCATACTGTGGTTAACCAGCAAAGAGTCGTAAGACTGAGAATTTGGCTAGAGGGACAGGATCCCCGTATAAGGAGAAGAGATGGCTATTGGTCGCATTAGTGGTCCGCTCTTAAAGGCAAACTTGCTT
>Ga0208413_1002368_pt1 | contig 10888 bp, 10 predicted proteins | sample AntAceMetag02UKD_FD_184761 | JGI IMG/M metagenome (GOLD analysis project Ga0208413, IMG submission 184761) | Saline lake microbial communities from Ace Lake, Antarctica - Antarctic Ace Lake Metagenome 02UKD (SPAdes) (version 2) | ecosystem: Environmental > Aquatic > Non-marine Saline and... | reverse complement strand
GTGTTCAGGCATCCCTTTTGAAAAGCGATTTTCACTAAGCACTGTATGAGAAATATGATCGGCATCTACTGATTGACCGAAAAGTTTGCGATTAAAACCGATCCCCCCAATCCCTAGGCCGCCAAAGTTAACGCCATGATAACCCTTCATCCTGCCTATAAATTTGCTTTTCCCAGGCTGGCCCTTGCTACGCCAATAGCCTCGCGCCATTTTCAATGCCGTATCAATAGTCTCCGAACCAGAATCTGTGAAGAAAACATACTCCAAACCATCGGGGGTCAGCTCAACGATCTTATTGGCAAGCTCGAACGACAGTGGATGGCCAAATTGAAAACCGGGAGAATAGTCGAGCGTTGCCATTTGCTTTGCCACGGCGCCAACAATCTCTTCGCGGCCGTGTCCCGCTCCGCAGGTCCATAACCCAGACAGTCCGTCGAAAATCTGCCGGCCCTGTGCATCGGTATAATAGGTGTCTTTAGCTGACACCATCATTCGAGGATTTTTTTTGAATTGTCGGTTGCCAGTGAAAGGCATCCAATGAGCATTGAGTTCTTGTTGGCTAAACATAAACGACCTCACCCTTTTCACTTCCCAATTTAGATACCCTACTTACTGTTTTTAGCCTCATCAAAAGAGCTAAGCTCGCACTCTCAGCGGCCCAAGCTAATCCTATAAGGTTTTACCGGTTATAACAAAGTCACTCCACCTTGGCGAACGACGAGACGCCAGATTCTCTAGAAGGACCGGCAAAACTAAGATTATCACGGCCTATCGTTGAAATAAGAGCACACTGTCAGCTGTGCAAGCACCAACCTAAGAATAAGGGCAATACCCATAATTGTTAACAGGTGCATCCAAAATGTAGAGATAGACCACACACCACCTGAAACGATATTAGTAGAAGCACAATTCAATGGGGTAGACTTAAACAATGATTGATAACAGTTTTCGCGCCCTTTTACCTCACTACGTTGCCCCCCTGACAAGGCAACTCGCAAAGCTGGGCCTAACCCCCAACCAAATAACCGGGTTTGGATTATTAGTAGCGCTTGCTTCTGCTTACTTAGTTTTTCATGGGGAGTTTATGCTGGCGCTTATCACCTGGTGGTTATCCCGCTTGTTCGATGCATTAGATGGAATCTATGCTCGAGCGTATGATCAAACTTCAGACTTTGGCGCATTTCTAGATATTCAGTTTGACATGCTGGCCTACTCGGCCATGGTCATCGCGTTCTATTTTAGGTTTCCAGAATTGTCTCTTCAGTGGCTCATCATTCTTTTTTGCTATGTATTATGCATCGCCGGCGCGCTCGGCCTAGGCAGCTTCGAGGGCAAGCGTGGCTTAGCTGATAGTAGTCAGCGCGGTCTGCGAATAGCAGTTGGACTTGCGGAGGGCGGCGAGACAGGGATTTTTTACAGTCTGTTCCTCTTATTCCCTGCTTGGCTTGCGACCACAACATGGATTTGGATCGGCGTTCTTGCAATCACAATTAGCGCCAGGCTATTGCTTGCAAAGAAAGAATTAGGGAAACCTTGATGGGTATACTTTGATGGGTTTACTTTAATGGAAATAGTGCAACCAATTCTCGGGCTATGTGTTTTTATTGGCATCACCTTTGCGTTTTCAAGAGATCATCAGAAGGTATTACCTAGACGTATCGTTTTGGGTATTTCCGCGCAGTTCGTAATCGCTTTTTTATTGCTGAGAGTTAGCTTTGTCTCTAATGGATTAATGGCTTTAAATTCTGTGGTGAGCGTACTTCAAAGTGCCACTGACAGGGCTGCGCAGTATATGTTTGGCTACGTTGCTGGAGGTCCCGCCCCCTTTGATGTTGCCAGCCCGGAAAACAGTTTCATCATCGCATTTCAAGTACTACCGCTGATCTTGGTTGTCACTGTTTTATCAGCCCTGTTGTTTCACTTTGGCATTTTGAGTTTTTTTGTAGAATTAATTGGCAAAGGCTTGAAACGCGCTTTTGGCCTTTCCGGCGCACTTGGCTTAGGTGCTGCAGCAACTATATTCTTCGGCACGATAGAAGCGCCGCTAGTTATAAAACCTTATTTGAACAGACTCTCCAGAGGTGAGTTACTAGCCTTAATTGTTTGTTCTATGTCGACCATTGCCGGCAGCGTCATCATTTTGTACGCAAGCGTATTGGAACAAACCCTTTCAGGCGCTCTTTCGCACCTTTTGACGGCCTCGCTTATTAGCGTGCCGGCGGCACTCACACTTGCACATGTATTTTCGCCAACAGCAGACTCAGATCTGGACGTAAGTGGCATATCACGCTCGGACAAAACCTGGATAGAAGCGCTTTTGGATGCAGTAGATGATGCTGTAAGAATGATTATTTCGATTGTCGCTATTATTATCGTCCTTTTTGCATTTATTTATTTGCTGGACGACCTGCTTACCCTTTTAAATCCCAACCTATCAATTGGAGTGATATTTGGATTCGTACTGCGCCCGATAATGTGGTTAGTGGGTTTCGACTGGGACAAAGCTATGCTGGCCGGAGAACTTATGGGAACAAAAATATTCCTGAATGAGTTCGTTAGTTATTTGGCACTGGCCGATGTCACAAGCTTCACCCCTAAAGAGACTATCGTAATCGCCTACAGTCTGTGTGGATTTGCCAATATAGCGAGCTGCGGAATTATCATAGCCGCTCTGGTGGCAATCCTACCAGAGCGCAGGAAGGAAGTAGTCGATGTCACGTTTACGGCATTGATACTGGGTAACGTTGCGACCTTGATGACCGGCTGCGTTGTCAGCCTTGTTCTATGGTGATCGGTTTAAACCCCGGTTGCTGCGTCTTAGCTAAACCATCTTAACCATTAACCTTGGCTACTAACCTTAGCTACTAACCTTAACTCCCAACCTTAACTACTGACACTATTTCCTGGCACTATTTACTGACATTAGCTACTTGACCTTGGCCAACACCGCCTCTGCCTTTGAATCATCTAACCAGAGCCTGCCGACTGGCACGCGCTCTTTCAGCTTTTTCCCAGCGACGATATCGAACACATCACCGTTACGCCCGGTCAGTTGTATTGGAACATCACACGACTTGGCTATCTCGGCATTACATTTCATGTGAATTGCTTCCCCGTGCACAGGAATAGCTATTCGAGGCTTTATCCACTGGTACATTTGCCTAAGTTCTTCTTTGTAAGGATGCCCTGAGGCATGAATTGGTTTTACGCTGGTTTCTGACTGTGTCACCTTCACCCCCTTGCTCTCCAACGCGGCGACCAGCCTGCCTACATCCGCTTCGTTGCCCGGAATGGTTTTCGCACTGAAGATTACGTGATCCCCTGCTGCTAAACTGATATCGGGATGAGTATCCGTGGCCAGTCGCCTCAGCGCCGCTCGCGCCTCTCCTTGACTGCCCGTGGCAACTGCCAACACTTCACTCGGCAACAGATAACCTAAATTGAACGAATCCACCAGATTAAAATGCTCTTTTAAATAGCCAGCCATTCTGGCGTTTCTCACCATGGCCTCTATCGATCGACCTATTACCCCTATGTAGCGCCCTGACACTTCTGCGACATGGCCTAAGGTTTGCAAACGAGCAATATTGCTAGAAAAACAACCAACCACCACACGCCCGGTGGAGCCATTAACAGCATCGAGTAATCCGTCAAACAATTCTGATTCGGAAAAAGAATGTCCGGGCTGGTTTGCATTAGTTGAATCGCACACCACTGCATCGATACCATCGCGGCCTAAACGGCGATAGACATCAGGCTCGAAAGCTCGGCCAACAATAGGCGCGGAATCTATTTTCCAATCTGCCGTATGCAACACACGGCCAGCAGAGGTCTGAATAAGCAGCGCATTGGTTTCTACAGTTGAGTGGGTGATAGGAACCCAGGTAACGGTAAAACCGCCCAGAGTGATTGTCTCGCCCTCCTGAACAGTCACAATAGGCGCATCAATCCCCTTCTGTCTTAGTTTTCGAAGCAATACATTGCGGGTGAAGGGTGTGGTGTAAATTGGGCACTTTAACTGTGGCCAGAGATGAGCAATCGCACCTATGTGGTCTTCGTGGGCATGAGTAGCAATCAGCCCGACTAGAGCGTCGCTGCGGTTACTAATAAATATTGGGTCAGGCATTTCAACTCGATTGCCTGACCCCGGATTGGCTTCATCTTTTTCGAAAGTGACCCCACAGTCCACCATCAGCCACTGACCAGCATGGCCGAACAAATTTAGGTTCATACCAATCTCGCCGCATCCGCCCAGAGGCACAAATAGAAAATCCTTCTGCCCAGGGATCATAAACTTTTACTCGTTTCATATTGGCATGCTGGACACCAGTAAAGTCGTCTTGACGCCACATTGTCTTTAATGATGACGCTGCCACAGTCATAGCAGGCCTGCGACTGCCTTGCGAACACTGCGTGGCGAAATTGAACTCGTGTCAGCCCCATCTTCTTTAATGCACTTACTCTAGGAGCTAGATTTGTCAGGCCTTTGGTTTTATAGCTGCGCCGGGAAACTTCCAGCGTCGCTTTGGCAAGTAGATTCAACTGCTTCGTGCTTAGCTGGCTTGGCTTGGCCCAAGGGTTAACCCTTGCAAAGAAAAGAATTTCAGAGCGCAGATAGTTGCCTATTCCAGCGACGAAGCTTTGATCGAGATAAAAAGCGCCGACTCCGCGATTACGAAATTTAAGCGATGACAAAAGACCTGCAACCTGCCGCCATGTTAGATCCTCACTCAATATGTCCGGGCCAAGCTTCGCCAGAAAGGGATGCTCTAAAAGACCGGGTGTTTCCCAAACACTGATATCCGAGGCGCTGTATAAAAGGGCACTATGATCGATTGTGTGTATCGCCATTCGCAAAGACCGACCCGTCAATGGCAAGCGATCCCTCTTAACAACATACCACCGACCATAGAGTTGATTATGAGAATACACGCTTAAGCCATTGGCGAAGTGAGTCAACAGAGCCTTACCTCTGGTCTCTATGGCAATTACATAGCTGGATGCAAGCTCATCTTCAAATCGACGCAGATCTGGCAACCCGAAAAAAAAAGACTCGATAGGTTTATCGACAAGCACTTTGGCTATCTTATCAGCAGCGAGACGTATTTCTGGTCCTTCAGGCATAGGGTAAACACACCGGCTAAGTTAAATAGTATGAGTCAGTTATCCTAGCGTAAACGCCAACAGCAGCATTTTAGTTTTGCATAACGGCGTTTAAGGCCCGCATCAAAGAAAGCGCTGGGGCATTTCTATCCAGACTGGAATCATGAAAAAGGCCGCCAATGTCTGACAGGTGATTATGTTAGCCATCAAGCTCTCATTGCCTCCTAGCTGCCGCGCTAATATATAAGCCGAAGGCGGAGCCGGCAATGCGGTAAGCAGTACCAATACCGTTGCGGTATGTGAGTTCAAATCCAATACTATGCAGCACAGCAATATGATGGTCGGAAAAACCACAAGCTTATTAAGTGAAGCGACTACAAGCTGCCAACTTTGCTCGCCTATGCTTATAAAGCGAATACCTGCACCGACAGCAAGCAAGCCCAACGGCAGAGCTGGCTGACTAAGAATCTCAAGCAGTGATTCCAGCAAGGGCGGAATGGCAAAATTATTATAGCTAATGGTACAGCCGATCGCGCAAGCAACCACCAAAGGGTTACTTAAAACCGAGCCCGCCATCATATAAATTCGCTTAGCCCCAGTCTCTCCTTGCAAACTAAGAGAGATAACACTCAAAATATTTACGAGGGGAATATATACGGCAAGACAAAGGGCAGCGGTTGTCAGGCCCCTGTCACCAAATAGCAAATCAATGGTGGCCAATCCGATATAGGTATTGAAGCGAATACTGCCCTGATAGATCGAACTCATGCTGCTAAGGTCTTTAGCAATGAACTCTCTTAAGCCTACAATCAGCACGGTTATCACGAGCAGCCCAAGCCCGATCACTAGGCCCAGCTCACTAATCTCATCCCAGCGGAAATTTGATTCTGAGAGCCGCAAAACCAACAGCGAAGGGAAAAACAAATAGTACGTGAGACGTTCAATTTCAGCCCAGCCTGCACGCGTCGATGTAGGCAATCGGCTCAAGCCAAAACCGACCAAAATAATAGCGAAAATTGGGGTCAATGCAGTAATAATCATCGCGGCAGTCTACCGGCACTCGCTGGGCAATACTAGGCACGATTATCGGCTGCCGATGTCAGTTAGGCTGATCTTAACTCATCTGAAAAAGCAGTTTTAAAAGACCGAATATGCTAGTTTAATCTTTTGAAATTGCTTATGAGCTTTGATCAATAATGAACATCAGAAAATCAATCTTAGTGGTTATCATATTATCCTTGTACAACTCATTTGCTCTTGCCCAGCCTGTAAGCAAATCCGGCATTGCGTTGGACGCAACTTGGAAAGTCGCAGTCTATGAATTCGCTAAAGAGAACTTGGCTCATACCGCCTGGGGGGTTGAGCACTATGAAAGAAACTACTTGCTCGGACTTGAACTAGCCAAAGTTGATTCTTTGCAGATAGACGACGACGTTTTATTTGCAGCTGCATTTCTCCACGACATGGGCGTGTTCGAACCCTATCTGGTTGCTGATGCAGAGCATTCCCAAACCGCAACCGAGAATATTGAATCAGTACTGAATACAACAGATTTTCCCATTAGAAAAATTGCTGATGTAAAGACGGTCATCCTAGCCCACATGTTTTATGCTGAGGTTCCAGACAACAACACGGCGATAGTTTTGCATGATACCGATACTTTGGATTTTTTAGGCATCATTGGCGTTACCAGAATTCTCTCTCTATCCACTCGCCACCCATGGGCGAGTGATTTGCAAACCGCAGTCGTTACTCTAGAGAACTTTAGCGAGCAGCTGCCTGCATCGTTAAAAACTCAAGCGGCGAAAACCATGGCAGAAACAAGGGTTGTAGAAATGAGAAGTTTTCTTGAGACTTTGAAGAAACAGAGCAATCAAGGCGCTACGCTTTAATTAGAAAGTAAGAGTGTTAATCCTTATCTTTACGCTAACTTACGCCCTAACTTACCACCTAACTTACCCCCTAAAAACAACTAACAAAGAGTCAATTTTGGAATACACCGCGATAATTTTGTTTGCCATTGCTACCTGCGTGACCCCCGGCCCTAACAACACCATGATAATGACATCGGGGCTAAATTATGGTGTTCAACGAAGCCTGCCACATTACTTTGGTATCGTTTTTGGTTTTTCCGCTATGGTTTTAGCGGTGGGACTTGGCTTAGCTAGCTTATTCGAGCAGCTGCCGATTCTGCACACGTTATTAAAGGTTGTAGGTGCTAGTTATCTTTGCTTTTTAGCCTACAAAATAGCTACCGCACCTATAAACACTGCTATCGACTCTAATGCTAAGCCGTTCACTTTTATACAAGCTGCCGCATTCCAATGGGTGAATCCAAAAGCTTGGGTATTAGCAGTAGGAGCCACGGCCACCTATACCGTCGCCTCAGACAGCTACGGTCTGCAAGTTCTAATCATTTCCCTGATTTTTTTGATTTTCGGATCGCCCTGCATCATGCTATGGCTTTGGTTCGGGTCAGCACTAAAACGCTTTTTGCAGAAACCTGCTACGGTAAGAGCCTTCAACATCACAATGGCCGCTCTCTTGGTCAGCTCATTGATTCCAGTATTTCTCAACTTAGCAGCTGAATTTAAATTGTAAAGTACGTTAACTTTCTAAAAATGCTAGACAGGCCCATTACAATTTACTAATACTCACAAAAGAAAATAAATAGGAGCACTTCATGCAATATCAAATCACCGCATTCGATGGTACAGACGAGCAGGCAAGCGCGCGAAGAATGGCGGCCCGTCCTGCCCATCTTGCAGAAGCGGCTGTATTAAAAGAATCAGGAAATATTATTGCCGGTGGCGCGATTCTCGACGATGATGGAAATATGATTGGCTCTACTCTCTATGTGGATTTTGAGACTCCTGAGGAATTGGATGCTTGGCTAGTTAACGACCCTTATGTAAAAGAGAGTGTTTGGGAGGATATTAATGTAATGCCAATCCGACTTGCCGTAAAACCTTGATTTAATTTGTGCTGTAACATTTAGCGTAATGTATCCGTCCTTAATGACATAGTGCTGGCTGTATCAGCTAGCGGCTCTCATACTGCATAAAGTTGGCGTTTAAGTCATTAAGGATACTTAAAAAAGCAACGCATTCCATTGTGCCTCCACTTTTTTTTCTCGCCTTACTTCTTTTTTTGCTCGCTTTAATAGTCACAAGCAATACCTCGATTACTCAACCAAGGTGGAATACGGCCCTAACTGAACACAGCCAGCCAGACCTGCAGGGTGTTTGGTACTTTGGCACCAGCACGCCCTTCACTAGACCTGACGAACTCGGTGATTAAAAAACCTACACTCTCGATGAAGCAAAAAAAATTGAAGAGGACATGCGGCAAACCAATATAGCTTAAGACCAGTCTCTTGACCCCAACAGGCCAGCCCCAGAGATAGGTGCCACTATCGGGTTCGAAGCAGACTATAAAATTTTGCCACCAAAAGAAATTCACTTAGCCAAGTCAATGGGCAATACCGCACCTCTTTGGTAATCGAGCCAGCTAACGGGGAAATCCCACTCAGAGAAAACTTCGACGACTTTCATGAAGAGCGCATGGCACGGGGCATTGAAACCTATGATGGCCCAAAGGCCCAAGATGCAAGCGAGAGATGCCTATCCGGGGGCTAGCAGTTACCTCACTTTGGCTCATGCCGTGGAATGCGAATTTACAAATAGTGCAGACTGAGGCTTACGTCATGATCATGACTGAAATGAATCACGATGCCCGAATTATTAGGCTCTCGGGTAGCCATGACAGCAATAACTTTAAATCTTGGATGAGCGACTCAATAGGATTCTGGGAGGACGACACACTAGTTGTGCATACAGTCAATTTTCGACCGGAGCAGTCAAGTTTTTTAATGGCAATGTCAGAACAATTTGAACTCACTGGAAGATTCAAAAGAGTAAGCGAAAATGACATCATGTATCGATATACAGTTAATGATCGCCTAGCTTATAGCCAACCCTTCACGGTCCAGAGGAGCATTGCCCTTCGCGGTCCCGACCAGCTTATTTTCGAAGTCGCATGTCATGAAGGAAACTATTCAATGGCAGGTGTTTTAGCAGGCGCTCGTAGAGCAGAAAGTAAAGCGAAGAAAAAAGAAGAGCAGGAGAAAGGTGAACAATAGTCTGAGTTTTATCTCAAAACTAAAGAACACCGCGCTCACCGCAGAGCTCCTTAGTGAATTACTGGGCTTTTTATTTACTCGGCCTGCTATTTACTGGGCTTTCTATTTACGGGCCTTTTTTATTTACTGGCTTTTTTATTTACTGGCCTTTCTATTTACTGGCCTTTGCCTAAATGTTCCAATTTTAAGCCGACAGCAGACCCAGACCCAAAACCTTTCCAGTAGCTGTGATCAGCATTTTCTTTGCCACTTGATACGGAGTATTTTCCGTTTGCCCCGTCAGGAACCACATCTAAATATTCCAGCTTTGATTCATCACCTTTTAAGTAGAGGTCAAGATAGGCCGTTACAAAATGGTCCATGATATTATTCATTCGCACAGTGTCCCAAACCGGATCGGTGTAGTGGCTAGCACCCATTTGATCATCGTTGTTCAATATCTCAACGGGCAGGGGATAAGGCGCTGCTGCATTGTGCCCGGCATTTTTGAAGGTAAGCAAGTATCGATCACTGCCGGTCGCTTGCTCATAAATTGCTCGCGGGCCATTTTCATAGCCTGCAACAGTATCGGCATCGCCAGCAATGTAGAGCGCCGGCACAGAAATACCAGCGAGATCTTCAGCTGTCCAAAAGTTAGCATTCATCCCCCAAGGTGCTACCGCAACACCGACTTTAATGCGTGAATCGAGTGAGCCTCTATATTCTGGGTTTCTTGTTGCATGCGCATTCAAGAGTTCATTGGGCGGTGCCATCAATGAGCCAATTATTTCATCTGCATAACCGCCACCAAGATTGTTAACCAAGCCATAGCCGCCCATTGAATAGCCGACAACGGCTGTGGTGTCAGCATCGAGCATGTTACTTAGAAAATGGTCTGAATCTTCGCTAAATCCAGCCATAGTGTCGAGCACGAAGCGCTGATCCAGAGGCCGGTTGTAGAGAGTACTTGAGAAAGCCTTCTGGTCATCGTAGGTGCTATCAGTGTGATCGACAGATGCGACGACATAGCCTTTACTGGCCAAGTTTTCACCCAAGTGACTCAGTAAGTAACGGTTGCCCGGATAGCCGTGGGAAATAATGACCAGTGGAAACTCACCATCGCAGGTAAGGGCCTTGGCATCGCGAACAGCTTTACCGGTAAGCGTAGCGGTAATAGCAGGGTTTCGTGTTATGGCCTGGTATTCACCACCTGCAGACTGATTGCTGGCCAACTGGGCCGGATACCAAATCTCCAATGTCAGCGGGCGATCATACAAGATTGAATCCCCATTACGGGGAGTGTTCAAAATATCGATTCGGTTCGGATCTACAATCTCTACTGTGCGAACACCGATACTATAGCTGCCGAATTGCGCCAATTCAGGAGCGTCCGGGCGAACCATATCGATACGATTAGTTTGAGCTAAACCAGAATTTGCAAAAACGGTGAGTAATGCGATGCAAGCCAGTTTTTTCATCTTCAATTCCCCAGTAAAATCCTGCATGCCCGAACGGGCATGAAGGATAAATTAAATTTAGGAAGATTACGGCAACTATCGCGTGTATGCCAGTGCGCGTTCCTCTGCTGAATCTGTGTGTCCTGAAAAGTCATGCAAAATCAGATACAAACACGGCACCAAAAACAACGTAATCACGGTCGCAAAA
>Ga0208413_1002366_pt1 | contig 10891 bp, 11 predicted proteins | sample AntAceMetag02UKD_FD_184761 | JGI IMG/M metagenome (GOLD analysis project Ga0208413, IMG submission 184761) | Saline lake microbial communities from Ace Lake, Antarctica - Antarctic Ace Lake Metagenome 02UKD (SPAdes) (version 2) | ecosystem: Environmental > Aquatic > Non-marine Saline and... | reverse complement strand
GAGAAGCAGGGGGCGGGGGGGAAGCTGTCGGGGGTGACGGGAGGGAGTAAAAAGTCTTCACGCCGCACCTCCGCATTATCGGCTGGGTCGAGCTCCAACTCGAGCTCCAACTCGAACTCCACCAATCTTGGGAGCCGCAACCAGAGCGTCTTCACCGGCGCCGCGACACCCTCGGTGGGACTGCCCTTGGGTGCACGTGCAAGTTCTCCCCCCTCCTCTTCCCCCTGATTTACGAAGGGAATGTGCAGCTACTATGCTCCAAAGGATTGGATGCGCGCTCCAATTTCACTAACCACGAAAATATGGCATGGTGACCCGACCGACCGTCCTGGCCTCGATCCTACCCGTTCCTGCTTCTTCAATCCCTAGCCTTTGCGCTCGGGGCCCGCCTGATTCGAGCTTATCCTTATTCTTCAGACCCCTTCCTTTTTCTTCCACCCCTTCCTTCAAGCCTGTGTTTCCAACGTTGATCTCACCCATCGTCCTCGGTACCACGGTGGTAACTATCGCGACTCTCCGGCTCGGTCAACGCTGCCGGCGGCGCGGCCGAGAGCTACGGCGAAGAACTCAGCACGGGGCCGTTCTCATTCGTCACGTGTTTGTTCCGGTATCGGGGCACGGTGCTGCCCAAGATCATGCCGCAGACTCTGTGTGCTGTGCTCGCTGCCATCGTTGCGCAGGTATCCTACCCTCTCTTCCGCCCCCCCTCCCTAAACCCATATTTTGGCTTGTTTACTTTCAGCCGCCATTCACATCGGGACATCGCCGTTGTTGTCGCACATTGCCTTCATTCCCTCCCCGCGACCCCCGATGCTTTTTGCATACGTTTTTTTTGTCCGCCCCTTTACTCACGTGCTTCAGCTTGCAGGTCGCCAAGATCGGCTGGTGCGGCGTGGGCATCACCTCGCCGAGCGAGTGTCCCCTGGCGTTTAGCGAGACGGCGCACTCCGTGGCCGGCGGCATCATCGGCTTCATGCTCGTCTTCCGCACGAACATTTCATACTACCGCTTCTACGAGGTGGGGCGCATCATGTAGTAGCACATGTGCCCGGAACAGAAACCAACAGTTTGAATATGTGCACCGTCAAAAATAATAACACCCACTGTGCAAATCACTCGTCACGGGGTTGACGGGGACCGCTTTCTCGGAAATTTCACCAAGAACCGAGTATTTTGGAAAAACGGATCTTGGAGACCGAGCATTGTTTTCGCAGTTACTTCCCGGAGTGCACCGGGATCTCAGTACTCTGCTACCATAACGTCGTGAAGCTTGCTTTACACGATGCGATCGTCATTCAACTCTCTGGTCTTTTTATGCTTATGTGACGAGTAACTGCTATGCTATCAATACCATACCGGTGGCTTTAGTTTCTTTTACAATTTCGAGTTGCACGGCCGTGATCACCAGGGCAAAAAGTATCTGGGCCAGCTGTACGATAGCATCCGCAACGCCAACATCGCCTTCTGCTCGTTCCTGCGGTCCGCCGAAGACGACGAAGTGATGCAGGCGGTGTCGGGAAAACGAGCGCCAGGCTTCGCGGCGAGCTTCAACAGCGCGTTGAACAAGGACCGGGTCGAGCTCCGTCGGCTGTCCAGCATCTTGTACGCGTTCATTCGTCAGGCTATTCGGGAGCACCGACACGGCTATCCCGTGGACTGCCCGGTAGGGAAACCCAATCAGCCACCGAGTAAGTCACTCTCGTCTGACTGCAACCATCTGCGCGTCCTAGTCCTCATACTATGAATCGTCTTGGCTAGGAACTCCCTCCTCCGAGCGTGAGAAAGCTGCCCTCAGGGCGACTTATATTAGCCTCTATCAATTTGTATGTTCTTTTGCTACGAGATGGGTCGTATTAGTTAATGTAACTGACCCTGTGTGACCCTGACTGATCGATCGTGGCGCTGTGTCCTACCCGTGTGCTAGGCAGTCTCAGGTAGAGCCCGAAAGCCGGCCGTCTAGAGACCACCTGGAAAATCATGATCTGTGACTGTTTGCCCATAGTCGGCGTGCTGCTGTCTGAAATTTTGAAGGGCAAGGATTTCCAAAGCGAGAAAAAGAATTCCACCGACCGGCCGTTTAATCGTCGGGCGCGACGCGCCGGCACAGGCAAACAGTCAGCGGATTCGTTATTTTCCGGGTGGTCAAATCTAGACGGCCGGATTTAGGGCGCTGCCTGAGACTGCTAGGGGTTTGTGCAAAACGTACTGGAAAGAGTGACAAGTGTATCGTTGTACCTCTCAGTGTAACACCCTGCACGCCGGCTCCCGCCACCGACACCGGTCTCGTCGAGGATGACCTATTCGGTCGCCCAAGCCTTGGGCTGCTGCTCAGCGACAAGGAAAAGGCCGAATATAAGGCGATCGATTTCAACAACCGCGCCAACATGGTGTGGCCTGGGGGGGGGTGCTTGTGCAAGGTGGCCCACAGGAGACTGAGCTGATTACTCAGCCGATTTAAAGTCACGACGAGGAAGTGAATGGAACCACGGATGGAGGGAAATTCTTGCGTGTTCGCCAGTTCCAAACGATCCAGAATCTTTGCGAGCTGGCGAGTTGTTGTCCATGTGTAATGTGGCCAATAACTCGTAAAATCGCCATTGCCTCGCGAAGCTGCCAAAAACTCGCAAACTCGCAAACCTCTCTGACTCCGTGGTCTCCGTCACTTTATCACATGATTGATACGTCCACTGGCGATGCAGTAAATCACGTTTCCCCGATGAACTCCCTCCTCACCATATGTACAGTACGTTGTCCTCGTCCTCTCTCCTTCTAGTCAAAGTGAATGCCTTTTACCAGTGTTCAAACCTAGTAAGATTCGATGTTGGTAATAACGCCCATCGTGTCGCTACCACGTGGTGGTGTGGAAGATGCAGTCTATCGTCGAGCACCACCGGCGGCTGGGGCACATCTCGGAGAGGGGGGCGTTCGACATCTACCATGACCTGGAAGGGTGCCTCGGTGGGGATGTGGACTAGAGCTGTGTCGGTGGCGTCACCCGGAGTCGAGGCTAACGAACCTTTCGGCTGCGGGCCGTTGACCCTGTGCAAAGAAACCAAAACTTGGAACCCTCATGAGCGTGTTGTGAAAAATTGAAAGAAATTGCATTGCAGTTGGGGATTCATGATTAAAGTCGGAAAATGAGACGCGAAAGTATCGCGCTCCCACCCCACAGAATTGAACAGCATTCTTTCCAATTGTGTCGTATACGTGTTTCAATTGTGGAAGGGAGAGGCTCGGCTGTACACGTGGAGGCGTACAAGCACATGGAGCGCATCGTGTCGACCAGGATGCCGTTCCAGTATCTACACATGGTAAACTTTCTGCTCTTCATCTTCGTTTTCTCAGCACCGTTCGTGTTCACCACGGGCTTTAAGTGGCTCAGCCCCATCCCGTCGTGCATCGTCGCCATTTCGTTCTACGGGGTCGCCGAGGTGGGCCGCTCCATCGAAGATCCGTACAGCTGGGCAGGGCGAACGCGTAATGTCAGTGGTGATGTAACACTTGCACGATATTGCGAAATCACGAAAGAGGAGCTAGGAGTTAGGATTGACCCCGCCCGTTTTAAGGGACGGTACTGCCGTGCTTTCAAGCGTGTGAACGTTAAACTTAACTTGTCACTTGTTGATCGACATAGTGTAACGCTCACCCAACGAACTGCTTTGCAGGACGTTTTTTTCTTTTTTCTTTTTTACACCTACAGATATGCAGCCTTTGGTAAAGTGCGTCGCTACTATCAGGCCAAGCCCTGCCACGACCTCACAGGCGTAGGCTGGAGGCTATACTTGGAGTCGCTGCAGCTCCACGAGGCGAGTGTGGCAGACATAGACGCGGCGGCGGCAAACGCGGATGAAGCCAACGGACACTATCATGATGCCGCCGTCACCGACTCCAGCGCCGGCGCCGCCAAGTTTAGGGCAGCCGTTGATACCATCACCGCTGCTACGAAAGTCGTCGATGCAAACCACGTGAGGGGGGGGCTGTTCTCGGGATCAGTAAAGGCCATGATTGGGTTGGGAAGTTTGCCCGCCAAGGTGACTATTGAACCAACAATCTCGGTGCGACAGAGCGTGGCGCACGGCCCTGTGGACGTCATCCTTCTGAGCTCACAGCTACCCTCCGCCAAGGCCAGCACCGTGGCGGCGGTGCAACGGGCCATGGACACCGCTGCTGCTGAGGCCTCGCCTATGTCTGGGGATGTAGGAGTTCAGGCTAAGCACGTGCTCGAGCACGACTCCACCTCCATCTTCATGTTGCCCCTGCGCGTGCGCTTCAACGCCAGGAGAGCTTCAACGATGGCGCCTACTGCCCTACACCACCGCGCTGAGCTGGCCAAGCACCGCCCACCCGAGCTGTCCGACCTGTGGTACGGGTTCTTCACCGACATATTCCGATTCCGTGATACCATCCACCGCGAGGTCATACCCCAGGTGCTGCTCGCCTTTGTCATCGGCCTGGCTGCACAGGGCATGAAGATATGGCGCTGTGGGGGAAACGTCCAAGAAGCCTTCGAATGCCCCGTCACCTTCGACGTCCATGCACACCAGGTTATGGGCTCGGCGCTGGCGTTCATGATCGTGTACCGGTTCAAATTTGCATACGATCGGTACTTCGAGGCGAAGACCGCGATAGGCGAGCTTCACTGCGGCTTGCGCAACTTCAACATCGGGGTCTGCGCCTTTCTCCGCGACTCACGCGAGGGAGAGCCGGGGTATGACGCCTCTGACGCCGAGGCTCTGCGCGACAAGACGGCGTTGCTGCTCCGCGAGCGCACCGAGCTGCTCCGCCTCTCGGGAATGCTCTACGGGTTCCTGCGGCATGTGCTGCGCGAGCAGCGCCTCGGGTACCCCGATGATCCTTCGCCAGGCGACAAGCAGCTGCTGATGCAGGACACCTACGGCAAGCCGAGCCTTGGCTCACTGCTTCGGGACGCCAAGGAGATCGCTGAGTTCTCCAAGGTGCCGTTTCAGAACCGCCCCAACATGGTGGTGACTCGCATGCAGTCCATCGTGGAGCACCACAGGCGGCTGGGGCATATCTGCGATCGGGGGGCGTTCGACCTGTACGCCGAGTGCGAGCGCGTGCTCTCGGCTCTCAAGACGTGCGAGAGAATCGTCACCACCCCCATACCGTTCCAGTATATCCAGATGTGCAACTTCGTCACCTTTTTCTTCACCTATTCGGCACCCTTCATCTTCACCGTGTCGTACCAATACATCTCCTTCTTCCCCGCGTGCCTCTTGGCCATGGCGTTCTACGGTATCAACGTCATCGGCGAAGTGATCGAACGTCCGTTCAACTGGCAGGAGCCCAACCACGACCTCACCGGCGTGGGCCTCAGGATCTGGCGCGAGTGCGTGCAAATTCACCGCCGCTGCGCCGACCGAGACGCCGTCATCATCGACGGAGCAGGCGCCGGCCATGGCCGCGGCCTCGACCGTGATGGAGCTTATGGCGCCAGCACCGACGGTGGCCTCAACGAGCTCGCAAGTCGCGCGTCCAACCGCCCGGACTATGAGCGTCTTCTCCAGCAACACCAGGAGCTGCAGCACACGTTCCGTCGTCGGCGGAGCAGCGCCGTGGACATGGCGGCTGCGCTGGCGTCGGAGGAGTATCCCCGCGACACCTTCTCGTTCTTCACGGGGCTCTTCACCGGGCGCAACAGCGTGATGCGCAAGGTGGCGCCACAGTGTGTGCTTGCCGCCTTGGGGGGCGTCTTTGCGCAGACAGCCAAGCTCGTTATGTGCGGCGACTTCATCAAGCGGTCGTCCGAGTGCAACGTCACCTTCCATACGGAGATGCACGCCATCTGCGGCGCCATCATCGGCTTTCTGCTGGTGTTCTGCGCCAACATCGCGTATATGAAGTTTTACGAGGCAAAGAGCGCCATTGGAGACGTGTATCACGGCATTCGGAACATGAACATCGCGTTCGCGTCCTTTCTGCGTGCGCCGGTTCAGGGAGAGCCCGGCCACGCCAACTACAAGGGCAAGGGCAAGAACGGAGGCATCCAGATAGTCCCTGGATCTTCCGCCGCCTCTATCCGGAACGATCAGCTTGAGCTCCGCCGTCTCACCAACATCCTCTTCGCCTTCATGCGACAGGCCCTGCGTGAGCAACGCCACGGATACAGCAGCGATCACCGCCAGACTCGCACGCCGTCCCACCCGGACATAGGCCCCGCCGCCGCCGCCGCCACAGCAATCGCGGCGACGTCTAAGAGCGTCTTTGGCGGCGTCTTCGGTGGCATCTTCGGTGGCGTCTTCGGCAAGAGTTATAAAATGAACAAGCGGAAGAGTGTAGACCCTGGCGGCGGCACCGGGCCTGTGTCTGACGGAAACTTGCTTTCCGAAGATCTCTGCGGCGAACCCACGCTGTCCGTGCTGCTCTCCGCTGATGAGCGGCGGAGGTACGCCAGTGCCGATTACAGTAACCGCTTTAACATTGTCGTCACCGAGATCCAGCGCATCGTCGAGAAGAACCGCCGCAATGGAGACGTGTACGAGAAGGCGGCGTTCGATATCTACCGCGACTGCGACGCCGTGCTTGCCGCGTACAAGACGTGCGAGCGCATCGTCACCACCCCAATCCCTTACCAGTACGTGCACATGGTGAACTTGGTTTTGTTCTTCTTCGTCTTTTCGGCGCCGTTTATTTTCACAGTGACGTTTAAGTGGATCACCCCATTCCCCTCCGCCATTCTCGCGCTGGGTTTCTACGGAATCTGGGAGGTTGGCAAAACGATGATGGACCCGTTCGATTGGAACGAGCCTAGGATTGACCTCACGGCGGTGGGCCGCCGCATCAACTCCGAGGCGCAGCGCATCACGGAGGCGGGTCAACACCGCTACTCCATCTTTTCCCACGAGCTCAATTCCTTCGTGCATCACGGTAGCGGCAGTGCCGGGGGAGGCAACTTCGACGGCGCCATCCATAGCGACGTCAGCGGCGATGGTAGCGGCGATGTTAATGGTGGGTACGGAGGTACGACCCAGCGAGGGCGAGACGGTAGAGTAGCTGCCGACGACCACGACGTTACGAGCGCTAGCGGCGACGGTGGCGACCCTAGCGGCGACCACCTTTCGAAGCGTTTTCAAGTTAGTCCCCCCGGCGTGGTGCCGTGCTGAAGCACGACGAGTACGATCGCGTTGGAAAGGTTATGGGTCTTTGGTGGTTTCAAGTGTCGGATACGCTACCGCTGGTTCTCAACTCAAGCGAGCGCCTCGGTGTGAGTATCATTATGTATGTCATCTAAGTGTGAGTCAGAGCTCCAAACGCACAGTGTGGTACGTGGTTTCGCTTTAAAGCTTTATTTGTAATTTTTATTTGTACTCTCTTTCCCTTTCTTTTTTGTGTTGTTGCGAGTCTATACGCTGGCCAAAACAGGTCCCCGAGCCGAATGAGGGTGCACGTGATGAAGGGGCGGATCTCCACCCGTGCCGTGGGGGTCAGCGAAGTGTTGAAATCAAGAGATCTGGATTTACACGTATGGATCCGATGTTTGGTTATTTGTATTTATTTGTCAATTAATGTCAACCCGTCTAAAATGAGAGCAGCGTCAACAGCGCGACGGCAAGCGGTGCCATCACTGCGCGACCTAGCACGCCACCTAGGGTCACCCCCGCGCCGCCGGACGACGTGATGACTGGCCCCGGCGCGGCGGCGGGCGGCATCGAGTCACCTCCAGCATCTCCCCTCATCTGTCCGCCGCTGCTACCACCGTCCCCCGCAATTTTATCGCCGCCGCCGTCATCCCCCCTACCGTCGCCGTCACCCCCACCTCCGCTGCCACCGGTGACAGTAACGCCGCTGCTTCCCACCGTAGTGTTATTACTCGTCGCCCCGCCCCCTCTGCCGCCACCGTTGTCTTCCGTTGTGGTGCTCACATCGGTCGAGCCGCCGCCGCCCACACCGACGCCTCCGCCGGCTCCTGCTGTAGTGTTCGCGTTCGTCACAGCGTCGGCGCCGGCGTTCAACACCCTTCCGTTCACCACGCCCGTGCTGATACCTCGCAAAGCGAGCTCCAAGCGCAGGTCACCAGAGTCAACTGTCGCCTTCACCGCCTCTGAGGCTCTATCGGCAGCGGCGGCGGCGTTTTGGGCCGCATCCCCGCTGCTGACGCCGTCGGCCGCTACCTCGAGGCGAAGCGTCACGGCGGTGATTGCACCCGCCGGATAGCTCGCGCTGGACGATACCGCGGTGTAGTGCCACGTATGTGTAGGGTGGCAGATTATGATTGAGAGTCGGCAGCGACACAGATTGGTACGAAACGACTCGTCGGTTATCGGGTCATCGCATTGTATTAGCTTCTTCACCTCATCAGCAGGTGGTTCGAGGGCTGGAATCAGGCGAAGCAGGCGAATGAGGCAGGTGGGCGCTTTCAGGGTATATAATTCGCCAGACGGAATTCACCGCAGCAGCCCTACCACAGCTATACCCAAACTAGCTGCCGTCCTCGCGAAGCCACTGTATTGGCTGACACACTGACTCTGGATGGACGCAGCCAATCGTGCAGCTGCGTTGGCACTTTCTAAGCCAATCACCGTGGCGTTAGCCAAAATCACGCCGACGCTAGCGCTACCTCCGGCTACTCTACCACCCCCTGTTGCAGTGTTGTTGTGCAGGAGACGCAGGCGCGACGTCGGATCTAGACCGACATCCACCGCTAACGCGCGGGACATCTCCGCCCAGAATGCATCGCCGCTCAGCAGCGGCGGCGGCGACGGCGGCGGCGGCGACGGCGCTGCCGTCCGAGGAGTACTCGTCGCGGGAACAGAAACGGAAGCGAAGACCGTGGTGGCCGTCCCCCCGGCCATCGTCGCGTTGTCGCCAGCAGCTGTGATACCCGAGAGCGTGATGGTTGCACGAGAGTAGTAATCCACACTGGCAGTCGACGCCCCGGTCACTCCTACGTGTACCGGCGCGATTCATGAAAAACCTTGTCATGTAATTGGAGGAGGGCAAGTCGAACATGAACCCACGCCACGCCATTGGAGGAGAGCAAGTGAGCGTAGAGCCTCGCATCACTTGGGCAATAATGCGCGGCTTTTTCAGAGTGTATTCGAGGGAAGGTTTCTCAACTCCTTTAAGGGCAATGGATGGTGACATCGGACAGCTGAGCTCTCGCCCCCCCAAAACTCTAGGCACGAGTCATTGTCCTGACTATATTCGATTGCTTTCGGGCAGTGCTGCCAGCGCGTCTTACCGTAGGCTGGGTTCAGATTCTTGAGGACAGCCGCCACCACGGTCGTCGCCGCTGTGTCGTCGTACACGCCTAGCCCTGGGAACTCCAACGGGACGTTCGCCGCTGCCGTCCTGCGCATTAGAGTCGGAGGAGGCGACGGCGGCGGAGGGGGCGAGGGCGGTGGCGGGGAGGGCGGTGGCGGTGGTGGGGAGGGGCTGGGTGGTGCGGGGGGAGGGGGCGATGGTGAGGGAGACGCCACAGGGCACACCGCTCCGTCGCACATTTGGCTCTCGAAGAGGTCACCGCAGGGTGCGCCCGCGCGGTGCGCAGTCGCCGTGATGGTGCGAGAGCGAAAGCGTTTTCCTGTTGCGCCGCACGCCGTGTCGTAGCGCCACGGTCGAGCAGCTCGTCGCGTGTGAGTCGCAGCTGCTGTACGGGTGGGGGCACGGGACACAGCTTCATACCAATCTGGAGCGACGGTTAAACGAACCCCCACAGGTCAAAGGCTCAAAGGCTCGAGACTTGAGGCCCGCTGAACGCAATGACTAGATGTCAACATTTTACACCCATTCGAAAGCAACTTATCAACCAGTAAACCAGGCTCCAGACTCGAAGACTTTAGACCACTTGAAAGCGAAAGACCATTTGAGAAGCAATTCGAGTTTGAGACTAATATTCAGGTCTTTGGTCCATCTGAACGCAAAAAGTCTGAGGTCCCTTTGAAGGCTTCAGACTTGTTTGAATAAAGCAATAATATTTGCGGCGTGTGATTGCACTAAGAGTCGATTTCACAGCAGTTTCAAGGGGTCAATGTGCGCAGGCTGGGGTCCTTGCCGCGGTGCAGCTGCTGTACGGCCCCCACGTCGACATCTGACAGTCCACGTCAGCGTGCTCAGCCAATGAGCGATGGGGACCGCGCCAGGCAGCGATCACGGCGGCGCCGGGGCTAGAGTCGACGTTGTAGCTTCCGCCTCGAGTTGCCGTCGTGGTCGACATCGCCGCCGCTACCGACGCCGCGTTGCGTGCTTGGGGTGGTGCAAATAGAGCACCGGATGCGCTGAGCGCAAGGTGTTCGAATCCCGTCCCCCCATTGTCGTTGTTGGCTGCCTGGGGAAGAGACGCAGATACTGACGTCGACGTCGACGCCGGCACTGCCGCATCAGCAATTTTGCTAGCCACCGCCGCGCACAGTCGAGCCAAAACATCTCCTTGCTGTGGGCTTGATGGCTTGACGTTGGGGGACGCGTTCACCTCGATCAACCAAGGTTTCAGCCTCAGAGAATGAGCGGAAACCGAGGAACCAGGCGTCTCCCCCCCTGGCATTCCTTCGTTTGGCGCTACCTTCTCGCCGGCTTTGCCTACGCTGGCTACGGCGGATTTCTTAGCATCAACCTGCTCAACCTCGACGACGAAGTCGAAGCGGAGCAGCTCGAAGAAATGTCCGGCGCCGTCGGGATACGAAGGAGGAGTGGAAGTTTGCGCTGCATAACTGTCGTTCGCGGCGCCGCCAGCCGTCGGCTCGCTGCTCCTTCCGATTCCCATTCCCTCTCCCCCTCCTCCGCTGATTCCTCGCCCATACGGTCCGCCTCCTGATGTATCCCCCCTTGCTGCACCGGCAATGATGGCAGCAGCCACGCTGGGCGCGCTCGCGTCCAGCGCCGCCGCCACAGCCGCCAGCATGTCACGGCGGAGACGACTCCCCGCGCTGTC
>Ga0208413_1002365_pt1 | contig 10904 bp, 5 predicted proteins | sample AntAceMetag02UKD_FD_184761 | JGI IMG/M metagenome (GOLD analysis project Ga0208413, IMG submission 184761) | Saline lake microbial communities from Ace Lake, Antarctica - Antarctic Ace Lake Metagenome 02UKD (SPAdes) (version 2) | ecosystem: Environmental > Aquatic > Non-marine Saline and Alkaline... | reverse complement strand
TCAAGGTGGCTATCGCGCAGTAACCGGTCCGTCGCTTCAAGCTGCTCGCGAAAACGATGGTAATCCACATTGCGACCCACCGCAGGAAGGGCTGGACGTAGCCAACTTTGAAAACCAATCTCTGAGCTAGCGGGTTCTTTTTTTTGATTCACACCACATTATAGAGCCCGTTTTTAGGCCGAAACCAGACTTTACGTCCGGTTTCGGCCGCTTTCTTTTAGCCTATCATATTGCACTTCAATAGGTTCCTGCTTTGGGACAGGCTCTATATATGTATCGAGCCTTGGTTCGGGCATGCCGACTTTGCGACCAAGGGGGGGGATATCATGGAGAAAGAGGGTTTGATTAAGCTGGGAGTCCGTGAAGTTTTTACATGTTCTTACTCAATAACGATTGATTAAAAATCTATTATTCGGGTTCTGCTGACGTGTGTTTGTGTTTTGTATATCAATAATGATATATTGATTTGAGAGACATGATAATTGTGGGCACGTGTCGACATTCGGAACTGCGTGACAATAAGTATCGAAGATTCTTCATTATTCGAATCAAGCTATTGCCAATAAATGGGTCTTCACGCTTTAGTTTGGGTAGCGCAGAGGAAATTATTGCGTAAATAGTTAATAGTATAAAGTTTTTATATAAATTGGCGGTAAATAAACGGTCCAGCTCTGATTTCTACTTAGATGCGCTCTATTAGTTGGTTGCGATATGCCACGAAATTCATCCACAGTATTCCATGAAGACCACAATAAATACAGCGTGTCAAATACGCGCGTCGTCTAGGTCGTGGGGCCGCTTACCTGATACGCGTGCCCTAGGCGCATCGATGTGCTTTGCCTGTTCCCAAAGCATGCTCACGGCGTGGGCGAAAGCGGATTCCGGTGGGCCGACAGTTGAAACGGCATGGGCTGCGGACTTCGCTTCACTCCAGCCCGTATCCATCGCGACTGAGTAGCCCGCGATTTCGAACATCGGAATATCATTTGGTGCATCACCAAAGGCAGCGAGCTGGCTGACTTCTATAGCTAGATGAGCAAGCAATGGTTTTAATCCGAGGGCCTTTGAGGTACCACGACCCGCAAATTCGAAAACATTCTTCAAGTTGCGAACTTTGTAGAGATCCCAATTTTGTATTCCCGCAAATTCCTCTGCTGCTTCAATACTCTCTTCGGGCCCGATAATGATTACTTTTAGAATAGAGTCTTCAAGGATTGCTTGCCTAGTTGTAAGCATTGGTTTGATACCAGATAATTGGACGTAGAACTTCGTCCACTCGCTCTCATTAAGGCAGAAAATTCCATTTTTAGTATATATGACAACTGTATACTTATGATCTAATCCTATATCGATGATAGTAGCGGCTTTTTTGACGGGGAGGTAGCTTTCGTAGAGGACAGTTTTCCGATCAATATCGGAAGCGAAAGCACCAAGTGAAGAAACCAACCATTTGACTTGTGGCAATTGGCGGGCAAAGGGCAGCATGCTTATATGGTGGCGACCCGAAGCTAGAATTATTTCTATTCCGTTTGCATGAAGTGCATTGATCGCTGCAAAATTTGCCTCGCTTATCGTGTGATCGTGACTAAGGAGCGTGCCGTCGAGGTCAATTGCGACGGCTTTGAAGGGGTAAAAATCATTAAATGTTACCGACATTTCTATATATTAATACCCCGGTTCCGCTTGAATGCACCCTAATTGTGACTGTGTTTGGTAATTTTATGATTAAACAACAGCGGTTCAGCGCCCAGTTTAGCTGTCCGGCCCCATTCGCTTTATCAGAGCCTCGTAAACATTAGTCGAATAGAGTGATTTCCTCATGCTGCCCAAGGTAAGACGGTGCAATGCGAAACGCCTCCCCTACGAACACCAGCTGCATATAGTAGCGGCCACAGGGTCTCCGAGGCGTGATCGGCCAGATCGGTGCGCGATAGATAGAGCCTGTCTCGCAGGCGCAATTGATTGGCAGTGAATGGGTAGCGTAAAAATAAAGAGGCCTAAACCGGGAGTAAATCCTGGTTTAGGCCAAAAACGGCGTCTATGATGAGGTGTGAAACTAAACATCGAAGCCGTTCGTCCAAAAATTGCCCTCCAGAGCTGGTTGCGTCCAGCGCTTACGCCGGTGGGGCCGAACAAAGATTATGGGCAGTTTCGCGACCAGCTCGAAGCGGTGGACCGACTGCTGCGACCCAGTCACCTGGAATCAATGGCGATGGACTTCGCGCAGGAGGGGTTCGAGTCGGCCAGCGCCGGGCAGCTGCGCCGTCGACTGGAGTTCGGGCACGTTTGAGGTAAGCGTCCGTTCTGGCGCGCGGTAGGCAAGGAGAGAGGATTGGGGTAGTTTGGTGGAAGGGCAAAGATCGAAGCGGAACGGACATATGTGTATGGTGGCGTAGTGGATTTGCGCAAGGAGTCCGACGGATTACGAGCGTTGGTTGGCGAGACGCAGCCGGATTCGTTCTACGTGTTTTCGAATCGGATCGAAGATGCTTTTGAGTAGTGGCCATTGCCCGACTGCTTCGACATTGTCTGACCTCAATTCAAAAAATGTAGGGAATGTGTTTTTCGGCTGTGCCATTTCGAGCCCGTCAAAGTCGGTATTGTGGTCTTGCCACGACGGACGGGTGTTTAACCACTAGAAAACTGGTTGAAGAACCGCCTTCGCTGGTGGCTGCGGCGTAAGTGGCTGCCGTCACCGCCTCTTCACCAACGAACTGACTGGACGGATAATGCGAGATACGGGAAGGCCACATGGAACCGACAGTGATGCGGGGAAATTCTCGGCAAGCCGGATTCGAAAGCCCCGTCCGTTCGGTTTGATGAGTGGCGAGAGAGACTGGCGCGTAGCGCGATGAACTCCCCTTTTTACTCTACCCGTAAAGTTGCGGATAAAATCGGTCGAGTTGGCCTCCGTCTCAGAGGTTGTCCTATACTCTTTCCTATACTCGGGTAACGAATTTGGGATTAATTGGGCCGATTTGGGATAAATATCCAACTGCTGAAAAGACGTGGCTTCATCGGTGAGACAACTTGTGATTAGTTGGGAAACAACGACTTAAACGACCTTAGAAGCCCTTGCCGTAAGGCGTGAAGGTTCGAGTCCTTTCCCGAGCACCATCCTACGCTCAGGCAATGAGCTTCGACTGGAAAATTGGCACGCGGGAATCGAGGTGGGCTTGAATTTCGAATCAGCGGAGATTCTAGGCCGAAGCAGTCTCGCCAGAAAAATTACGATTCCGTCATTTTGGGCATACTAGGTGGGATACCCGTCGAGATTCAAAAGCTTCGAAAGACTGTGGCTGGTCTATATTCTTGAAGTAGAGTAGCGTGCAAATGTTCTGAGTTTCTAGGCCCAAAGCGGGGTTCGATGAGATTATAGTGCTATTGGATGAGTGCTAAAGTGTAGCGAATTCCGACCGTTCGGGGCATAGTGATTTTCTTGAATTTGGCGTAGGCCGATTTGCTTAGCTTAGGCCGTTAGGGGTATCTCGATGAGAGGTGCTGAGCGGCGGCATTTTACATCGATATTACTATGGAACGCTTAAAGGATTTGGTCGCGATTGTAACGGGCGGAGGCTCTGGTTTTGGTGAGGCTATTTGCCACGCCTACGTCAAAGAGGGTGCCAAGGTGGTGGTCGCTGATTTGAATTTGGAGGCTGCCGAGCGAGTCGTAGCCGCCATTAAATCGATTGGAGGAGAGGCGGCAGCGACCAAAGTGGATGTCGCCGAATCCGTCGATTTTGCGGCGATGGTGAAACTCACGGTCGATACGTTTGGTCGCGTGGATGTGATGGTAAATAACGCGGGGATGAGCCATCCGAATCGCCCCATGCTGGAAGTCGACGAGGCCTTCTTTGATCGGCTCTACGCGGTGAATGTGAAGAGCGTGTATCTCTCGGCCATGCACTGTGTGCCGGTGTTCAAAAAACAACAGTCCGGGTGCTTCATCAATATTGGCTCGACGGCCGCCGTGCGACCGCGGCCCGGCCTTTCGTGGTATAACGGATCGAAGGGGGCGGTGACCTTGCTCACGAAATCTTTGGCCGTGGAATTGGCCCCGGATGGCATCCGCGCCAACTCCATCAATCCCGCCATCGCCGACACGCCGCTTCTGTCCACGTTCATGGGCAAGGCCGACACGCCTGAAAACCGGCGGCAGTTCGTGGCCAGTATCCCGGCGGGCCGTCTGTGTGTCCCGGCCGACGTGGCTAACGCTGCGGTATTTTTCGCCGATCCCGCTTCCAATTTTGTCACGGGAGTCTGCATGGAGGTGGATGGCGGTCGGTGCATTTGAAGTTAGGGATTCCACTGTAAACCGAGAGGCCCCACCCAACTCAGCCATGAAACATTACCCCTTTTACTTAGCCAACGTCGCCGAATCGCCTAACGCGGATCTTGACGTTATCGATAAATATTCTGGCGAGGTCGCGGCGAAAGTAGCGCTGGCTGATAGGGCGGCGATTGATCGAGCGATTGCGGCCGCGCATCAGGCGGAGTCAGCGATGCGCAGGTTCAAACCTTACGAGCGCAAAGCCGTGTTGGCGCATTGTGTGAAGCGGTTTCGCGAGCGACAGGACGAACTGGCGGAACTCCTTTGCATCGAGGCCGGTAAACCCATCGCGGCCAGTCGTGGGGAGGTGCTGCGGCTCATCGATACGTTCGAAATCGCGGCGGAGGAGGCCGTGCGGCAGAGCGGCGAATTGATGAACCTCGAAATTTCTCCGCGCTCCAAAGGGTATCGTGGGGTTTATCAACGCGTGCCGATTGGCGCGTGCTCCTTCATCTCGCCGTTTAATTTCCCGTTGAATCTGGCGGCCCACAAAATCGCCCCGGCCATCGCGGCAGGCTGTCCATTTGTGTTGAAACCCGCCAGCCGCACCCCACTGGGCGCGCTGATTATTGGGGAGGTGCTGGCCGAAACCGATTTGCCGGTGGGGGCGTTCTCGATCCTACCCTGTCATCGAGACGGGGCCGATCTGTTCACCACCGATGACCGTTTGAAGCTCCTCAGCTTCACTGGTTCGCCCGACGTGGGTTGGAAGCTTAAAGGCCGAGCCGGCAAGAAGAAGGTGGTCTTGGAGCTCGGCGGCAACGCCGCCTGCATCGTGGAGCCGGACTGGCAAGATCTCGACGAGGCGGTGGAGCGCATTGTGTTCGGTGCCTTCTACCAATCGGGGCAGAGCTGCATCAGCGTGCAACGGGTGTTGGTGCACCGATCCATCTACGACACGGTGCGCGACAAACTGGTCGCGGCGACGAGGCTGTTGGTCGCGGGCGACCCGAAAGATCCGGCCACCTTTGTCGGTCCCATGATCTCTGAAGCGGAGGCGAAACGTCTCTCCTCTTGGATCGACGAAGCCACGACCGCGGGAGCCACCTTGCTTTGTGGCGGGGGACGTAATGGGGCGATGATGCCGGCGACCTTGTTGGAGGATGTTCCGGCGGATGCCAAAGTGTCGGCCGATGAGGCCTTTGGCCCGGTTGCGATTCTTTCGGCCTATGACGATTTCAATGAAGCGCTCGCGCAAACCAACGATAGCGTCTTCGGTCTGCAGGCCGGGATTTTCACCCGTGATCTCTACAAGATGCAGCAGGCGTGGGATGAGTTGGAGGTGGGAGGGGTGATCATTGGTGACGTGCCGTCCTGGCGCGTCGATCACATGCCCTATGGCGGGGTCAAAGACAGCGGGTTGGGCCGCGAAGGCGTGAAATTTGCGATGGAGGACATGTCCGAAATCAGAAATCTAGTGATTCGAACCCCGGAGAAAAAATGAGCGACGCACGGTCAAACCTTCGGCAAGGCAAATCACAATGGGCACGTTGGTCGGCAGTCCTGACGATGGGGTTAGCGCTCAGCCATAGCGTCACCACCATCAACGCTCAAGATCATCCCAATGTCCTGTTCCTTTCATTAGATGATTTCGGACCCTATTTGAAAGGATACGGCCACGAACAGATCATCGCGCCGAACATGGATCGCCTGATGGAGGAGGGGCTGACCTTCAACCGGGCTTATTGCCAGATGGCGATCTGCAATAGTTCCCGGGCGAGTCTCATGACGGGACTGCGTCCGGATACCATTGGGGTCTACGATCTCCGCAGTCATTTCCGCGAAAAAGTGCCTGATGCGGTTACGTTGCCGGAGCACTTTAAGAATCACGGCTACCACACCCAAGCTGTGGGTAAGAATTTCCATCCGGCCTTCGCGCTTCATGCGGATGTCGCTGGGCAACCCAACCTCGACGACCCGCAATCTTGGTCGAAACCGCTTTGGCTCCCCGGCCCCCCGCGCTATTACCACACTCCGGAGGGGATCGCCGACGCCAAACGGGTGTTTGTTGCCCGGCACATGAAGGTCGGCGAAACGGAGGAGGATTGGGAGAACTATGTCGTGCGCGGATTTGCGGTGGAGGCACCAGAAGTGTCGGCGGATGACCTTTACGATGGTCAGGTCACCAATCGGGCGCTCGCAGTGATGCAGGAGCTGGCGGCGGCCCAACAGGTGGCTCCGGCGGGTGAAGCGCAGCCGTTCTTTTTAGGCGTCGGGTTTCTAAAACCACATATGCCGTTCATTGCGCCCAAGAAATATTGGGATCTCTATGATCGAGCTACGATCACGCTGGCGGAGAATAACTTTCCGCCGCGAGACGCCCCGGCCATCGCCTCGCAGGTGCATTGGAACGAAGCCCGGGCTCAGTCCGATGTGCCCAATACGGGTCCGATTTTACCCGCGCAATCACGGGAGTTGAAGCATGGATACTTTGCCTGTATCAGCTATGTGGATGCGTTGATTGGCCGATTGATTGCGGAGTTGGAGCATCTGGAGCTGCGCGACAACACCATCATCGTGCTCTGGAGCGATCACGGCTTTGCGCTGGGCGAAAACAGTATCTGGGGGAAGCTCACGAACTTTGAGACGTCGACTCGGACCCCGTTGATCGTGGTCCGACCCGATGGCAAGGGAGCAGGACTTAAGACCGATGCGCTCGTCGAGTTGGTGGATATTTATCCCTCGGTGACTGAGTTGGCAGGTTTACCTCAACCACGTGGCTTGGAGGGGGAGAGTTTTGTGCCGTTGTTCACCCAACCGGATCGTCCGTGGAAAACGGCGGTTTTCAGTCAGTATTATCGCCCCCATATTCCGAACTATCGCGTGCATCCCCTCGCGATCAAGACGCCGGCAGGGTATCAGGACTATCCCTCGTTTGCGACGATGGGATACTCCATGAAAACCGACCGCTATCGTTTTGCTTGGTGGCGTCCAGTGGATCAACTCGATGAGGTGTGGGCTCTGGAATTGTATGACCATGCGAACGATCCGGCCGAGAACGTGAACCTCGCGAATCATCCAGATTATCAAGATACGGTAGAAATGTTGACGAAAAAAATGCAGGCCGGCTGGCAAGCCGCGCGGCCGAATTTGTAGCTCTATGATGAACGATCTCTGCTCCCTATCTAGAGGTGTTTACCAACGGTGGTCACTCGCCGTGCTTCTGCTCTTGGTCTCATCGTTTGCCGGGGCGGCGGATCGCCCCAACGTATTGTGGCTAGTGGCCGAGGACATGAGTCCAAATCTAGGCGCTTATGGCGATCCCGACGCGACCACTCCTCATCTTGATGCCTTGGCCAGGGACGGGATGAAATTCACCCGGGCGTTCAGCGCGGCGGGAGTGTGCGCGCCCTCGCGATCCAGTCTAATCACCGGGATGTATGCCTCGACCCTGGGCTCCCAGCACATGCGATCAGAGGTGACCTTGCCCGCCGCAGTTCGCACCCTGCCGCAACTGCTGCGCGACGCGGGCTACTATTGCTCCAACAACTTCAAGGAGGACTACAATTTCCTCCCGCCGGCGGATATGTGGGATGATTCGAGTCGCACGGCTCACTGGCGGAACCGGGCGACCGATCAGCCGTTCTTCAGTGTCTTCAATTACATGGTCACGCACGAGAGCCGTTTGCGGAGAAGTGACGAGGACTACGCCAAGCTCACGCAATCGCTTACGGCGGATCAGCGCCGCGAGGCGAGTAAGGTTACGTTACCGGCGTGGTTGCCCGAAGACCAAGGCGTGCGTCGTGAATGGGCTCGATATCACGAGTTGATCACCGTGATGGATCGTCAGGTGGGACGGATCTTGGCCGACTTGGAAGCAGACGGTTTGGCCGAGGACACTCTGGTTTTCTTTTTCTCCGATCACGGCGCCGGGTTCCCCCGGGCTAAGCAGTTTGTTTTTGAGTCAGGCTTGCAGGTGCCCCTGGTCGTTCACGTGCCGGAAAAGTGGCGCGACCGCATTGCTTTTGACGCCGGGGCCGTGGAGTCCGACTTGGTGAGTCTGATTGACCTAGCGCCCTCGGTGTTGGCCGCGGTGGATCTACCGGTTCCTGCGGTCATGCAGGGCCAGTCGTTTTGGCCGAGAGCAGACGCTTCGCCGCGGACCACGGTGCATGCGATTCGCGATCGCATGGATGAGCGCATCGATATGAATCGCACGGTGCGAGATGAACGGTTCAAGTATCACCGTAACTACCGACCGGATACGCCGCATTTTCCGTGGTTGGATTATATGGATCGCTTGGAGAGCTCGCAGGCGTTTCGCCGGATGGCCGCGGAGGGAACCTTACCGACTGGGCTGGCTCATTTCATGGCCGCGCGGAAAGCACTCGAGGAGCTCTACGATCTGCACAATGATCCGGCGGAACTTACTAACCTAGCGGGAGATCCTGCTTATGGCGACGTCTTGCAGCGGCTGAGAGCCACTCACTTTGAATGGGCTTTGAACACTCGGGATACGGGATATATTCCAGAGCAGATGTTGCAGGATTTGGCGGGTGGCGGCAGTGCCTATGACTACGCGCAAAGCGAATCCTACGCGATCGAGCGGTGCATTGAAACGGTGCGGCTCATGGAGCGGGGCGAGCAGGCGATTCCTCAACTTCAGGCGGCGCTGCGGGACGAGTATCCGCCGGTCCGATTCTGGGCGGCAGTGGGATTGGGTTTGCTGGGCGAAGCGGCGACGACCGCGCGGGCTGAGTTGGCGGCAGTGCTGGCTGACTCGCATACGGAGGTGGCGTTGGCGGCGGCGGAAGCGTTGCTCAAGCAAGGGGAGCATGCCGCCGCAGTGGACGTGTTGGATCAAGGACTGCAAGATGAGCGACTGTTGGTCAGACTGGCGGCTGCCAATGTGATCGACCGGGCAGGCGAGAGGGTGCGTTCACTCCAACCGACGATTGAATTTATGGCCCAACTGGAGCCGGATGGGGATCTGGGCCTGATGGTGCAATGGGTGCTGCAGCATGCGCTGCGCGGTTTGGCGGCGACGGAGGTGCCTTTGATGACGGTGGGCGTGGGCTCGATCGATATCACTCCGCAATCCGCAGTTCGATTGCATGCTTTTCCGCGAGGACCACGAGTTGAGAGCGTGACAGCGGTGACGCAGCCGATTCACGCCAAGGCATTGGCTTTTGGCGACGACCAAGCCGGCCCGGTGCTCTTAGTCGCGGCGAATATTTTGGGCGTGAGCGATACTATGGTCGATACGCTAGCGAGTCGTTTGGCGAGCGAGGCAGGTTTCTCGGATCGATCAAAACTCACGGTAGCGGCCAATCATAATCACAGTGCGCCGGCATTGAGTTCGGTGGCTCCGTTCGTCTTTCGGACGCCTCCCACGGACGCGCAAGCCCGGGAAATCGCCGACTACGAAGCTTGGTTAATGGATCAATTGGTTGCGGTGGCCAAAATGGCTTTGGCGGATCGCCGTCCGGCGCGCGTTTCGTATGCCAAAGGTGAACTTACTTTTGCGATGCACCGCCGATTGGTGGAGGACGGCAAGTGGACGGGCTTCGGCGACAATCCGAGCGGTCCGGTGGACCATGATATGCCCTTACTCGCGGTGCACGAACCCGACGGCACGTTGCGCGCGGCCTGGATGAATTACGCGTGTCATGGCGTGTGCTGGCAAAAGCCGAGCGTGCACGGTGATTGGATGGGCGTGGCACGGACCCTGATTGAGGCCACCCACCCCGGAGCCGCCGCCGTGATCACGATCGGATGCGCTGGTGACATCAATCCTTTGGATACCTATTTCCGCGGACAGGACCCCTTCACGCCAGGTCAACTTGCGGCGGCCGAAGTGGAGCGGTTGCTCCGAACCGAGATGCAATCGCTGGGGGATGTCCCCATCACGCAATTGCTTCGTTTTGACGTGCCCTTGCAGGAGTTGCCCACCGCCGAGGAATGGGCGGAACGGACGGATTGGTTTGGCCAGTCGGTGCATGAGCGCTTGCAACGAGGTGAAACCGTGGCGGACACGTTACCGTTTATCGGCCAAACTTGGACGTGGGGCGACGACCTCGCGATGGTGTTTATGTCCGGCGAGGTACACGTGGAATATGGCCTCCAACTCAAGGAGCGTTTTGATCGCGATCGATTGTGGGTGACGGCTTACACCAATGCTTCCCCCGGCTACATTCCGACCGCCGCGCAATTGCCGGAAGGCGGCTTCGAAGTGGATACCGCGAGGCGCAACTACGGCGTGCCGGCGCGGTTGGCGCCCGAAGCGGAGCTGCACATCTTGGATCAGATGAGCACGTTGATTCCGGCCTCGTTTCGCGCGGGAGAAACGGCGGCGGCGGACAACGAGGAATGGTGGAAGAATTCGGGGCACCCCAAAGGAAAATGGTGGCTGACTTATCCCGGATACGAGCCAGAGGCGGCCGATAAGATTTGGGAGACCGTGGAGATTCCGCCTTCTCCCGTGCGCTCACCCAACGATGCATTGGCCCAATTCGTGGTGGATGAAGATTTCCGCGTGGAAATCGTCGCAGCCGAGCCCCTAGTCGTGCGTCCGGTTTTTATGCGGTTTGATGAGGCGGGCCGACTTTGGGTGGTCGAGATGCCGGGTTACATG
>Ga0208413_1002362_pt1 | contig 10913 bp, 6 predicted proteins | sample AntAceMetag02UKD_FD_184761 | JGI IMG/M metagenome (GOLD analysis project Ga0208413, IMG submission 184761) | Saline lake microbial communities from Ace Lake, Antarctica - Antarctic Ace Lake Metagenome 02UKD (SPAdes) (version 2) | ecosystem: Environmental > Aquatic > Non-marine Saline and Alkaline... | reverse complement strand
GCGCGGTCGCCCGGATGCTGGCGCTCACTCACGCGGCGATCTCACCAACCCCAAAGTGGCAACATTTTGCGCTGCCCTTTGGCTCACTTTTACTCTGCCGTTGACAAGCCTCAAGGCACTGCGCGAAGGCGGTACACTGCCCGATGCAAAGCTGGATGCTGTAGCCCACTTTACGACCGAGATGTTGGACAAGCGCGGCAACCCTGACAAGGCAGAGGTGGACAAGTTTCTGACTGCGGGGTTCACGCCCCAGCATGTACTGGCCATCGTGCTGGCGATTGCCTGCAAGACCTTCTCGAACACGGTGAACCATCTTGCCGCGACAGAGGTCGACGCACCTTTCGCACCCTACAAGGTCGCCTGACCACCGAATTAGGCCACTCCTGAAAGGCGGTGACTGCCGGCTTTCAGGGCTTGTGCTCTGTCGTATTTCTCAGCATGATTTACAGAATGTTAAGTCTGTAAATCGGCCAGTAATTTCGGCATATGACAGGGAATTCGCAAGATGACCGCAAGCACCACATTTCTCACAGCATCAGCCCTCTGCGCCTTTGGCTTTTCCTCTGCGGTGCAGGCTGAATCCTTTCGCTGGGCAAGCACGACAGATCCTCAAACTATGGACCCCCATGCGGCCAATGTCGCGCCGGTGACATCCTTTCTGAACAACGTCTACGAAGGACTTGTGCGACGCGACCAAGACATGAATATCGAACCGTCTTTGGCAACCGCCTGGACGCCGCTTGAAGGTGAAGATCCCGGCTGGCGCTTCACCTTGCGCGAAGGCGTAATATTCCACGGCGGCGAGGACTTTACCGCTGATGATGTGCTCTTTTCCTACGAACGGGCAGCGTCCGAGCAATCTGACGTGCGTTCGTGGTTCAGCCCTGTGACAGAGGTGCGTGTGATTGATGATTTTACAGTGGATTTCGTTACTGCGGCGCCCAACCCGTTGTTCCCCGAAAGTATTGCCAACTGGATGATCCTTGATCGCGGCTGGTCCGAGGAAAATGGCGCTGACGTGCCTGCGCGGGATGAAGAGAAATTCACGACCCGTAACACGAATGGCACAGGACCCTTTATCCTGACCGCGCGTGATCCAGGCGTTGAAATCCGTCTCGTGCCGAACCCGAACTGGTGGGACACAGCCGATCACAACATTACCGAAGCGATTTTCAACCCGATCGAGAACCCCGCTACAGGGTTAGCCGCCCTGTTGTCTGGGGAGGTCGATATGTTGTCCCCGATCCCGATCCGGGACGTTGCGCGTCTGCGCGAGACCGATGGCATCCAGACATATGAGGGGATCGAGGCGCGTGTGATCATGTTGGGCTTTGGTCACAACAAAGACAGCCTGAGCTTTTCCGAGGAAACGAACGACGTGAACCCGTTTCAGGATGTTCGGGTGCGCCGCGCCGTGACGCAAGCTATCGATGTAGATGCCATTAACACGGTTCTGATGTCCGGTTTGGCGCAACCTGCCAGCCAGCTTCAGCCCGAAGGGCTGTCGGGCTATTCCGAGATTAACGCGGCGCGCCCCGAATTTGACGAGGATGCGGCCAGGGCGCTGATGGCCGAGGCAGGTTATGGCGATGGCTTCAGCTTTGGTCTGCGCTGCACCAATGATCGCTATCTCAATGACGAGGCCGTTTGCCAAGCTATCACTGGAATGCTTCAGCGGGTTGGTCTTGAAGCGCGCTTGGAGACTTTACCGGTGCGCAACTACTGGACCGAACTGCGAGAGGGCAATTACGATATATTTCTGTTGGGTTGGTCACCGGGTACTTTTGACGCAGAACACCCCATCCGTTTCTTGGCGGCGACACCAGACGGGGCACGGGGTACTTGGAATTTCGGGGGCTATTCCAACGCGCGTGTCGATGAACTGCTACCGTTGATCCAGCAGGAACTGGACGCGGGAAAGCGGCAGGCCATGCTCGATGAGGTCGCGGAGATCCTACAGGAAGAGGTAGCCTATGTGCCCCTTTACACCGAACCGTTGGCTTGGGCGGCACGGGAAGGGATCGACCTTGTGCAGCGCCCTGACAACTTCTTTATGCTGCGGTGGGTGACGGTGAACTGAATGGTCAACCTGTAGAGGATGAAACCGTAAGGGCTTACTTTATACGCAGTAACATGCTGAAGCCGGGTAGCTTGCAATAGTTTTAACAGCAATAATATCCCGATGGTGACAGAGTACATAACGCAGCAGACCCAGAAAAACCTTCGGCGAAAGTAATTTCTTCTGACTTAAAGGGGAGGTACTTTCGGCTGGTGCGTGGTCGTATACGCTTCTGAGCAGACGTTTTCACGTCAGAGATCCACAACAGGTTGAATAGGTTTTGTTCGTCTCAAACTGTATTATTAATTGAATTTTCACGTTGCTTTGCACCTGAACCAAAATATGAAGATGCAATTTTTAGATGACACGCGCAGCGGTTATTCAGTGAACGCCGACTGACATACTGCTGCGCTGCAGCTAACCTTCGCGCGTGCAGCATTATGAAATTATTGGATTTTTCTCATTTTCTATCGTATACAGAGTCAACATCAAGTTGAGTCTTGCCAGACCTGCGGTGACCCCAAAGGAGGAGTTCGACATGCGCGAAGTCAGCGAACAAGAAATCAGTTTTCACTTGAGAAACTCTAAACCCAAACCGGCCCGAAAATCCGACGTGGAGGGATCAAGCTCCCGGAGGCGTTTTCTCAAAGGCAGCATGCTGATGGCCGGCGCGATGGTTGGAGGAGGTGTGGCACTTCAGGCCAACGCTCAGGTTCTCGAAGTGCCCGAGAGCAATAAGGCCATGGGGCAACCTATTCCTGAGACAGAGTACGGCAAACCGATTGAATATGAGGATCACGTAAAGCGGCGCCGCAGCGATGTTCTCGTAAATCGCCAAAACTATTCTGATTGGAGTATGACGCCGTTACACCAGCAAATCGGAATCACGACACCGAATGGTTTGTTCTTTGAGCGTCATCACAATGGCGTCGCCCACATTGATCCAGACGTGCATCAGCTCGCAATACACGGGCTTGTAGATCGTCCTTTGCTGTTCTCGATGAATGACATCATGCGCTATCCGTCAGTGTCGCGGTTTCACTTCCTTGAATGCTCTGGCAACACCCTGACTGACTGGCGTGAAGCACAATCGACAACTGTGCAGCAAAGTCATGGATTACTTTCATGTGCCCAATGGACCGGCGTTCCGCTTTCCTGGCTCCTCGCTGAGGCCGGAGTGCAACCAGAAGGCAAATGGGTTGTTTTTGAAGGAGCAGACGGCTCGGGGCATTTGCGGTCCATTCCGCTTGAGAAAGTGATGGATGACGGACTGCTGGCCTATGGTCAGAACGGTGAGATGCTGCGGGCAGAGCAAGGCTATCCAATACGGGCTATTTTTCCCGGCTGGGAAGGTAATACCAATGTAAAATGGCTGCGCAGGATCAAGGTGGTAGATGAGCCAATCCATGCGCGCGGCGAGACGGCACGCTACACCGATCCAATGCCAGATGGAAAATGGCGTCAGTTCTCCATGGAAATGGAATGCAAATCTGTGATTACCAATCCGTCTGGCGGAATGGATCTGCACGGACCCGGGCTTTACGAAATCCAAGGGTTTGCTTGGTCAGGCAATGGCACGGTTACTAATGTAGATGTGACTACAGACGGTGGTGTGACTTGGCATGAAGCGGCACTTGAAGAACCTGTTATGAGTAAATGCCTTACGCGCTTCAGGTATCGCTGGAACTGGGATGGTGCCCCATCGAAGATAGCAAGCCGCGCGATAGACAGCACAGGCTATGTCCAGCCAACCGTAGAGGATCTGGCCCGCAGCAGGGAGATCGTCGGCTTTGTCCAGCATCACAACGGGATTTTCCCGTGGTCCGTCAGTGAAAACGGGGAGGTTCGCAATGCGATCGCTTGAGAAGCACAGCACAGTTGGCATCACAGCTTTGGCGGGCCTTTTCGTTCTCACCGCATCTGTCGTTACTGCCCAAGACATCATGGAGCGACCCGACGTCTCACATGGGGAGGTTATCACCGAGGATCGACTTGCTCTGTGGAATATCGATATCATGACACCAACAGGTGGAAACCTTCCCGCAGGGGAAGGGTCCGTTGCAGAAGGTGCTGAGGTCTTCGATCAATCCTGTGTCGCATGCCATGGTGAAAAGGCCGCCGGTGGATCGATGTTTGGATCAATGGTGGGGGGTATAGGATCGATGACGGAAAATCCGCGGGTTCTGACGCCAGGCAGTATGTATCCCTATGCACCGATACTGTTCGATTATACCAAACGCGCCATGCCGCTGGATAGTCCGCAATCCCTCAGCGACGATGAAGTGTATGCCGTGACCGCATATATTTATCATCTGAATGGTCTGGTGGACGAGGATTTTGTTGCGAATTCGGAAACCTTACCTGAAATTGAAATGCCCAATCGAAATGCCTTTTTTGTGGATGATCGACCTGACACCCAAGCAGGAAGGTGCATGCAAGATTGTGCGCCTATCGGAACCGTGGCTGATGCATCAAATTCAAAGAACTGACTAAACGTCCCGCACATGTGATCCGTTGCAGGTGCGGGATGTATGCATCCGATGAGTGTTAATAATCGATCGCATTGAAGTCTCATTGAGGGGATTCAAGTTAAATCTATGGGTAGCCGCGTTTATTCGCCCGGAACCGAATGGGTGGTTTGTGCTGAGGTATCAATTGCAACCGCATTCCGCGCGTCGTTGATCCGTGTCAGCGCAAAACGTTTCCAGATCACATAGATGGCGGGGATCACCAGCAAAGTCAGCAACGACGCCGTCGCCATGCCGCCGACCATCGGTGCCGCAATCCTTTGCATGATCTCTGATCCGGTGCCCTGGCTATACATGATGGGAATCAAGCCAGCGAAGATGGTAGCCACCGTCATGATCTTGGGTCGTACACGTAGCAAGGCTCCCTCAAAGACGACCTGCTCGACGTCGAGGGCTGTCAGGTCCCGATCTTCGGTCACGGCGAGCTTAGTGCGTTTGTCCCAGGCCAGATTGAGGTAGAGCAACATGACGATCGCTGTTTCCACCGCGACACCTGCCAGTGCGATGAACCCGACCAGCACTGCGACGGAGATATCGAAGCTAAGATACCAGATCAGCCAGACACCCCCCGCCATAGCGACGGGAAGCGCCGCAAGGATGATTGCCACCTCAGTCAAGCGACTAAAGGCCATGAACAGCATCAGTGTGATGATCAGCAAGGTCGCGGGGGCCACCAGGCTCAGATGATCCTGCATGCGTTCGATATACTCATATTGCCCGGACCATGTGATGGAGTAGCCGGAAGGCAGATTCACGGTTTGGGCCACACGTTCTCGCGCCTCGTTGACGTAACCGCCCAGATCCCGGCCCGTGATGTCGATGAATACAAAACCTGTTCGTCGTGCGTTTTCAGAGCGTATCATGCCCGGACCGTCGACGATCGCGATGTCTGCGATTGCGCCAAGTGGAATGTGCGCGCCAGAGGGGGTCACGATGGGTAGATCGCGCATGCGCTCCGGGCTGTTTCGCCATTCCTGCGGATACCGCAAGTTGATGGGATAGCGTTCGAGGCCTTCAACGCTTTCCGAGACCTGCACACCACCGATCGCCATCTGCACAACGTCCTGCAAATCCCGCACGCTCATCAAGTAGCGTGCCGCCTTATCTCGATTGATGTTGATTTCAATGAACCGTCCACCGACGGGGCGTTCCGCATAGGCTGATGCTGTGCCATCGATCTCCGCGACAGCTTGCTCTACTGCGATTCCGATGGATTCAATAACGTTGAGATCAGTACCCGATATTTTGACACCTACCGGTGTCTTGATACCGGTCGCCAGCATGTCGATCCGGTTCTTTATCGGCTGAATCCATACATTGGTCACACCTGGGATTTGAACGGCGCGATCAAGCTCGGCGCGAATGCCCTCCATCGTCATGCCTTTGCGCCATTCTGCCTCTGGACGCAGCTGAACGGTGGTTTCGATCATAGTCAGAGGGGCTGGATCGGTCGCGCTGTCAGCTCGGCCCAGCTTGCCGTGGACAGTTAGCACCTCGGGCACTGTGGCGATCAGTCGGTCAGTTTGCTGGAGGACCTCGCGCGCCTTACCGATAGACACGCCGGGGTGAAGCGACGGCATGTAAAGAAAATCGCCTTCATTCAATTCTGGCATGAATTCTGTGCCGATATGCTGAAGCGGCCATGCCATCGACCCGACCACAGCTACGGCGAGCAGTGTTGTGGCGTAAGGCCACGCCACGGCTGCATCCAAGAAGGGGCGATAGATCCAGATGACCAAACGGTTGAGCGGATTCCTGTGTTCTGGCACAATGCGGCCCCGCACGAAGTAACCCATCAGAACAGGCACCAGTGTGATCGACAGGATCGCGGCCGCCGCCATTGCATAGGTCTTGGTGAACGCCAGCGGCTTGAAGAGCCGGCCTTCCTGACTTTCCAGAACAAAAACAGGCAAAAAGCTGACTGCAATGATCGCAAGGGAGAAGAACAGCGCTGGGCCTACTTCCTCACAGCACTCCGTTACAATTCGCCAGCGGTTCTGTGGCGTCAGGGGCTCTTTCTCGATCCGCCTGTGCATGGCTTCGATCATGACAATAGCGGCATCCACCATTGCGCCGATGGCAATGGCAATACCGCCCAACGACATGATGTTTGCATTCACACCTTGTAACTTCATTATGATGACCGCGACAAAGATGCCAAGCGGCAGCGATAGCACGATGACCAGTGACGACCGGATGTGCAGCAGGAAGGCTGCACAAACGAGCACAACAACAATGAATTCCTCTGTCAGTTTATCCGAGAGATTTTTAACGGCACGTTCGATGACATTGGCACGGTTATAAGTCGTTACGATTTCTACGCCGTCTGGCAGATTTGGCCGCAGTTCCTCAATCCGTGCCTCGACGGCCTTGATCGTTGATAGTGCATTGCCGCCCCAGCGCAGGATGACGACACCGCCGACAGCATCGCCTTCACCGTTAAACTCGCCGACGCCGCGCCGCAGTTCTGGTCCTAATCGGATATCGGCCACATCGCCAAGCGTCACCGCAGCCCCGCGCGTGTTGACGATGAGTGGCGCGCTGGCCAAATCGGACAGTTCATCAACGTAACCGGTGGAGCGAACCATGTATTCGGCCTCACCCATCTCGATTACGCTGCCACCCGTTTCGCGGTTGGCGCCCTGTATGGCATCGCGAATCTCGGCAAGGGTCAGACCATAGGCGCGCAGTTTGTTTGGATCGACCACGACCCGATACTGCTTGACCATACCACCGATGGTCGCCACCTCCGAAACGCCATCGACGGTCTGAAGTTCGTATTTCAGGAACCAGTCCTGAAGAGTTCGCAGCTCGGCCAGGTCATGGTTTCCAGTTCGGTCGATCAATGCATATTGGTAGATCCAGCCCACGCCTGTCGCGTCAGGCCCAAGTTCGGGTGCCACACCGGCAGGCAGATCAGATGTGATCTGACCCAGATATTCCAAAACGCGGGTCCGCGCCCAGTAGAGATCGGTGCCATCCTTAAAGACAACATAGACGTAGCTGTCGCCAAAGAAGGAAAAACCGCGCACATCCGTAGCACCCGGCACCGCCAGCATCGCAGTGGTGATGGGGTAGGTTACCTGATCTTCAACCACTTGCGGAGCCTGACCGGGAAAAGGTGTTTTGATGATGACCTGCACATCAGATAGGTCGGGGATGGCGTCTACGGGCGTCGTGCGCACGGCCCAGATTCCGGCAATCGCCAGCATGATGGACAATGCCAGTATCAGGAAGCGGTTCGCAATCGCAGCGCGGATGACAACCGGTATCATTGGCCGACCGCCTTACTACTGACGACACCGACAATCGTCAGAGAAAGGTTTGCATTGCGCGTCATCAGCAACGTCAGGTCTTGCCCGATTGGTAGATCGGACGCCCCAAGTGTTGAGGCAACGGCAAAATCCATCGTCATGCCGGGCATGCCTATATCCGTGATCGGGCCATGTGTAATGTTGGCCATGCCCGTCACCGTATCGATTGCGTTTATCGTTCCGCTGACCTCTATCGGGGGCGTTGTTGCTTCTGCGGATATTAGGACCATCGTCATGCCGTCCGGTCGTTCAAACGTCAAAGTTGTCTCATGACCAATTGGCAGAGTTTCGGGAGCAAGGGCTTGGTTTAGATCGAAATCCATAGTCATGCCTGGCATTCCGATTTCCGGGAAAGTGTCATGGCGAATGGTCGCACGGCGCGTCGTGGCATTGACCGCTTCAATCGTTCCTTTGACGGTGATTGGCGCAGCTTCAGCTATTGCTACGTCTTGAACCTGGTCGGCCATATCGCTGGGGCGAAGGCCAACAATTACAAAAACATCACCATCCTTGGCCAGATCGAACCTGACGGATGCGCCTACAACAACAGAGGCGGTGTCTACGCCCAAGGTCGGTATATCCATCACCATCGCGGGCCAACCCAGATCAGGGATCGGGTCATGATTCATGGTCAGCATTCCGTCGGCTGTAATGCCCTCAACCACACCAATACCTGTCGCAGCGATCCCGTCATCGCTGCCGATGTCGAAAAGATAAAGCATTCCATCGGCACCACGGGCAATCTGGAATGCGATTTGCTCGCCAAACAATTCTTGATTGACCACAACATCAGCCCGCACCGGAAAGTTTGAATCCATCGCTGGCCAATCCAGGGATTCAAGCTCGGCATGCCGGATTGTCGCAATGCGCGTAACCGGATCGAAGGCTAACAGTTTGCCTGACCCCAAAGCGGGTGCCACATCAGTTGGTGCCATACGCATCAGGCCGGCACTCAGCGCGCTTTCGCTATCAATCAGAAACTGGGCCGAGGCGACGACTTCGTCCCCAGCCGATAAGCCTTGAACGACTTCCGTCCGACCGCCGTCATTAAAGTCATCGCGCAAGCCCGTTGTGATCAACCGTGGTGCAAACGTGCCTTCACCGGTTTTCAGAATGACCCGTTCTGCGCTACCAGTGCGTATGATCGCCTCTGTTGGGACGGTCAACGCCTGCCGTGATGCACCAGGGGACAGCGACACGCTGGCGAACATGTTCGGCTTTAACAGCCCCTCAGAATTTTCGATAGCCAACCTTACAGGCAAAGTCCGAGTTTTAGCGTCAATCTCCGGATAAATGTAATCGATCGCACCCTCAAACACGCGCCCGTTCATGTGGTCAAAGCGTATTGTTGCCGTCATGACATTTGTCAGACGGGATATATCGCGTTCGAATACGTCGATGACAAACCAGACGCTGGCCACATCGGTCAAAGTAACTGCACGTGTATTCGGTTGCAGATACATACCATCTGCCGCCTCGATCCCTATAACGATGCCGTCCTGCGGGGCGTAGACCGACAGGTTGCGCGCAGTTTCACGTGTGGCTTCAATCTCTTCGATCTGGCGGTCAGTCATGCCGACACTGCGTAGCCGGTTGCGCGAAAGCGCGATGATGGGCTGGTTGCCTTCTTCAAGTGCACGGATATGCTCGGCACTGGCCGAACCAATCTCGGGCGAGAACATCGAAAACAAGAGTTCACCTTTGGCGACACGATCACCAATTGCACGGACTTTCAGATCCTCGATCCATCCTTCTACGCGTGTGTGAACATGGCTCGTCAGATGTTCGTTATATCCCACATATCCGACAGTTTGGATTGTTTGGGATATCTCTTGCACTACCGCAACTGCGGTTCGCACACCGATGGCATTGATTTCAGCGGGTGATAGGGTGACAGTTGACGGGTCGCCCGCAGGTGCAGCACCCGCATACACTGGTATCAAGTCCATCCCCATCGGTGATTTGCCAGGCCCGTCCTTGCGGAAGTTTGCATCCATCGGGGCGACCCAATAAAGGATCTCTGGGCCCTCCAAGGTCGCACTGTCACTGTGATTGAAGTAAAACCGTTCTGCCGAGATGCCGCCGGCGAGACCGGCCCCAAGTGCAAGAAGGCTGAGTGCAACATAGCGTCCGCTCATCGCGTTCCCCCAGTCGGTCCATGGAACTGGACCGAGAATGAATATCAAATAAATGTCCGATGGCCCGGAGGGGGCATCGCGCAACACAAGATTTGATCAGACGTATTTGGGAGGCTTGCGCAGCATCGCAGGATTGATCCCGCCGCTGGTAACGTTCTGATGGGGCGTGGTCGCTGCGATGACGATGTGACCACGCAGTGACATGTGACTGATGCTATATGGCATTGTGCAATAACAAGTCATGCCGGCACAATCCTCAGCGCCGCCAATATGTCCCATTTGACGGCCATCCATATTGCATGGCTGGTGACTGGTGTCGGCCATTGTCTTGCACATGCTCTGTACAGCGCATGCATCGGCTCCCTCACCTGTCATGGCAATCGACATTTGCGGGGCGAGGAAACCCACGACAGCACTTAACAGCAGCATTTGCCGCAGAAGCGCGTAAAGACGATATGACAAGCAAAGCAACATTCAATCTGCATACGCTCGCACAACAGAACTGCAAATCACAAAATCAACAGATAGTGTTTCACGCCTTCGTCGATTTCGTAGGGTAACGCCGACGTCTTCCTACATCCTGATCCAGGCAGAAGCGACCGTGTCGACATCCGACCTGATCAAGCCGAAGTCGCAGGTAACCGGCCACCGGTGCGACAACGTCCCCATGTATCACCCAAGCCAAGTGCTCTGCATAGAAATACATATCGCCGTAGCGCCACACGAGCACAAGGCATCAACTTCTCCTTCGTCCCGCACTGCTGACCTTTGACCGCCCAGAATGCTGCTGCGTTCATGCATGACCGGTCTGGTGAAGCTTCATTGCAGCATTTGGGATTGCCGTGGATGGCAGCTTTGGGTCGGTTGCGTCGCC
>Ga0208413_1002357_pt1 | contig 10925 bp, 7 predicted proteins | sample AntAceMetag02UKD_FD_184761 | JGI IMG/M metagenome (GOLD analysis project Ga0208413, IMG submission 184761) | Saline lake microbial communities from Ace Lake, Antarctica - Antarctic Ace Lake Metagenome 02UKD (SPAdes) (version 2) | ecosystem: Environmental > Aquatic > Non-marine Saline and Alkaline... | reverse complement strand
TCTGGGTCCCCCGGGTTTTTATCAGCGCAATCCTTACCGATGGGTTGGCGCGCAGAGCCTCGTCTCGGGTTCTGAGTCGGATTGCCGACCCGGTGGCAGGAGCGGTTGATTTTGCAACCGAGCTCCCGGTTGAAGGCACGTATCAAATCTCCGATAATGACCGAGACAGCTACGTCGACGAAATGGTGAAGCTGACTATGGGCTTTGATGACAAGAAACTGTCTTATCGGCCCTCTCCGGAGGCGGAACGGGTTCGGACTCTCCAGGCATCCATGGGAGCGGAAACCCTCAATTTCGTCGGTTTTGGCTGGGACAAGCTGGTTTCCGTCCCTCGGCATATGGGCCGCTGGTTTCACACGAAGACAGCCCGCTTGCTCAATACCTTGCTCCATGGAGGTGACGACACCGGTTACGCCAGTGTCCGAAAGCCAGAAGAGTATGTCGACCCTGCCGACACTGCAATCATGAAAAATAGGGCCGACATTGTGACCGAAAAGGAACGGGCAGAGATGGCTCTGCGCTCCCCGGTAACTCCCAGTGACGTGCGCTCCACACCTGAGCTCTGGGGGAGTATCAGGGACATCGTCTTTGGCATGCTCGATGGGTCGAACCTTGATCGGTTTGGTTTTGCTCGATCCGAAAACGGGTGGCCGATTTTTTATCGCGTCTCAGACCTTTTTGCTGATCCGGCGACACGAATCCGCGTCGACCCTGGCAATCCTGGTTCGCAAGAACTTTCCTGGTCGCGTTCCACAGAGGCGCTCTGGCTGATGAGAGATATTTCCGCTGGAACCGTGCTGCTCCAGCATCAGTTGGATTCCTCCTTGCGACAGGTGGTGGAGGGAAGCGCCCAAATTGATGACGCAAATGAGCGCATCGCGGAGCTCGAGGCTTACCTCGAATCTCTCCGGGAAGATGCAGAGGTGAATTCATAATGGCGAAGAAACAACCACAGACGCCTTCCTTGAGTGGTCAAAGAAAGAAGGTGGCCAAGTTCGAGGACGAGACTCGCACTCAAGTGGTTCCTGGAGACGACGAGCAAGTGACCTTGGGTAGCGAAGAAGTGGAAGATTCTGCGCCGCCCCAAGATTCTGGGGCGCAGACACGAGAGAAATCTGGTGTCTCAGAGAAGGACGAAAGCCCGCCCAAGGATGCACCCGGGTTGAAAGACGCCCGAGAGGAGGCGACCGCGGAACCGGAGCCTCGAGAGGCATCATTGGCAAACAGTGGAAGTGGGCAAGACTCCAAGAATCCCGAGAGACTGTTCGCTCCTCGGGGTGAGACCGGCCAGCCTCCAGTAAACAGGACGCCGCAGCTTCAGAAGCCCGACACTGCAGGTTCAAGGTTGCGCACGTGGCTGGGCGGCACAACCGCGGCGGGAAAACCTGTCGCAATCCAGGAAAACGCGGTCACCATCGCTACGGCTGCGGCAGCGCCGAGGGAGGAGGGCCCCTTGCTCACACCAGCTTCTGCTCGCAAAGAACTGCGGGCGCTCAAATCCTCGAGGCGCAGTCAGACCACCGTGGTCAAGAACGCGGAGGAGAATGCCCAGAAGGTTCAAGAAGAAATTACGGCTAACGACAAATCCGTTGCTGCGATCAACGATTGGGTCGGGCGGTTTGACCGGAGCTTCCAATGGAAACTTCAACAGGCCCTGGACCGGCAGCTGACTCAAGCCAAACGGGATCTGACGGCGTATGAAGCGTCGGCGAAGAATGTGCAAGAATTCGAGCCGGGTCGACTAGTCCAGTTGAGAAAAAGATTTCATCGTAGTGCTGGAATCTTTTTCTTTTTGTCTTTCCCGCTGGCCCTCCTGGTGGTTCTGTTACCGATTTTATTCAGGATTCCAAAACTCGATGCGCTCGAGACTTTTTACGACCCGCGGCTGTCCGCACCCATCATCATTTTGACCGTGGTGGCTGTAATTGGAACGGTGCTGCTTGTTCGCCGCGGGCTCGGCAAAGACACCGTGAAGAACTCGACAATTGTCAAATGGGTTGCTGCCGCTGTGCTGATTGGCCTCGTGATACTTGTGTTGCCCGCTCTTCAGGAGATGATTCGCCAGGTCGTCATCCCCTTCCTGGAGCAACACAGGGTGGCGATACTCCTCGCCATTGTTGCTGCGGTCACTTTATGGACCGTCATTTCCTTGGCGGTCTACCACCAAGGATGGTCGACCTATCGACGCGGGGTGGCAACCCAGCTGGCCAAGCTCGTGGCGGTCATTGACGGCTACGTGGAATCGCGACAGGAAGTCCATCGCCTCGAGCTGCTGCATGAGCAGACTAATGAGTGGTTGAGAATTCTTGCCCATGCACTGTATCGACCCTGGGCCACTGACCCAGAGTGGGAGTTCGGCAGGCCCAAGGGATCCCAGTTTCAGGATTTCCCCTTTGCCCTGAGGGTGGCCGAAGTTGAAGATCCAGTTGGCGCTAAATCTGCGGAGCTGGAGAGAATAATCGCGTCAAAACTTCTTGTTCAAGGATGGAGAGCGGACGCTTTCAAAGATTTGGTGACTCAAGTGGGGGTGGAGCGCGGCCTCGCCGCAGACGCGTTCTCAGTGGCGAGCCTTGATAAAGATCTTCCCCATCAAACAAATAACACCCGAAACGTGATGAGAACCACTCTCGAGGATGCCGCCGCGAATGTGACGGGGGAGGGCGGAGATGCCCCACCCAAGAGCCGATTCCTCATTGAGGTGGCTCGATCCCGGCTTCTCGAGCTAATCGAACAGACCCAGTCTGTCGCCCTTTCTGCCGCGCGACCTAATGTTCGGCAAATTGTGTTCGACCCCTTAGAGCACCTCGCTTTGGATTCTGGAACCGTGACCGATGGTGATCAGAGCCAGAACTGGGATGGATTCCTCAAAGAGTCCCTGGGCGCAGAAGAGATTGCCCAGCCCCCTTTAAGCATTTTGAATTTCACGCCTGAGGGGCAAATGGAAAAGGTGGGAGAAACCCCCACCACTTACATCTTGATTCCCCAGCGCCTCGCAGGAGCCCTGCCAGAGGAGGGGTACCAGGGCATCCAGATGGTTCCCGTGAGTGACAATTCCTCCCGGCCGGTGGAAATTATTGCCCGCATCGATGTGGCCGGCAGCATGGAAGGCTCGCGAATAAGGCTTCTTACCAAGACTGAACGTCTCCCGCGCGAGTCCGGGCCCGGTGCCACGGGCGCTATGCCGGGTCAGAATCTGTGTCGAACGTGTTTTGACCCCACCTGTCCTGCCTCTGTTGACGCCGCGAAGTCCTGCGTCAACGCCGATTGGTAGTAACTGACGTGACGCTGCCTCCACTGGGTGGACACACTCCTTTGCCCGTTGTCCGCATCAGAGCCAAACGTAACCCTCTGCCCCTTGTTGCTCTCAGCGTTGCGTTAGGGCTCTCTCTGATTGTTAATGGGTTCGCATTTGCGGAAATAGCCTCCTCCCGTTCGCTCGACCGGGCTCAGCAGTCCTCTGGGCCGCTGGAGTCCACTAGCGGCAACCCAGCCTTGGTGATGGCGGAGAGCGCTGAGGAGGTCTCTGAAGACGGTGTGCTGTCCATCCGGGAGGCCTACGATGAGGCCATCGGTTCTGTTGCCACAATCGAATGTGGACTTTCTCAGGGCGCGGGCTTTGCTTTCCCCCTCAATGTGCCTGAGGGCTTTGCTTCCGTGATTGTCACAAACTTTCATGTCGTAGAGGGGTGTTTTCGTGAAGACCGAAGCGTGGCCATTCGCTCTGGGTTGGGGGAACAGAGCCGCGGTGTCGTGTATAGCGCGGATGCGGACGTTGATTTGGCTCTTGTGGTGACATCCGCGTCGTTGCCGCCTCTTCAGCGGGCGGAGGAGGGGCGCATCGGAGACCAGGTGCTGGCCATAGGTTCACCCCTGGGGTTGGAGGGGACACTGACCCAAGGGATTATTTCCAACTTGAACCCCACCTCCTACCAAACAGACGCTGCCATAAACCCAGGTAACTCGGGCGGCCCACTGCTCGATCTCCACGCTCGAGTGCTCGGGGTGAACACGAAGAAACCCGATGCTGAAGGAATTGGAATTGTTCAACGCATCGAGCTGTTGTGTCAGCGCCTCATCGTCTGCGAGGACTAGTTACCCGGAAAGGAATTCCTCGCGCGCGCTGTGCAGCCGCCACCGGTGCGGGCTCCACGGAGGCCTCAGAGGCCCAGCGGTAGGAGTCTGGCGCCGCGCCGAGTGAGCGCCAGTCAACAGCAGGGACGGCGCCAAACCTAGCTAGCAGGTGGACCATTCTCGAAGCAGGGTTTCTTTCTCCATAGGGTCCACGGTGAGGAGCCATGTGGCCTTGACTTCAATCCAGGAGGCGATGTAGGTGCAGCGGTAGCTCGTACTCGGCGGTAACCATTGGCTCGGGTCGTTGGCACCTTTCGACCTGTTTGAGCTCGCGCTCACGGCAATGAGGGAATTGGGCGAACTGAGATCGTTGGCAAAGTCTGCGCGGCGGTCGTCGTCCCAGTTAACGGCTCCGCTGTCCCAGGCTTCCTTGAGAGGAACCACATGATCAATGTCAAAATCCGAAGCTTCAACGCTTTCCTCGCCGTCGTAAAGAGAGAGCCACTGGCCGCCGGCAAGTTGGCACCCGGCAGAAACCGTAACGGTGGAGAGAGACTCCTGGATGAGCACTTCTCTGCGGGTGTCACAACCATCGCCATCCTGATCGAGCCAGCGGCCGAAAAGATCTCGGTCATACCCATCAGGTTGCTCAGCGGCAACCGGCAATGAGGCCAGCAGCGCTTCGACTTCCTCATGTCCGGCAGCTATTTCCATCCCCTCCACCGGGATCCCGGCCGGGGATATGGACTCCTCTTCAACATCGCCGCCGGTGGTGTCCGCGCCCCGAGGGGGCGCGACGTCCTCGAGCTCCTTGGCCTCTTCGGAAGCAGTGGGCGCGCTCGGTTCGAGCGTGGGAGCGGCGGGTTCCATGCTGGGAGCACTTGTGGTCATGCCAGCGACGCTCAGCGAGAGGAAGAGAAAGCCCAGGAAAGCTGCCGCCGCAAGGGAGCTGAGTGCAGTTTGCCAGCGGGTCATGCCTGGTTCCGGGGAATCGGGGATGTTCCGGCAGGTCATGATGCCCAGCGCGACCCAGCCTGCGAAGGGGATGGCGGCTAAGAAAACCCACGCCCAGGAGTTCCCCTGAAAGCGAAGACGCTTCACGAATGCGGTGGAGAAAAGGTATGCAGCGACTGCTATTCCTATGGCTGCTTGAACCGCGCCAAAGCTTAGGGAGGTTGAGATTAAGGCGAGGAAGGAGTACCCGAGGGTTTGCGCGAGGAACGGAACCCTTGCCAGGGTGCCGCTGTAGAGAAACACAGAAGCCAGGGCTCGCACAAGGCTGCGTGTGTGGCGAGAAGCGGCGGAGGACACCCTATAAGGGTCCCACTAAGCCAGATAAAAAGAATACCCGGCGTAACGAGTTATTCTCGCTACCCCGGCGGTTCAACGAGTGAGCTAAAGGCAGAGGGCTGCTCCAGTGAAAACAAAGGGAAGAGCAGGGCGCCTGCAAAGGACGACCAGCCGATGATGATGCCGATATCCTCATCCTCTGACGTTTGGGCGGTTGCATAGGGCTTAAACCGAGGCGTCGTTTGACGAAAAAAACACTGATTCTCCAAATTTTCTGATGCTCAGAGCGGTGGTTAAGCGCCTCTAAGCAGAGGAATTCGAGGGTCCTGTGGGACGGAATACTCCTGCATTGGGCCCGGCACGGTCTAGAGCGGTGTTACGTAGGCATTGGAGATTCCGCCAACGACTGAGAAGGTGGCACCGATGATGAAGGACGCGTCGTCAGATGCGAGGAATGCCGCAGCGGCCGCCTCGGAGTGGCGAGGGCTATTGGAGCGATCCAATAACGGTTGCAATGTAGCCGCTGTTTAGCCAAAAACACTTTTTGACTTGGAGGTCGCCCTGCGGTGTAAGTTCTTTGTCTTCGCCGTTCCGGCCTTTAGGGCGCACATGGGCTATCGGGCTTTCCCCTATTTTGGGGAGGTTTGAGGAGTCGACAGCCACACGCGCCTTCGTGTCCTCCCACACACGTTTTGCCTCCAACCGGTCTTCGTATGGCATGTTCCAGTAGGCCACTTTGTCCAAGCGTTCCACCTCATCAGGCCCTTCTCGAAAAATGACGAAAAGAAACCGGCTCTCAATCTTTTCGAAGAACCTCGAGTCCTCCCAATGTTCGTGGATGATTTCCATGAATTTGAACCCCGGGAATGACATGGACTGTCGGGGCCGCCCCGTTTTTGTCAGCCGAATCGTTTTCATCTCAATTCCTGCCTTGTCCAATTCCTGGACGCCACTGCCTCCATCTGTGAGCATTCGCTCGCCCAGTTGACGGTGAAAGCCCTTTTGGTTGGAGCCCTCCTTGAAAAAATTGAATTCACGCGATAGTCGTTCAATGGTTTTACCGATGAAAGGTTCAAACCGCAGCGACGTCGCCTCTTCGAACGTTTGGTGAGCGTCGGCCAGTAAGCGGGCCCCATCTGGTGTCAGGCCATTGAGGATTTGGTTGACGTACCTTTGCTTGAAGGAGAACGCTCGCGACTTTGCACCTGTGGTGGAGTGGGGCTGTTTCTTCAGTTTTTCGTCAGTCCCTCCGCTGCCCTTTCTGCAAGCGCCGAGGTAATAGGTATCTCCCTCAGACAGTTCATGCGCCTTACCGTCCACTACTTTTTGGCGGATAATTTCCCAGTCACGCCGGACAGTTGGTAAGTCTTGACCGAGGATATCTAGGACCACCGGGTCGACCACAAACCGGCGGTCGAGTACCGATGTTTGCTGCTCGTACAAGTACCAGAGCAGGAGGATTAGCCTGCATTTGGATAAGAGTTGGGAGCCTTCCCAATTCTCGCCAACGATTGATTCGTAGTCAATATTTGTAAGGACGAGACGCTCTTTCGCCCTGTAATCGCCGTTAGATTTTTTCTCGACGCCCGTAGTTTTGAGTTCGAGACCTGCTCTAGCGAAGTCTGGTTCACGTTTATTGTCGCGGGGCAATCCAAAGTAGAGCTCTTGAACCATATTCCCGAGATCCCCACGATTACGGGTGTTGGCAGCAATCGTTGAAGAATCCAAAACCTGGGCAAGGCACTTCCCGGTCAGGCGCTGAGCAAACTCAAGGATGGACTCGACGGAGCTCTCGTCGTAGTTTGGTCCAACCATGGTGTTCTTCCGAAAGGAATTTATTTGTCATGGCCACACTACGCGATAGATTCTCGTTTCTTATTCCTCTCCTTGGCCGCGACTGATGCGCACCGCCAGCTCGTGGCCGACTTTCTCAATCAGGCCCACAATCAAAGCGTTACCCATGAAGAAGGCCCTCTTTGTATCCGGGATGAGGGTTGCCATCGGAGGGTTTGTCCAGTCATCTGGGAAGCCGAATAACCTCTCAAGCTCCAGCGGGACCAGTCTTCGATAACCCTTCGGCTTTTTGATTATGTGCTTAAAGCGGGAAGGAGATGTCCCTCCTTCGCCGGTTAGAACTGTGCGACTTGCTCTGTCTAATGAATCAGGGAAAGCCATTGATCCCTCGGAGTACTTGTAGGTAAATCCAGACGCTTTGTGCACTCGCTCGATGCTCTTGGCACCTTTTAGGAACTGCCATTCGCTGAGACGGCTCGAATCGACCCAGTATTGGTTAGGCACGCGCGAATCGTCTACCAGGACGTCGCCGAGAGTGACTGGTTTTTCTTCGGATCGGGCCTCTACCCGTGTCGTGTGAGCTACCCCATCGACAAATATTCCCGCATTGCTGAATGGCGTGTGGGTTTTGTTCTTGTTGAAGCCCTTGCTGACCTCCTCCGCGTCACTGTCGATAATGATTTTGACGACACCAACTTCGTTTTCCTTGACTGGCAGGGCCCTGGCAAGCACCCCATCGGAAAAGATGTATTCAGTGGGGTTCAATTTTTTCGGCAGAAGAGATTTCCTGCTAGCCACAATGAATACCCTGATTCTGCGTTGGGGGAACCCATATTCAGCGGCGTTCACAACTCGCCACTCGACTACATAGCCAGCGTTCCCAAGAGTGGTCAGCATGACGGCAAAATCTCTGCCTCGTTGCGAGGTGGGGGACTTGAGGAGCCGGTCAACGTTCTCTAGGAAGATGTATTTCGGTTTGTGTTTAACCACGAGGCGCAGGATTTCCCACCAGAGGACGCCTTTCTTGCCCTCGAGCCCCGTCGCTGAGCTTCCTGACTTAGCGACTGAATAGTCCTGGCAGGGGAAGCCACCTACGAGCAAATCAAACTTTGCGGGTACTTTTTCTACCGTCGCAATATCTTCGTTTGAATGGCCCTCTGGTCCGAAGCGAGCAACGTAAACATCTGACGCGTGTTGGGCTTTTGTGGACGGCTCCCATTGATTCGAGAAGACCGTTTTCCACCCGGCACGAGCGAGTCCGATTCTGAATCCGCCGACACCGGCAAAGAGCTCGGCAACGGTACCCACCGGGTCTGTGGGTTCTTTGAAGGGGGGAATTGTATAAGTCACGATTTGCTCCTATTAGAGACTAGGCGATCCCACCGACAGACCGGCGCATCTATCCACAGCAGCGCGTCTCATGTTTTGCCCTAATTTCCGGGAAGTTTTTTCAGATGCCGAGGAATTCCACTACGCCTTGGCGGAATCAAAAACGCTACGGTGTTCATATGGACAAAGACTCAGTTATTGACGAGTTACGTGCTTTTGTGGCCGCGCGCGACTGGGATCAGTTCCACACGCCAGAGAACCTGGCAAAGAGTATTTCTATTGAGGCTGCGGAGCTTTTAGAGCTTTTTCAGTGGGATTCAGAAGTTGAGAAAGGGCGCCTCGAGGACGAGCTTGCCGACGTGTTGACCTACTGTTACCTGCTCGCCGACAAACACGGTCTTGACCCTGAGGAACTTATTCTTCAGAAGCTGAAAGTGACCGGGGAGAAGTATCCCGTCGATAAGGCCCGAGGCAAGAGCACAAAGTATGGGCAGCTTTAGAATCGAACGCCTCCCCTTTGACGGGGATGCGCTCTCCACCTGGTCAAAAACAGACGAGCGCCACAATAATTGGCCCGTCGTCTATACGATTAGCGCCGACGACAGAATTTATGTGGGCGAAACCATCAACGTTCACAACCGTCTGAATCAACATCTGAGTACCCCAGACAGGCAGGACTTGAAGAAGGTCCGGATTGTGTTCAACGACAGGTTCAATAAGTCCGTGTGTTTGGACCTGGAGTCGCATCTGATTCGCTACTTCCATGCGGACGGACACTTTCAGGTGTTGAACCGTAATTACGGAATTACGGATGCTGACTATTTTGATCGCACACGATATCGCCAGGAGTTCGAGGAGCTCTTCGCGGAGCTACTCGATGAAGGATTACTGACCAGGACGATCCCGGACATCGTTAATAGCAACCTCTTCAAGTATTCGCCGTTCAAGGCCCTCAACCAGGACCAGGCGATAGCGGTCGACCAGATTTTGGACATCTTCTTTGAAGACCTGGAGGTGGGCCGGGGTAGGAGCCTGGTGGTGAAGGGTGATCCAGGGACAGGAAAGACGATTGTCGCCATTTACATCATGAAGCTCTTGGCGGACATTGCTAAAAGCGAACCCGATGAGCTTCTTGATCGCGACAGCATGTTCGCCAACTTCTTTGATGTCGACTATCGGGACCTTCTGAAAGATTTCAAGGTGGCGCTCGTGATCCCACAACAATCGCTGCGCAAGACCGTTCAATCAGTTTTCGCTCAAACCCCAGGACTGTCCCGTTCTATGGTGCTGAACCCTTTCGAAGTGGGGGAGAGCGCAGAACCCTTTGACCTATTGATTGTCGATGAGGCACACCGTCTAGGTCAGAGATCAAATCAGCCCTCGGCTGCGCTGAATATTAAATTTACGAACATTAACACGTCTCTGTTTGGCGAAGATCGAAGCGACATAACCCAACTGGACTGGATTCGGGCCCAAAGCAGGCACCAGATATTCCTGATTGACTCCGCCCAAAGCATTAAGCCTGCGGACCTTCCCAAGGAAACTCTCGATTCTCTGAGCGACAATGCCCGCAGCGAAGGAAGTTTTTTCACTCTCTCATCCCAAATGCGCATCAACGGCGGCAATGACTATGTGGACTTTGTCGCTCGTCTTCTTTCCGGCGCCGACGTGAGTGCGCAGAGCTTTGGAACCTATGACCTCCAGTTCTTTGATGATCTAGAAATAATGCGTGATGCAATTGTCGAACGCGATGGAGAACATGGTTTAGCGCGTCTTGTCGCGGGGTATGCATGGCCGTGGGAAAGCAAGAACGACCCCGAAGCCCACGACATTGAGGTTGACGGTCTCAAGCTTGCCTGGAATCGAACAGCGACTGACTGGATTAACTCCCAAACCTCGCTAGAAGAGGTTGGGTCTATTCACACGGTTCAGGGTTATGACTTGAATTATGCCGGTGTGATTATTGGACCCGATCTCGGGTATGACCCCAACACTGGCGAGATGGTGTTCCATCGGGAGAATTATTACGACAAAAAGGGCAAGGAAAACAACAGACGACGGGGGATTGTCTATTCAGACGAAGACCTCTTAGGGCTGGTCATTAACATCTACCGGGTACTTCTCACCCGCGGCATTCGCGGAACATACGTGTATGTAGTTGATGAGGCGCTGCGGAAGCACTTCGAGGGGCTCTTCCACCACGGTTCAGCTGGTGATGAGTCCGCCCTCATTTAGAGGGGGGGGTGCTTCGCCTACTTATCGCTCTTGAAGATACGTCCTGCGACACGAATGATGGAGGCGCGGGGGATAAAGGCTTGGACACCACTCATCATTTTGTTGGTTCTGAACCGCCCTGGGTTTGTTGGAGATTTCATACTTGGGAAACGAGGATGGAGTCATGGACAAACACGACAAGCGTGGCCGGAGGTATTCGGCGGAAG
>Ga0208413_1002348_pt1 | contig 10951 bp, 7 predicted proteins | sample AntAceMetag02UKD_FD_184761 | JGI IMG/M metagenome (GOLD analysis project Ga0208413, IMG submission 184761) | Saline lake microbial communities from Ace Lake, Antarctica - Antarctic Ace Lake Metagenome 02UKD (SPAdes) (version 2) | ecosystem: Environmental > Aquatic > Non-marine Saline and Alkaline... | reverse complement strand
AATACAATGTTGGTTATTTTGAGTTTTGGGATGAGCTATTCTTATCAAACTTAAAATTTGTACGTGCTTTTTTTGCACTCTATAAAGAACAATTACATTTGCCTTTCTCAATTAATTCTCGTGTGGAGGTAATGGGCGAAGATTTCTGCAAACTTGCCGCAGAAGCTGGCTGTCATACTATTTGGTTCGGGATTGAAAGCGGCGATGAGGAATACAGGTCGAAGTTTCTGGGCCGGAAAATGAAGAACGAGCAGGTAATTGCTGCTGCCGAAAACTGCAAGCGTGCTGGTATTAATCGTCTAACGTTTAATATTGTAGGAGCACCTTTAGAAACTGCAGCTAATATGCGCGAAACTCTGAAGCTCAATAAATTGATATCGCCTGAACATTTTTTCTTCTTTCCTTATATTCCTCTGCGCGGCACACCGCTTTATGAGATGGCCAAAAAAGAAGGTTTATTAGATGTAGAAAAAAAGAATCTTCACTATTTATCAGCCGTTAATGACAAAGTCTTCACTCTTAACATGAAAGAAATGCCTGAGCTGCTCAATGCGCAAGAGTACAATGAAATTTGCCAAGAGATGCTTGCATTTCAGATATCAAACAATCGCTTAACTTACAGTGACGACGAGTCTGATGGGCCAGCTACTGTTAATGATAAAAGCTTCTCTCTTGTTGCAGACGCGCCCACAGTCCGTCTATAGCAGGTTTGCAGAACGTTGAAGTAAGCGCTGAATCGTAATTTAAGATAAAGGACCGCGAGCGTTAGCAAGAACGGTACGAGAGTAAAAAGCCGAGTCGAGCAATCGCTTCGGCTTTTTTTTTGCTTTTTTTTTGCTTTTTTTTGAGGAAGCAGGGAAGGTTTGTTGGACCGGAATGTCTCGGTTATGAAGCGCTAGCCAATAATTCATTTTCTCCGTCGAGGGCGCGATGAAAAGTGCGCCAAGAGATCATGGCCATGAGGAAGTTGCCAAGCACCGCGCCAAAGAAGAAACCGGTGAGTCCAAAAGCTTGACTGCCAAAATAGGCTAGTGGCACGTAAAAAATGAAAAAGCGCCCCAAACTGAGATATAGCGCAGATAGGGGCTTATGTAGAGCATTTAGAGAAGAGTTGGTAAGAATGATTACCCCTTGAAAACCATATCCTAAGGGCATGATCCATAAAAATAATTTGATCGTGCCGATCACCTCTGGGTCATCAGAAAAGATTGATGCAATAACACCTGCTCCTAATCCCAATAAGGCATACACAAACAGCTGCCAAACCAAAAGAAAGCGCAGTGACATAGTATAAGCTTCTTCAATTCGGTCGACTCGATTGGCGCCAAAATTCTGGCTTACCAGCGGCGGCAGGGATGACGACATGGCAAGTATAATTAGAGTGGCAATGGGTTCGAGCCTGGCCCCAACGCCGAAGGCTGCTACAACAGTATTGCCATAGCTTGCAGCAATCGCGGTCATAATGCCGGCGGCTACAGGTGTCATCATATTGGCGCCAGCGGCCGGAATGCCTATTCTAAGCATGTCTCTACCAGATGACATCATCACTGCGCGGCTAGGTAAAGTTCTGCTGATTAACTCTAGTTTATAAGCAAGCAAATACATTAAATACACGAAGCCGATAGTCCAGGCTGTAACCGTAGCCCAAGCAGCGCCTTGAATGCCTAGCTCAGGGAAAGGGCCGTATCCGAAGATGAGGAGCGGATCTAAAATCGCATTGATTAGCCCGGCTGCGGCCATAATAATGCTGGGAGTTTTAGTATCTCCGGTCGCGCGCAGGACACTGTTGCCAGTCATGATGCAGACCACCAGCACGCTGCCAAGAAACCAAACATCCATGTATTCGCGAATCGGCAGCATTAATGCCTCGCTGGCGCCCATGAGTCTGAATAGGTCCTCCATGAAGAACCAGCAAATCCCTACGGTTATTACAGCGAGCCCAAAAGAAATATAGTTGATGACGGTCGCTGCTTCTTTGGCTTTTTCAAGTTCTGCTCTGCCCAGACATTTACCGACTACCGCTGACGCACCTATGCCTAAGCCTATCGCTAAGCTCATAATAGTGAAAGTTACAGGGAAGGTGAAGCTGATGGCAGAGAGAGATTCAGTTCCAAGAAAGCTTATGAAAAGGGTGTCGACCAAACTGAACGTGAATAGCATCAACATGCCGATGACCATCGGCATAGTCATGCGTACTAATGATTTTCGAATCGATCCTTCTGTTAGGTCGTTGTGCTTACCTACTTTCTTATTAACCTTGGACGACATCTAAATTGGATACCTGCTAGATTTCGATAGCAATGATGGAGCTTGAGCGGGTGTATTGTGAGTGTTTTGTACATTCACAACATTCTCAACATTACAGCACTGATGGCATAGGCGATAGTTAAACTGCCCCAACCCATAATCATCCTGTCGCGGCAATTGCTAATAGTCTGCGCGGTAGTGAAAGAGGTTTTGCTCGACTATCTATTTAACAATCTTCAGCTCACCTCAGTTATCTCAAGCTCACCTCAAGCTACTCCTATCTGATCAAGTTATTTTAGATTAGCTCGTATCCTAGTTAATTGCTTGAACACGCTAGGGCCACCGTAAACTATCTCCTTGCCATCACTTAGCTTTGGATTGCCGGTTTCGCTGCCAATTAGGCCGCCAGCTTCTTGAAGAATCAAAAGCGCCGCTGCCATTGAATGACTGTCTCGTTGATTTGACCAGCCACCGTCCAGACGCCCGCTAGCTGTATTGATTAAGTCAATCTCCGGTACCCCACAGATGCGTGCACTACCGCCTTGTGCTGCAACAGCTTTTTGCATGGCTAGCTGAGAGTCAACGAAGTCGGGGCTGCAGCTATAGCCAAATAAGGAACTGCCGAAGTGGGGGTCTGAATTAACTCGGATACGTCTGGAGTTGAGCTGCGCGCCTTTGCCGCGACTAGCGACGATCTCCTCACGCAGCCCTGGAGTCACAAATACGGCATGGGTAACGACGCCGTTGATCTCAACGGCAACCGATACTCCGTAGGCTGGATAGCCCACCGCGAGGTTTTGTCCGCCCACGAGTGCGTCTATTAGCCAGACCGTAGATTTCTCTTCTCCCTTCTTAATTCCAGAGACTCTAGAGTTAATGCTATGGCTAGGGAAGGCTTTCTCGATGTGGTAGCGGACGGTTTTGTCGGCATTTTCATCGAGGCTGGTAAGGAAACTATCAGGATTGTTGTCAATAATTGTAACGCGATCTAATCGCTCACTGGCGTGGGCTAAGGCTTCTCCGGCATCATTTGCCGCGCGCAGCGCAATGTTTGCTAGTGCATGCATGGTATTTCCTGATAATTTGTAAAAGAACGGGGCAGCAGTGGCTGCTAAGGGTTAATGATAGCAAAGAAATGAAGCACTCTAAAAGCGGATACTTGTGCTGATTCTTTAGTGGGCTCAGATGCTTAATAGCTTTGCTTTTATGCTGCTATAATCTGGCCCTCATTGATTACAGAAGTAAGAGTGAAATGCAAAATCCCGAGAACATTAAAATAGTCCTAGTTAACACCTCTCACCCAGGCAATATCGGTGCCGCGGCGAGAGCAATGAAAAATATGGGCATGATGCAATTAGTATTAGTCCAGCCAGAGGATTTCCCCAGCGGTGTTGCCAGAGGGAGAGCTGCTTCGGCACTAGACGTGATCGAGAATGCGATTGTTGTCGATACACTGGAGGAGGCTATAGCAGATTGTAGTCTGGTTATTGGCACAAGCGCCAGATCACGAAAAATCCCTTGGCCGATGGTGACCCCAGAATCTTGTGCTCAAAAAATTGTACAAGAATCCGTTGGTGGCAAAACGGCATTGGTTTTCGGCCGCGAAGACTCCGGGCTTAATAACGACGAGCTCCAGCTGTGCAACTTTCATGTCCAAATCCCGACCAATCCAGACTGTAGCTCTCTCAATTTGGCGGCTGCGGTGATGGTGATTTGCTATGAGGTTTTTAAGTATGATGCCTCGCTAGATGGCAGGGCTGCTTTAGCAGAAGACGAGTTTTGGGATCAGGAGAAAGCCACCGGAGAGCAGGTGGAACACTTCTACGAGCATCTCGAGCAGGTCATGACAAAAATCAAGTTCCACGATCCTGAAAACCCTAGGCAACTCATGCAGCGTATGAGAAGGTTGTTTAGTCGAATTAGAATCGACGTCATGGAAATGAATATCCTGCGCGGGATATTGTCTAATATCGAATACCACATTAAGGACAAATAGATATAGCACTGCGAGTTGATCAACTTATACTCAAAAATTAGAGCAGGTTTAGGTAGGGCGAATGCAGCAACGATCTTTTTACTTTAGCGATGGCCAGTATTTACAATTGCTGCAAAGTCTTTGCCATGATTTAACTAAAGCAGAAGCCTTTGTCCAACTTATGGGAAGTGCTAAATCGGGTAAAAGTGCTCTTTGCGAAACCTTGACACTTTATTTAAGGCGCAAGGGTTACGACGTTGTCTATATTGATTCCCCAATTGAATCGCCTGAGATGCTGCACAGTGTGCTTGCGCAAAAATTTAGTCTACCAAATGTTAATAACGTTGCTAGGCAATTGGAAGACGCATTCTTAACCAATTTCGAAAAGCCCAAGCTGCTTATTTTCGACGACGCCCATCAGCTTTCAGATATTACCCTGTTAGAAATTTACAGGATGGCTGAAATCCAAGCAAGTTCTAAGCGGGTGCTAAACGTCCTACTGTGTGGCGAGCAGGAGTTGGATACACGGTTATTGAATAAGAAAGAACTTAACTCGTTGCTTCGCAATGTATCGCGTAAATACCTGCTTAAACCAATGGATAAAGAGACACTGTCGCAATTCTTTTTAAGCTACGTCGCGCAAAAAGGTTTGCCAAGCTTACAGCTTTCACAAGACGCATTAGGTTTGCTCTATAGTTCTAGCAAAGGCTATCCTGGACCTGCAACTTTACTAGTGGAGTTGGTCGGTCAACCTGCTATTGGTAACTCTAGCCAAAATGTGATTACCAAGCTTGAACTGGCTGAGCAAATAAATGATTCTGATATTCAGCAGGGATTGCCTTGCGCTGAATCTTTTAGTGTAAGTCAGTTGAACGTGCTGGGCCCGATCGCTGCTGGTTTTACCATTGCTGCGATGGGGTTTATGTTCTCCACAATTAATAGTGAAGACAACGATGTTCCTCTGGATCAAGCTTCGCTTGTATCAACGAATGGTGACTCACCATTTTCTGCTACGTCCGGCTCTATCTCTACGTCGACTTATCAGATTGAAACTAACGATGTTACTGAATTGGAGTCAGGAGTTGTCTCTTTATCGATGGAGCAGACGGGCGGCCAGACGGCTAGTAATCCAATACTCGAACCAGCTCGAAACGCCCAGCTTGTAAAACGAGGGCCTGCTGTTGCTCAGGTCATCCCTTCCTTATTGCGTCCAGCTTCGATTTTTTCTATAGACGATGAAGAGCCCGTTTCCGATTTTGGTCTAGTTTTTGATGCGCCTGTTTTGGCTGATGAGGGTGTATCCGTAAACTCGCCAGTGGCGATTGGTGATGTGATCGAGACAGGCACAGTGAAGCTGTTTGAGGAAAAGTCAGAGGAGCCGCGAGAGGCTCAAACACCTGAGCAAGCTGAACAGTTGAGTCTAACCGCGCCCGTTGCCAGCGATACCACTCAGGTCAATACGATAGCTGACGTTGCTGTACCTGAAAACATTGATGCTGTTGATCGCGAAACTCAGGCCTTATCGTCAGTTGCAACTCAGCTCGATCAGGTGGAGTCTGCCGATGCCATGGTAAGAGCGCGTGTGGACAGCTGGGTTTCTGCATGGGAGCAGCAAAGCCTAGAGGGTTATTTTGCTAGTTATTCTCCAGAATTTGAACCCCGCTATAATAGTAGCGTAGCGCGCTGGCGAGCTAGTCGAACGCGGGTTATCGGTAATGCACAATGGATTCGTTTAACTTTAAATGAATATGAAATTATTAAAGAGTCAGCAAATTCCATAGAAGTACAGTTCTGGCTGGACTATGAGTCGCCAACTTATAGCGACTCCACCAAAAAGAAACTAGTGCTTGGCAACGATGGTAGTGGCTGGATGATCCTCGAAGAAATTAATCTGCAAGTACGCGCCTAGACTTGAAGTGGTTTATCTTCAAGTGTGTTCTGAGACTTGAAGTGGTTTATCTTCAAGTGTGTTCTGAGACTTGAAGTGGTTTATCTTCAAGTGTGTTCTGAGACTTGAAGTGGTTTATCTTCAAGTGTGTTCTGAGACTTGAAGTGGTTTACCTTCAAGTATGCTCCTAGACTTCAAGTGTGCTTCTAGCGTCGCCGACCTCTATCTCGATTCTGCTGCTTGTTTGCTGCCGAATACTTAGCGCGATTAGACTGCTGCACAGGCGGCACCAAATGCTCTGGCCCAACACCGATAAGGTCGCCACGGCCCATTTCAGTTAGCGCTTCGCGCAGAATAGGCCAATTCTTTTCATCGTGATAGCGTAAAAACGCTTTTTGTAAGCGACGTTTATCGAGGTCTTTGTTAACACTAACTTTTTCACTCTTATAGCGAACCTTTTGCAAGGGATTACGTTCGGAGTAGTACATTGCGGTCGCTAGCGCCATTGGTGATGGGTAAAAGGTTTGCACTTGGTCCGGTTTAAACTTGCGTTCTTTAAGCCACAAACTGAGATTCAACATATCTTCGTCATCGCTGCCTGGATGGGCAGCAATAAAGTAAGGAATCAAATATTGCTTCTTGCCTGCCTTTTTAGAAAATTTGTCGAACAGAACCTTAAATTCATCGTAGGCAGAAATGCTAGGCTTCATCATTTTGGAAAGCGTTTTGTCTTCGCTATGTTCAGGGGCGATCTTTAAATAGCCACCGACGTGATGGGTTACCAATTCTTCAATGTATTCTGGGTCTTTCAGGGCTAAGTCATAGCGCAGTCCTGACGCAATGGCGATGCGCTTTACCCCGGGGACAGCGCGCGCTTTTCGATACAGCTGAGTCGTCGGGCTGTGATCTGTATTTAAATGCTTACAAATATTGGGGTAGACACAGGACAGTCGTTTACAAGTCTTCTGTATCGCTGGGGATTTGCAGTTGAGCTTGTACATATTGGCCGTCGGGCCGCCGAGGTCGGAAATCGTACCAGTAAAGCCGGGGACTTGATCGCGAATTTTACCAATTTCTCGAAGTATTGAATCTTCTGACCGGCTTTGAATTATGCGCCCTTCATGTTCAGTGATGGAGCAAAAAGTACAACCGCCAAAACAGCCGCGCATAATGTTGACGGATGTTTTAATCATGTCATAGGCAGGGATTCGGTCTGTGCCATAGCTCGGATGCGGCCTTCGCTGGAAGGGCAGGTCAAACACAAAGTCCATTTCTTCGGTGGTTAGCGGTATTGGGGGGGGGTTAACCCACACTTCTTTGGTTTCGTGTTTCTGTACTAATGTTTTCGCATTGTAAGGGTTTGCTTCTTGGTGCAAGACACGAGAGGCATGTGCATATAGCACTGGATCGTTTGTTACTTTTTTGAATGATGGTAACCGTATATAGCAGGTGTCAGGATCAATGCCTGCATTTCGGTGCAAGGGCATAGGCACAATCCGCATCGGTTGTGGTTCATCTACATCTGGGTTGAACTCTATTGCCTCGCCGTTGGCCTCTCTCTCTTTTTGTTTTTTCTTCTCTTTTTCTGCGCGCTCATGAAATTCATAAGGGTTAGGGATTTCATCAATTTTGGCTGGCCAATCAACACGGGTGGAATCTATTTCTGTCCAACCGTTAGGTACTGCGTCTCTTACAACGGCGGTACCGCGAAGATAAGATAGCTCTTCTGTTGTTTTGCCTTCCGCTATTTGATGGGCCACCTCTGCCAGTGCCCGCTCGGCATTGCCAAACAAAAGAATATCCGCGTTGGAATCGATTAAGATCGAACGCCGCACTGCATCGCTCCAATAATCGTACTGTGCAATACGGCGAAGGCTAGCTTCTATGCCGCCAATAACGATAGGGGTATCATAGTAGGCTTCTCTGCAGCGCTGGCTGTAAACGATAACCGAGCGGTCGGGGCGTTTACCTGCTTCTGCGTGCGGGGTGTACGCATCGTCATTGCGAATTTTTAAATCGGCTGTATAGCGGTTGATGAGCGAATCCATGTTGCCGCCGGTCACCCCAAAAAATAAATTAGGTTTGCCTAGAATCTTGAAAGGTTCGGCACTATCCCATTCTGGCTGAGCAATAATTCCAACGCGAAAGCCCTGTGATTCAAGTAGTCGGCCTACCACTGCCATACCAAAACTTGGGTGGTCTACATAAGCGTCGGCTGTCACAATAATAATGTCGCAACTATCCCAGCCTAATTCGTCCATTTCTTGTTTCGACATGGGTAAATAAGGCGCAGTGCCAAAACACTCAGCCCAGTACTTAGGATAAGCGAATAACTCTCTGGGTGTATCGGAGTTGGCTGATTGAGATTTGCTATTATTTTTTTTCATGATTAATACTTGATTCGCTGTAGTAAATAAATTTAGCTAAGATAAGGCTGCGGGTATGACTAGAAAAACTGATCAAGCGGAATGTCTTCGCCGTTGAGCGTAAGTTGACTGTTATTCAATGTTGCTTTGACTAAAACTTTTTCGTTTTCGATAATTATGAAACCTTGTTCTACGTATGCCTTTACCTGCTCAGCCGCGGGGCTGCTCATGATAGAGTCGAAATCAAGAGCAATATCCAGCGACATATCAAGTGCCGCAATAGCTTCATTCATATTTAGCCTGGCAATATTATCCAGCTTTGGCAATCCAGCCCAATGCAGTTTCAATTCCGCGCGGTGTGCGCCGTCATAAGCATTCGCAGTAAATAGATTGTTAATAACTAAAGGGTTGTTCACTACCAATAATGATAGTTCTTGGCTGATTTGGTTTATTTTAAATGCGGCAGATTGGGCATCCGCGCCCGATTGTGCTTGAAGTTCGGACAATAAATCATAGTAGTCCGAAACAAGTTGTCGCTGTACTTTGTCTAATTCTAATTGCCAGTCGAACGCTTGAAGGGGGCTGTCTCCGACTATGCTCTGCGCGGCTATATGCTGGGTAAGTTGAACCGCGCTGGCATTGTTTGAGGCGCGCAGCTCTGAGCTTGCCGAGATGTTGCTAATGGTCAGCGTTGCTGGGGCGGAAATTTTGATGTTGGGTATAGAAAATGTTGCTGAGGTTGGGGCTAAGATGTGGCTTATTCGAGTACTCTTTGAAATCACATCAATACCGTCAATGGTAAAAGCCAAGTTGTCGAGATTTTCTTTAACAGACAGCTTTCCGATATTCACAAGTAACTCTGCTGACTGATCTGCTCTGGCGAGAAAGCTGGCGGAGAGGCCAGCAAACTCAAACTCTTCGTTGTTCGTGGCATGACTTAACGGTTCTACTGTTATTGCTATGAGGAGTGATTGATCGAATCCCGCAAATAATTCTAACAAGGTGTCAGGAAAGCTAAGGTCGATAGCAGTTCCAAAAACCGGTAGCGTATCAGCTATTTTGGGAGTGATTTCGGCATAGGCGATACCGAAGCGAAGCCCATCGTTGGTTAGCAACAAAGGCCCATGTTTAATAGTAAAATCAAAGTCGACGGTAATCGATTCTGCGCCAAAGGGTGTGTAATTAGCACTAACTGTTGCCGTGCTACTAAACCAGCCGCTATCAAAAGTGCTTTCGTCGACGGCCAGTCGGCTATCGGCTTCTGCCGGTATTAAGGCTATCAGATTGTTGATAGTGAGATCATGAATCCCGAGCCCAATGACCTTTGGTATAAATGCCACGGCAGAAATTACGACAACGGCTAATGTTGTAATTGCTATGCGAGTTTTGCTTGCCATGGAGTTCTCTAAGAATATCGTCTGCTTAATTGGCGCACTATAGCAGGAAAGAGGCTGTAATACTGTTCGTTTATCTTTCTTAACCCCTCATAAAGCAAGGGTATTTCTCTGATCTCAGGTTCCGTAAGCAAAGGTAGGCTAGCTAATTTGAGGCGGGCTGATGCTAGGTTTGAGCATAGTGTTTTTGGTGCTAATACTTAGGCTGGATTTAGTTTGGCTTTAATTGGGCTTGAGCGTGACTTTGTAAGCGCAGCGTCTAGCGCCTGCCAAAAGATGATCTACTCTTTCAACGCTTGCTTGAGTGCCTAAAACTTCTCGAAAAGTATCCAGTTCGGTTTTGCAAAACTGTTGACACTTCTGTGCGGCAGAGCAAATAGGGCAATGGTTCTCTATCAAAAGCCAACCGTCAGGGAGCAGACGAACCTCCGCCATGTAGCCTTCTAAGCTCCTAAGTTTTGCGAGGCCGGCTATTCTTGAGGCGAGATCGGCGGGTAGCTTAGCTAACGCTTTTTGATAGTTGCTTGTCGCTTGCTCGCCGCGCTGGGATATGACTTGGTTGAGTCCGTCCTCGCCGAAATTCTCTCGGATTACGTTGATTAGCTCGACGGTGACTTGGGCATGACCGTCGGGATAGCGTTCGTGGCCTGTTTTTGTCAATGTCCACAGGTGAATGGGTCTGCCGCGGGTTTGCTTTTCAGCATCGCTTTGCGCAACCAGGCCTTTTAATTGAAGGTCAAGGAGGTGTTGCCGAATACCCATTGTGGTCATATCTAACTGATTTGATAAAATTTTTACCGACTGCGGGCCGCGAGTCTTGAGCCTGTCAAGCAAGGTCAGCTGTGATTTAGATAGCTCCAAGTCGTTGTTCCTGTGATTGCTGTCTACAGCCAGATAATTTAGATTAATAGTAGGTAGACAGATTATCGACTAATACAGTCCTGTCGGCAAATTATTCAAAGTGTTTACTTTGTTTAACTTGCGGTAGCGTAGTTTGTAATAGTAAAGCAATAATTTTGTTATTATAAATGATCATTTTTCATGAAAAAGAGATTGCAGTGCAGATTCTAGAACATGTTCA
>Ga0208413_1002344_pt1 | contig 10965 bp, 8 predicted proteins | sample AntAceMetag02UKD_FD_184761 | JGI IMG/M metagenome (GOLD analysis project Ga0208413, IMG submission 184761) | Saline lake microbial communities from Ace Lake, Antarctica - Antarctic Ace Lake Metagenome 02UKD (SPAdes) (version 2) | ecosystem: Environmental > Aquatic > Non-marine Saline and Alkaline... | reverse complement strand
TCTTTCTTGAGGACTGCGATTTTATTTTTGGGCATGTGATTGGTACGATAGCCTTTAAAGCTGTAAGCAGCAATAGTCACATTTTTTAAGGGGTCTAATCCTTTGTTCATAGCCATTCCAGTGTCTCTGAAAACCTCCAAAGATTTTTTGAGAATCAAAACATCACTCTTGCAATAGGTTTTTAACTCATGTTTAAAATCGTAGACCTTACCAATCTGTGTTTTATGCCAAGCTTCACATGCTTCTTTTTTGTTTGGCTTCATCTTATGCGTTTCAAACATCTCAATAGGCGGAATTGCTCCTATATAATCACGGTTCTCATAAGTGTTGAAGATATAAGGGAAGAATCCTTTCTTGAACTGGTTTTCATCCAATCCGAACATTTTTGGTAAGCTGTCTAATGGTGCAGCCAGAAAGTTGAGTGAATCGATAAAGGTTACTGTCTTAATTGTCATGCTCATTATCTTGTTACCAGCTAAGATAAGTTTATTGGGTCTTACACCTGTCCTGGTTATGAAATATTTGTAGAGCATCCAGGTATCATATGCCTTACCGTTGTGAGCTATCATTGTGGTGTTTTTTAGTTTGAGTACAAAATCTCCGAATTCAGAGAGAGTAATGAATGTTTGCTCATATTTATCGTTGTATAGCTTGTTAACAACTACATAGTTGACAATGTGGTTATTATACTCGTCAAAAGCACTTTCAAAATCAAACACCATATAGGTATGCTCTGTCTTACACTCCTTAAGCTCAAGAGTCTGAACGAAGCACCTATGGTCAGAGTCACTATGATAGGTTTGACAGTTTAGACAGAATTGTTCACCACAGATATGATTCGATAGGTGGTCTTTTTCCATCCATTTATTACAGTCATCGCATTTCCAACGACCCTCGCATGCTTTATGAGTGCCTTGTTTCAATTTGTTGTGAATTGTGAGACAGTCACTGTTGGGGCATCTCTGATTACAATCACCACAAGCAACCCATTCATGAGACTCGTAATGCTTATCTAGTTGTTCTTTGTCTGCATATAATACTTTACAGCATACACACTTGAACTCAACGCATTTATGGTTTGTGAAGTAATTTTTCTTGACACTCTTATTACAATCGAAACACCATTTATAGTTGTTGCAATTATCAGTAAACAGGTTGATATTGTTAATGTAGTGATAGTGCTCATTTTTACTATCGTAATATATGTAGATCTTTTTGCCTGTTTCAGCTGGTTCTGTATTGTAGATGATATTGTTGCCTCTTACTACGATAAACACTTGAGCTTCCTTGTATTTATCGAAATCTGTGAATGACATCAACTCATCACCTAACACATCACACACCTCTGAAAGCTGCTTTTGATAACTCCGTTTACCATCTACATATTCTCTGAGTTTCTTATCGCTGAGTAGACTATAAGTTATACAGATTTGACCACATAGATCATTGCTTGTATTGTCAACCTTTATGAATCCCTTTTTATCTTCAAGATATGGATCAAGAGTTTTGTAATTACCCCCAGAAGGTATATTATAAGACGAGATAGTGATTTCGGCATGAAGCAAATTGACTGAATAGAGCGACTGAAGTAATTCTATTAATGATTCTCTGGTTATTTTTTTAGTTGATGTTTCGATACTTGTTGAAATAAAAACAGTATCCCAATTAAAACTAACTCTATTATACTTATTATCATTCAATTTAATAAGAATAGCATCGACTACATCTATGTCTCCTGTTCCTGTAGGCTTTAATGTAAAGGATGATTCAGTAATATCGAAATTGGAGAAGTGTTCTGTTCTTGTCATATTAAGTAGTGGTTGTTCTTCAATGATTGTTCTAGAAATAACATTTTGCAAATTATAGGGGTCATAGACTTTAACTTCTTTTCTTACTTTGATTGTATACCCCGAAGAATCGGCATATTGAAAAGGTTCCTTTTTCCCGATTTGCTTGTTAACAACTTCGTAATCCTTTGAGAATTTAGCTTTCAATTTAGGGTTCTTAGTGTTTCTCTTATCAAACATCTTATCTCTAAGGATGAACTCGTTCTTCTGCTTAAGGTTTTCAGAGTTGTATACGAACTTGAAATTGGGCGGGGTTTTAGCACCTTCACGTAGTAGTTGCTTTATCTTAGGGCTAGGTTTGGACTCATCCTGATTATAGATAGACAGCTTCCTACCTTTAGAGCCTAGGGAGTATTTGTTGTTGGGGTAGTAAATGAGGTCCATGACTTTTATATCACTAGACATTATACTCTCTTATATATACCTTAGATATTATTCTTAAGTGCTTTTTTTTAATTAATTTGGTATCCGTTATAAACGACATCATCATAACCATGTGCAATCAGTTCGTCACACAGTCTCTTACATACTACTTTGCCTTCAAGGTGTCTTTTATAAGCAGCCCTTAGAGATTTATCTTTTCGAGCCTTCTCGTTGTTCTGATAATTCTTTCGTGAGTAGGAGGCACACAATTCGGGATTATTGATCTGCCATTTTTTCCTCTGACTTACTGCTGACAATCTACTAGCCTCTGCAAGGTCTCCTTTAGCTAGAACTTTTATAAGTTCTGCATTGGTTGCTGCATCATTTGTGAATAGTGAGTAGGACATATTAAGGGTTTATTACATACATATAAGATTATATTCTTAAATCCTTTTTGACATACTTCGGGTAACTCTAGCAGTTTCAAGCATTATGTCTTCAGTTTCATCTTTGTTAGAAGGTAGCAGTCCCGATGTTAATGCATTATTAAGATTATTTCGAGTGCTTATCTGGTCTTTATATTTCTCTATAATTTCATCAAAGTCTGGGTGGAAATTTATGTAAGTTTTAGTGTTGTCAAAAGAGTCTATTGTTACCCACATCAGTCGAATTCCAGATCCTAACCTCTCAGATCTCCTTAAGTATTCAGAATTTTCATCAGACATGTCGATCTTGTAATTATTGATGATATCAAATAGCTCAGGAATATTGATCTTAAATCTCTCAACCCCTCGGTCCTCTAGCAAGCCATACTCCCGTCTAAGCTTGTTAAGTATTTGTTTTTCGAAAATATCAGTCTGACTCTTACCATTCTTAAGGGGGTCTTTTCGGTCTAAAAATTTCACATAGAGAATCCTTAATCCGGATTGGTCGGTTAGGAAAGTACTATTAGCTCCATATTGAGTAGCATAACTTGCAAACCTTGCAGCGAAGCCCGTATTAGTTCTGCCGAATTTTATAACCGACTGTTCATAGTTTGTGTTCCTAGTCACTCGGGTTTGTGTTGCCTGATCTCCTTCGAGGTTACTTTGGATAACGTATACTCCAACTTTGTTATGTAAGGCATCTCTATATTTCTCAATGAAATCTTTGTAGGGCATACCCTGTTCGCTCTGGTAAAACGTCCTTCCAACCATGGTTTAGTATTAGAGACGATTATTATTTCTGTCGCAGATTACCTTAAGTTATCGCAGATTACCTTTGGTTAGGTAGCTCGGGTGTCTAAGTAAACTTCAGAGTCTACATCTAATACACTTCTATCACAAGAGATACAGGGACTCTTAATATTCAAGCATCGAGATCTTTGAAAACATTTCGAGAATGCTCCAATAACTCCTATACAAGAAGCAACACCCACAGCGGTCATCTGTAATACGAAACTGGACAGTATAGGGTCCATGCTTTTTATCTATGGGTATATATAAAAATGAAGACAATACCCATCCCAGAAATCCGATTTAGGGATCTAGGAAATCCTGCATTTACCATTGATACACCTGACCATCATATAAGTCTTAATACCATAATGCTTTTAGTTGCAAAGAAACAGAGCGGAAAGACATATTTTGTTTCGAACTTACTACATCAACTACAACAGGCCAAATGCATGGATCGAGTAATTTGTGTGTCTGACACCTTTGATAGTAACCTTAAGATGATGCAAAGCCTTAATATTGACCCTTTGGACGTACTCAGTCCTAATGACCCTGATGTGGTCACCAAAATTATAGCTAAAATAGATCAAGAACGAGACGACTTATTAGACTATCGTGAAAAGCTCAAGAAGTGGAATGTTTTTAAAAAGACAATAGGTCAAATAGACATACATGAGTTAGATTACTACAATGAAGAATTTCTGATGTTTTTTAACACAAGTACAAATGATTTCGAGCCCCCAAAGCATAAATGGAATGGACGGAAGCCTGTAGTTGGGGTTTTTTGTGACGATATCCAAAGCTCAGCTCTGATTGGTTTGAAGTCTTTCAGAAATCTATGCATTAAACACAGACATATTGCAAGCTTCAAAACAGGGGAAGCTCCTATTGGGTGTTCGCTCTTTATATGTGTACAAAACTATACAGCACAAGGTAACGAAGGTATCAGTAAAGCCATAAGAGGTAATTGCAACTGTGTGGCGTTATGGCGTTCAGGAAATGTAAAGGAGCTAGATATGATTACTACAGAACTTAGTGGGGTTATTCCAAAACAGACCATCATGGATGCATATAATCACGTTATGGATAGAGACCCAAACGATAGACACGCTTTTTTATTTATCGACCTTGCAAAGAAACCTAACCATCCTAGCCCGTTCAGAATGAACTACAACGAATGGATTGTCCTGGATCCTTAAGGACACCGTTAAATAATCTTGCTTAAGATAAATGACTAACCCTGCTACAGAGAGCGCCTACGGTGAAGAACCTGAAGAAATACCTGAAGAAATACCTGTAGAAACACCTGCTACAGAGAGCGCCTCTACTACGAGCGCCTACGGGGCCGGTGTAGAAGCACCTGCTATAAAGAGTGTAAAAGCTCCAAGGACTCAAAAACAGTTAGATGTTCTAGCCTTAGCTAGAGTAAAAGCTGCTGAAACAATACAAGCTAGAAAAGCATCTAGAGAGGCCTTAAGGAAATCACCCCAGGTCTTAAGCGAATCACCACAGGTCTTAAGCGAATCACCACAGGTCTTAAGCGAATCACCACAGGTCTTAAGCGAATCACCACAAATCTTAAGCGAATCCCCCAGTATTAGTAAGAAACCTCATCGCCAGGATATTAAAAGGTCTGTGACGATGTCTATGGAAGAGCTCGATTATTTGATAGAGGAGTCCTCGACAAGAACCTATAACAAACTCAAAACCATTGTTGATACGCCACCTAAACTTGTTTACAATGCGGAATTGGGTGTGTATACATATCAACCATAGGTCTATAGGTAAGTCTCTGACAACCATAGGTAAGTCTCTGACAATAAAAAATCTTTGTAATATAATAAACAACGATGGTTAACATGAAATACTTACATATCGATAGTTCATTACGAGATGAATCTGAGAGCAAAACCAACTTTACGGTACACGTACCCACGGAATTTAAAAATTGTACTAAAGTTGCTGTGAAATCCCTAAGCATCCCTAATACCTTCCCCAATATGACGCCCAATATGAAATTCCGATGGGTTGAAATTATGAATGAATCTCAATCAACTACACCGGGTCAATGGATAGGTGCCATATTCGAAGGTAACATCACAACTAGAATAATCGCTGGTATTGAAGAAAGAGTACCTTCTTATATTGATAATTCCAGATTACAAACACTAATTCAAGAAGTGTTAAAAGGAGGTCAACATATCAACACACGAAAATCATTTAAATTGATCAATAATGTGATTCAATTTGGAGAATCCGTAAAGTCAAATAAAGTTAGTAACAATCCTGTATCTCAATCTTACGATGTCGACTATGGGGTATCATATAACACCACAGACTTTAAATTTAGAATTGATGCAAAGGCCTCTGTTGCTAAAGTTCACTTATTCATGCCTTATATGGCTGAATCGGATGAAATATCTTTATGGGAACAGATGGGGTATCATCGTGAAAAAATAGTCACCGGGGTAAAATTACAGACTTTATTTAGGGAACTGGTATCAGTAAATTCTAAAGAATTTTCAAGATCTTTTAATGACAAAACTAGCCTATACATTAAAGAAATTAGACCAATTGTAGACAATACCCAACGGGTCATGGAGGGCGATCAATGCACTATTCACGAAAATCACATTAGGGATATTAATATTTGTTCCAACGTGTTGGCCACTGATAGTTTTGTAACTCTTAAAGGAGGCCAAGTTGTAGGCACTAATATATTGCAAACGATTAATAATTCTGCTTCGAAATTCTCTTATCTTCATTATATGAGCGACCAATTGTATTATCACAAGTTGTCCAAAAATATCAGCAATCGTTTCGACATCCAATTACTGGACTCTAATTACAATATTATTCATCCTGATCAATGTCCCAATTTTAAAATTGTTTTAGTATTTGAATCTACAGAAGAAGTGGAATATGACGCTGCATTCCTTAAAGATTACGCAAGAATTGGTTATAATCTAGCACACAAGCACAGCTAGTCTTTGTCATAGACATACCTTCGGTTGACAAGCACAGCTAGTTTGAAATTATTATCTCATTCTATATAAAACAAAAATGACTCAACCTCAAGGCTCGATTCCCCAAGGGCTCATCTCTCGCGATGTGCTAGCACAAATGGATGGTATCCACTCATCCCGAACTTCTCTTATGCCGGCTAACTCAGGCGGTGGCGATTTCACTTATACACCGAATGGTAACAGTCGTGTTATCTTTCAGATCCCCTCTTATGCCAACTCTTATATCTCAACTCGTAGATCTTATATTGCGATGACTCTAACCACTACTGGTACTAACGCCTCAGGCATGACGATCGCTGATGGGGCTCCTGTCTTTCGACGAATGCTTCTAAAAAATGGAAGAGGACAAGTACTTGAAGATATTGACTCTTATGATGTCCTTTGCCGAATCAAACAAAATATGAAAACCAAATCTGATATTCAATCTCGAGCCTCAACTTCTAAGGATAACCGAGTAATGAAAACTGATCAATTAACCCCCGATGTAACCGAATATCAATTAGGTAAAACTGTTATTCATAATTTGGAGAGTGGGTTATTGTCAAAGGAACAAAAATTTCTCATTCCGGTTTCTCAGATGTCAGCCTCTGCGGGTCATTGTTTTCAACTGGAGCTTTGGCTGAATGATGCTAATTTACTATTCCCCCTGAACAGAACAGCTAATACTAATTCTTCGTACAAATTGACCGATGTCTCATATGAATTGGAACTAGTAGAATGTGATGCTTCAATAATGCAGGTGGTTAACGGTGCTCTAGCAAACGGTGCTTCGATTCCTCTTCCTTTTAAATCCTACCGTGCTCATTCATCCACAATCTCCTCTGGTAATAAAGCAGTTGTCAATATCTCCGATAGTAGCCATGATGTATCCGCCATTTTTAGTGTGCTTAGACTTCAAAACGCGGGGACAAATGTCAAAAAACCGTCAAGTACAGATGCCCCTGGAAATATACTCGATACAAGATATGGCACTGATTTCGACCCTTACAGTTTTATTGGCGGTAAAAATCTTATCTCTTTGGGAAATGTACTCCCCGTGTTTACTCATGCTGTCGAAAGATATAACTATAAATACGGTTCCAAACTGTATCCCCTGCAACCGGTTTTTATGCCTAACGATTCTACTCTGGCTCTTGAAAATATTTTATCTGGGTTTGAACTCGAAGGCAAACTACCGTATCTTTCGGAATCGATCATTGTTAAATCTAACAAAAGTATACCACGATTTGAGACTGATTGTTTTATGTTAAGTACCAATTTTAAAACCACAAACGACTCTCTAGCTAATGGTGTTAATTCATCTGCGAACGGATCCCCCATTCAATTAGACCTTATGTTTAAAGGTAATGTATCCCCTCTAGAGTGCTTATCATTCATTGAGCATAACTCCGTTCTGTACATTTCAACAGGGGGGTCTTCGAGCGTCATCAAAAATTAAATCTTTTTTTACTATAAAACATGTCTACCGATATTTCAGGATTCGAACAACAAGACGTTAATCTAACTAGTGGTCTCAAACATACCCCTCTAAGTGAATTATTTAGTTATCAGCCCGATGATTTCATAAATACACAACCTCAGGGAGTCTTCGATACAAATATGACTGCTTACGATCACATCTTCGAGCCACATCCTGAAAACCCTGAACATTATATACACCGAAGGATAGCCTCACTAGAAGAGGATACTACCGAAGGTGGGGCTGTGCCTACCGAAGATTCTATCCTTAAATTAAGTATGGATGATGTGAAAACTCATGTACCCACTCTAAATACTAACCCCACGGACACTAACCCTGATTTCAACCATACAGAAATCGGAGAGAGCCTCATCAAAACAACTAAGGAATTAGGTAAACTTGCTTTCAATGAAACAGTAGAAGTAACAGAGGATATCATTCAACATAAATATTCTAGACTAGCCAATGCAGCGTACGATTATTATAACTCAAATGGAGATTCCAGCGTTGTAGAAAAGGGATTAGCTGATTCTAAGTATAGTTACATAGAGGATCTCGGAGGCTTCAAAGTCGACACCTCATTAAGTACCAAAGATAACCTTGTATTGTTTAATGAAAGCACTGGAGAGACTCATGTAGCATATAGAGGGACTACCGATAATCCACTTGGTGAAACTAGAGATTTTATCAACGACTGGAAAAATAATGTGAAGATAGCATCAGGAGATAACAATACGGGGAGAGTTCAAGAAGCTAGAGCACAGATGGAAAAGGTCATTGCAAAATATGGTAAAAGTTATCTCACGTTTTCAGGCCATTCTCAGGGTGGTAATATTTCGATTGAGATGGGACTGGAGAATGGATCAAAAGGTTATCATTTTAACCCTGCTACAAATATGGGCCAGGTTGAACGATTAGCTGAAGAGGGTAACCAGGTTATTTTCAAGACTCCTCTGGATTTTGCATCAGGATTTGCACACCATCCTAAGGCTAAACCATTCACTAAAATCGTTAACAATCTGGAAAATATGGATAGTGTTTTAGATACCCACAGTCTCGAACAATTTGCCCCTAAGGTTAATACCATACAAGATGCTTCTGTGACAGTAACGAGACGGGGTTTTTTGTCGAGCATTGGTAAGGGACTCGGACACGCTGTTAACGGAGTTGCTATTGGATATCAAGCATATACTGATATCAATAAGGATTTCAAAGGTTCTGGAACTACTGCAGAGAAAACTCTAAATTCAGTTGTAGATATTGCAGCTGACACTGAAAACTTCTTATTCACAAATGCTGTTATAGATATGAGTCTAGGAATGGCCTATCCCACTATGGGTCTATCGCTTGTTGTTGGTTATGGAATACATTTAATTCATGACGATTTAGTAAATGGAGGTGCTCAGGCAATAAAAACAAACGTAAAATCCATAGGCAATCAAATAGCAAGAGGTGAAAAATCTGTAACACGCGATGTCAAAAAAGGAGTAAACGCAGTTGAAAAGTCTGTTGCGGACGAAGCAAGAGCTGCAGAAAGACAAGCAAAAAATGCTGCCAACACTGTATCAAATGAAGCCAAGAGAGAGTCAAGAGCAGTTAAAAAGTTTTTCGGATTTTAAAATCTAATAAGAGAGTAAAAGATGTCGTTGATTAGAGACATCTCAAATTCTTCAGTAAAAGATGTTTTACACATCACCGAGCAGTTGTTGGTATCAGGAACATCAACGTTTGATTCAATAACAACACAAAATATAAAAGTATCAGCGGTAACAGAACTTGCTGATTTAGTAGTTCAGAATATCAGCATTATTGGAAAAACGAGCGGAGCTAATGGTGCTATTTTTGCGGGTGCGAGGGGGCCGCCTGGCGAGACAGGCAAAGATGGCAAAGATGGTTTAACGGTCGTAAATGCTCTTAATTTAGAAGCCCCCGTTTTTACAGGACTAACGACAATCGGTAGTGCTATCAAAATAACACAGGATGACCCAGGACACATAATATATAAAACATATGCAAGTGGTAGTGTTTATGGTATGGGCCAATATCATGGTGGTATACTTAGACTTTTTACAAGTGATAACAGCGGTCCTAATGTATCAATAAGGTTTTCTAAGTTTACAGGAAATAGCAGTTCTTATGGTGGTAATTCAACAACATTCGATGATATGATGATTATAACAAATAATGGAAATGTAGGTATCAATAAAACAAATCCCACTGAAAAGCTGGATGTAAATGGAAATATAAATTGTTTATCTTTGAAAATAAATAATACATCAATCCTACATAATACGTCGTTTACGGGGATTGTAACAACTGGTAATGTCTTACAATTAGGTGAAAACGGTAATGATAACGTAGCCAAAAGCCTAAAATTCGGGGGTCTTTTCGGTGATAATAATTACGAACACGCAGTTATAGAGCATCGAATATATGAAGGTACCGAAGCGAGTGAACTATTGTTATTTAAAGGAAACGACCAAAATGACCGAATCCGAATTAAAGGTGGTGAGATTCGATTTGATACTTGGTCGGATGATGTTAACAATCGAACATCCGTAAACACAAAATTAATGATAACAACCTCTGGTGTAATGAAACATACCGCCGGCAATAATAGTTATACCGAGTACGGACCGAATAGTGATCTCGGTAGACTCTTTGTTGGAGCGTGTGAGGACCGAACACTTCCAAATAACGCTACTGACGCACAGGTAATTGTCAGAAGCGGTAACCTACATTTAGACGCAGGACATAGAAAAGGGGTATATATAAACAATTATAATACCCAATCTTACGTTAATATGACCGGAACAGTCACAATGAATGGAATATGTAATATAGCCGGGACTCTCAGTTGTCAAGATTTAAATGTAAACAATGTATCAATACAAAACCTCACAAGCCGTAATAACCCCACGTTTACTGGCAACCGAGTTACAATCACAGGTGACGCTCCTACTATCCATTTAAAAGATTCAAACAATAAAGGGGCTTTTATTCATTGTAATCTTAATCAAATGTATTTTCTTAGCGGTAACACCAACGCGACTCAA
>Ga0208413_1002339_pt1 | contig 10971 bp, 15 predicted proteins | sample AntAceMetag02UKD_FD_184761 | JGI IMG/M metagenome (GOLD analysis project Ga0208413, IMG submission 184761) | Saline lake microbial communities from Ace Lake, Antarctica - Antarctic Ace Lake Metagenome 02UKD (SPAdes) (version 2) | ecosystem: Environmental > Aquatic > Non-marine Saline and... | reverse complement strand
TTGATGAATCGGTATCTAACATATTACTTTCTGTCCTGATCAGTGTAGAATTCTTTCTTATTGTGTTTGAGGCCAGGTTCGAATGTTGTGAACTGAAAAGTTGCTCGAGGAATCATACTTAGATTAACCACGCCGTGTATTAGATCTGCTTGATCAAACTCCCACAGGTCGCCTGCTTTATACCCAGTCATCATATTTCCTCCCTCAGACACAAACACATGCCCGGGATGATAATCCATCAGTGCCATCCAATATCGAGTGGCAGTAGCTTGTATTTTAGTGTGCGGGTCATAATGCATGCATGCAACACTTCCTGGAAGAAATTTAATAAACCACCAATCCCATTCTCTTCCGTTGAGATCAATTGGCGGTGAAATTTTAAATTCTTTTATATCATCAGTCATCTTAGTGTACATGTTTGAATAAAAGTTCAACCGATCATATCCTGCATCACAGAATTTTTTGTACCATTCCTCATGAGAAGGATGACCAACCCATGTTTTAGGTTGATTTAGTACAGTAGGATTTCCTTTAGTTGATACAATTTTTTCAACTAACCCGAGAGTTATCCAATCAGCATAATTTCCTATATATTTCATTTATTGTAAAAGCTCAATTGTAGTGATATTCTCGGAGTCATGCTTATGTTAGCTGCACCGTGAACCATCTTTGCGTCGGACCACTGAAATAAATCTCCTATTTTATAGTTGTTGAGGAGATAATCATCATGAGTAAAAATATGACCATCTTCAAAATCAGTTAGCATCATAGTATATCGTAAGCTATCTGTTGTGCCAGTTAGGTGCGGATCAAAATGCATCGGTTGCATATCACCAGGCGCATATTTTACAATCCACCAATGACCGTACTCGCACCAATGCGGGAATATTGGATGATTATATTTCCATCCAGTTTCTTTTATAAATTGTTGAACACACGGAGTTTCGATTGTGTATTGATGAAATTTATATTTTAAATCAGGATAGCCTGCATTTTCTAACTCAATTCGAGCACAGTCCCATTCGGGAACTCCAGTCCACTTTTCTGGTTGATACACAGGAACAATGTTGCCATCGTTTTTTAAAATCATTTCAATGAGCCCTTCTGGGATCCAATTTTTATAATTATATATGAGATTCATTCTTTATATTCCTATGATTAATTACATTATTTGTCGGCATGCATATCTCTTAAAAATTGTAACAATGGAGTAAAATAATCTTTCATCACTTGATCTTTTACCAATAACATATTACCGGAAACTGTTGGAATTTGCTTATACTCGTCCCACGATAATGATTTTATTCGTTCTACTGTAAGGTCTTCTTTGCCGAATGGACTATGTTTAAAAATCCATTTTCTTTTTCTAGATATGGTACTTAGCTTCTGTTCGCATTCCTCGGCCAATAATTTGGCATCGTTGTAATTTTTAATATCGGTTCCGTCATCTTTTTCCCAATACCACGGTCTGTTTACAGGATCAGGAAAACTATATCCGTATTTTTGATAGTTTCGTTCGAACTCGCTAGTAACTCTAAATTGTTCCCATTTATCCGGAGCATATAATCTCAGTGGCACTAATCCTATTGCATCAATAGGAGCATCATCCCTCATAAACCATTCAGTCGAATATCTAATAGACTCTGAATTTTCCCCAGGTAACCCAGTGATAAATTGACTACTGATCATGACATCATCTCCCCAGGCAGCTTTACAATCAATTAATGCTTGTTTTAAGTTTTCACTTTTAGCACCTTTTTTAATATTTTTTCCAGCAACTGAATTAAAGGTTTCAATTCCTACGATAATATCTTTAAATCCGCACTCTTTAACTAATGGAATCTGTTCTGGGTGTGATCTTAATAAATCTAATCTAAAAAATCCCCAGAATATAGGAGTAAACGGTAATGATTTAACTACGCTATGAAATGCTTGAAGTTTTTCTGTACTATCATTAAATGTATCATCTGTTATGTAGTATTTCCATACTCCCCATTTTTCCCAATTTTCTATTAATTCTGCTCTTAGCATTTCGGGTGTTTTTAAATAATCATTTATATTTTTTTGTCCTATCAACGGCCAAGTACAAAAGCTACAACTAAATCTACAACCTCGACCTACTTCTAATCCCAGTGCATCGTAAGGCATAACAAAGTCTTCAACTTCATATTTTGTAGTAGACAATTTAAAATCAAATTTTTCTTTATCGCCCTGTGCTTTAATGTCGTAATTAACAATAGGATTAAATATTCTCTTTGGACCTTTTCCTGATACAGATAGCATCCAATCGACAAACATAGTTTCAGCCATGCCTATAAAAAAATGATCAATACCCGGAGTTTCAAAATATTCCCATGTTTTACTGCCACCAAAAATGACTTTAGTTTTGGGGTTGCGTTGTTTAACATATTCTAACCAAGGCGCTGACAATCCATTTGCAAACTGCATAGGTAGTCCTGCACAATACCACGGTTCTGTTTCAAGTTTTAAAAAGGTAGCCGAACTTTCCCTTGCATAAGAATGTTGTAATAATGACGCTCGCTTTTGACCTTCAACGTCTTGCATTCTGTAAGGGAAAATACTAGTGCTAAATCCAACAAAATATGTTTCCGGTCCAACACTGTTATCTAAAATTTCTTTATACATTTCAATTGTTACTGCAAAGGCAAAGTCGACAACTAAAATATTGAATCCGTATTTTCTTAATTCGTTGGCTAGTCTATGTACACCATACCCACGCCCTAGCCAATTTTGAGATGTACATTCTGTAAATAATATTCCGTGATACATTAATAACTCTCTAAATGATCAATTTTTAGTTTCTTTCGAAAATCGTCTGTAAATTTGCCATCAATGCGCAATCCGTAGGTCTGAGACATAGTACGATTACCACCGTGCCAATCTTGATCATTCCACCAAGCGGCTCTAGTGTTAAGTCCGTGTTTCATCTTAACTTCTGGATCCCAAATATAAAACTGATTTCTAGTATCTGGTCGAATATGTATAAATTCATTTTTGTGAGGAACGATCACATCAACCCCGTTCTTTGCATCTAGGTCTCGATGTTCAAACGGTATTCCATCAGCTTCGCAATGAAAAAATATAACACGGCCTATATGTTCGAAAATGTTGTCTGTTATTAACTGTTCGATCCATGTTACAACCCCTGGAAAATATTCTGCTTCTGGTGTAAGTTTTCTTTTTGCAGTCCTGTCGTCCCAACTGCCTTCTTCCCATAGAAAATAATAAATGTAAGGATCGTATGCTCCCATTGCCATTTTTAAAAATCTTGTAAATTTATTGCGTTGTTGGTAATTTGAAAAATCTTTATATAACGACAACCCTGCTTGTTTAATAGGATCACTGTCAGGTAGCTCTAAAAACTCTTGCATAGCTTGATATATAGGTTTCCAATGAAGCTGATAACTCATATCGTTAAATGTAAAACCCGGTTTCATCCAAGTTCCTTCTTTTGCAAACTCTCTTGCCTCAGCAAAACCTTTATAAATTTCAGGTTGCAGCTTATCAAACTCTTGCATGTTTAAAAATGGTTCGATATCGTAATATGCTTTACCGTCTATTCCTTTTATCATATAATTCCTTTTATGTTTAAGAGATCGGGAAGATATTCTCTTTTTATTCTAAAAATTAATCCTACTCGATCACTATAAGAGCTGTTTTCTGTTGCATGGGGAATTTCAGCATCAACCAAGTATGCATTTCCTGTGGGCGGAAAGGTAATCTCTGTTGTCTCAGGTGCGTCGCCGAATATAAAAATAGAGTTATCATCCCAATGCAACGGTATATGAATTGCATATTCTCCTTGATCGGTATGTTTTACCACTTTTCCGCCAGGCGGCAGCACAAACAAGGTCCACCTGTAAGCAAATGGGATTGCCTCGGTTAGTCTTTTAGCCAAACCAAATATCAATTCAGTGTCGTACCACGGAACCCTAGGGTGTTTTGATCTCAGCATAGACGGCAACATACTACGATCTGCCATATCACTTTGCAACACCCAGCCATGCATTAATGTTTCACAATTATTTACACATGAGGTTAATGCATCGTCGTTTAAATGAATATAATTGTTTTCCCATGTCCAATGTAAATGTTTAAAATTTAATTGTAGAGTGTTATAGTATTCAGATAATTCGTTTATATCTATTGTAAAATTTAATTTTTGTACAGCGTTATCAACATTATGCATAGTGAATTTATTTATAGTTAAATACTGTATCGTGAATTTTAATTACTATTACAATAATGTGCCAGGCAATGGACTGTGCCGAAATAACTTAATATATACTAGCTTTATAAGCGATGATAAAAAAACTTTCTGTCAGTGGTATCATAATGACAGCGATTATCATCAAGGTAAGAATGAAGTAGTTGATGCCGATCTAATGGAAGAAAAATGGAAACGTGAAGTTAAGTTTTTAACATTAATGTCTAAGCACTATCCACATCAGATTCCAGAATTGTTAGATATAGACATACATGAAAAAAAGATATATTTAAAAATTGACGGAGTGGATTTTTGGCAAGAACATTTTGATAAAAAATGCATGTATGATCAAGTACTACCTGATTGGCAAGAACAGATGTTATCAATTTTTCAAAGTCATAAAACTTTGGGATTATGGAAATATAGTTTACATCCGAGCAGTTATTTTATCGTTGACGGTCAATTGAAAAGCATTAATTATTTTTTTACATATCAAACAGGTGAAGGTCCTATAACTGTTAGGGATCACCTAAGTCACATTAGTAAGGAAAGACAGCAAGAAATGAAGATAAAAACTGATGCATTAGGTATCGACTGGGATGTGCCACAGACCACTAAAACTATGCAGCTATTAGCTTTTGAAAGTTTCAGTAACAACTACCCTAGAGCATTTATTGATAGAGCCAAGCGTGTCTTTATATAAATTAGTACAGTGGACTGAAGATCTAAATCTCAGTGACTTTTATCAACAAGCATTAACTAAAGGATTTAACAACAACAGTAGTCAGCATATGCTAGTTGACTGCTTTCGCAAAGAAAGAGAATGGGCAGTTTGGATTCTCTATTATGACGGAATTGCTGCAGGATCTGTAGCAGCACATAGTTTAGACTTTTTAGAAAATTCCTATAGAATATGTGCAAGAACTTGTGTGTTAACACACTTGCTGCCTAGAACGCATCTAAGAAGTTTAGGCTACACTTGTCAACAACATCAAAATGCCACAGCACAATTTTTTATACCAAGGTGTATAGAATGGGCGGCAGGTGCTAATAAAGATTTATACATTACAACACATCCTAGTGATGTAGGGTCACAAAGACTGGTACACAACACCTACTGCCCTGCTCTAGAGAAAACCGGTGCGTTAACCAGATCATTCGAGCACAACTATAGAGAGCATCTACAAACTTTTTGGAAGTTAAATACCGTTGTCTTTTTAGAACAGCTTGATCGATTACCTAGATGGTGATGATCATACTGTCCGCCAGCTGTGCAAATTTCCGATTGGGCGAAGAATCCCTGTCAGCTGCAATATTAGATGCATCAAATCCGATAATAGTATCTGTATGATCAACTATTGGTATTAGCACACCGTGCTCTGATTCTTCTTTAGACATGTTTCTAGCGTAACCAATACCGACTACAATAGGACACAGATACCCGTTAACCCCTAATTTTTTAGCAACTTCACTATGGTCGTGGCAGGATCCAAACCCAGTGTTTAATCCCTGTTCCTCTGCTGCTGCAACAGCACACATAGAGCTTATGAATATGTCGTTTTGCCGTTGTTGAAAATCAGGAGCGTTGACTGACATAGTTACGCCACTGTAGGTTCTTTGAATCTGAGCTGGTAGGTCTATTGGATTAAGCCAAGCTAACACTATAGGAGCACGATACTGACCATTAAACATCTTTAAAGATATTCCGTTTTCTTTTGCTCTATCACCGTCAGTAGTATGTGTGTGTTCGTAAAAAAGCCAATTTTTTATTTCTGTTGCCTTGAAACTTTCAGTTAGTACAACAATTTTGTGTAGTCGAGCTGCAAGTTTACTCGGTGCAAGGTATGCACAGTCAATAATATAGTCTATCTTTGATTGTTCTATATTTTTTTCTAAATCCCAATGCTTGGCAGTGAATCTCTTCGACAACACATCTTTTAACATTATATCTCTCTTCTAGGAAGTTTAAAATCTTTGATACCCGATGTTGTTACAAAGTCTGTGATTTCATCTTCGTACTTTTTAGCGTATTCATCTTGTAAATACGGTTGCCAAAAATCTTCTTGAAGATTACTATAATCATGCTGTACACGGTATGCCAGTCTGTTGTCAGTGCTGCCAAGTCTTCTGTGCAAGGTAATGCTATTGTCAAATAGACAGAAATCACTGTTTCCCTGATACCAGTGATCATATGTATATTTTTCTACAAACACTCCCTTGTTGATCTCGTCAAATACCTTATCGCTTTCTTCTTTAGTGGCACCTTTGATACTATATATTGTATTAATTGAATAATGCAGTCCTACAATGCCGCCTGGACTACGCATCACAATAGGAATTTCAGTGTTGTCTACCGGGCACATATTGGCGTGCATAACTTCGTCTTGTTCTAATCGTAGGCCTGGATTTATTTTACCGGGAGTAAATCTATGTAATAGAATCATTTCGTCTAGTTCACTACGGAATGCATTTGAAACAGTTTCGTAGTAATCTGGAGTAGTTAAAAATCCAGTAGAGCTCCCGACCATGCATTCACTGCTCAGCAGTGCTACTCCGGGAGTAAATGTCAATGTTCCACTTTCGTTGCTGTGCCAAGCAAGTTCGCCTTCTGCAAACATTCCTAACGGATTACCATCTTGATCTTTTTTTCCCGATACTCGCATAACGTGCCGACCAGTATTTGGATCAATTTCCTGCATACGAGCAATATTAGATAATCTCAGTTTATCAATATCATCAATACTGGGATCGTTGGCTATTGCAAGTTTTATCACCTGACTCCAGGTCTTTCCTGCATATTTTTTTAAGATGTTATAGCGTATGCCATACCGAGTGTCGCCCCACTTCATCAACCATTCTGTTTGATTTTTCCAATTTAGATTACAATCTCTAATAATCGTAACTAAGTTAGTCAAGTGCAGCTGGCCGATTTCATTCCATTCTTCTACACTTAATTTTTCAAAATTAACATCGTCAATGAACACGCCGAATCGGCCTAGCCCTGGTATTTTTGAAACTCTCATAATCTAATTTTCTCGGTTAGAATATTATTTAAGAGAGTTTTGAAAGTTTAACACTAATATTGATTAGCTTAGATCTACCCATTCTGGAGTAGTACCGCTTGTGTTTTGATAGCCTTGGAATTTATTTGTTGTAGTATTGTACACTATCATTCCAAAGGCAGGAGCCGCCGGTAAGTCTATAGTTGCGTACAACCCAGTTTGTATAACTGGAGCACTTAATGTACCTTTACTATTAAATGTAAAAAATAAATTATCGTTTGCAACTGCGCCTGCAAGACTTGACTGTACAATAAACAACAGCTTTCCTGGAACCATACTTGAATCGGCTACAACTACATCATCAACTTGGGCTGCGATTGTTGCAGCTCGCACAAATGTGCTGCCGTCGAATCCTTTGAAAAGCGTTCCGCTCAGCAAGTCGTTTTGTTGCACTATAACTGGCAATAAATTAGTCCCTCTAGATATTTCTGTCGAGAACCACGGACTGTCGCCGGAGTCAATAACTCCGCCGGCTACTAAAAATGGTAAATTGATATCATCTTGCCATATTCTAATAGACATTCTATCAGTCGTTGAACCAAATATTATGTCATTACTGAGCGATGTGAATGTGTTTCCTTCGATTGTCAAGGAAGAAGTATGCAAGCTAGAATTTATACCGTCAACTAACAGTGTAGAATCGTCTGCAAATATACTACCGTTGACATCGCCAGTATGATATCCTTCTGAGTTACCAGTTACATTGCCGACCACGTTACCAGTTACATTACCAACCACGTTACCAGTTACATTGGAAAATACTGGACCAACAATGCGTCCACTCACCGCATCAACTAACAAGGTTGAATCATCTGCAAAGACTGACCCTTTTAAATCTGCTTCGATTAGACCTTCGAATGCAGATAAATCAACACTAGCACTGATTTCGTTAGTAGTTCCGTTATAGGAAAAACTAATGCCTGTGTGGTTTGCATTATTTGTAAGCACTGTTGCAGCAGCATCCTGCGCATCGCTGTCTGTATAACCTGTAATACCAACGCCGCCTACAGTGGCTCCGTTGCCAACAAATAATCGTTGGGTATCTGTTACGTATATTAATTCTCCTGCCGCCAACGGTTGCGTCATTGCTGATCGTTCTGCGTCAGTGCCTCTGCGAATTTGTAAGGGCATATTTTAACTCCTGGAATTTTCCTGTATAGTATATTTATGCCGCCCTGTTCAGAACCTATAGTCAAAAAAATAGGACTCCGAAGAGCCCTATTAACTACTACTATTATGATTTAGTTTTTTTGCAATCTTTCAATCTCATCAGCAGCTTCATCTAATAGATCCGCAATACGGTCAGGCTTTCCTTCCACAGCCGCTAGTCTGCCCGGAATTTGTCTACGTATATCTGCCCGCTTACGTAGCCGGAACAGCAAGCTCTGTTCTGCTACAGGCAAATCGCTTTCATCTTTCATACCATCTCCAATTGTTTACGCACCCATGCCAACCGAGTCTGTTCATCCATCTCAGTATATTGTACTATGTTTTCACGGATCTTGTCAATCAATCTATAATACTCTTCGTCAATGTGGTGCTTGATGTCATTCTTCAAATCTACCAACTTGTCAGTTTTTGGATTACGAGCCACCCACTTTGATGTCAAGTAGTAAGGGCTTTTGATCTTAAACGCTGCTCCGTCGACAGTGTAGGCAACATAACCCTCATAACGACAATCCTTGACCATCTGCTTCAGCTGAGCCACAGTTACTGTGCAGCAATCTGGCACATAGCAGTTGAGCCGTTTGGCCAAATCTTGCAATACAACTGGGTTGTGCCCCACTTGACTTCCCCATACTTTTTCGCGATAGCCCAGCAGGTACATACCAGATTGTTCAGGAACAATATGTGGATCACTTGGATGAACACACTCAAACATAGCAGTTAAATCACGGCAGAAATTAGTACCCAAAATTTTCAACCAGTCGGCCAACGGTGCATGAGTTATCATCATTTCTTTAGCATAGTCAACAAATTCACTGTTGGTGCTACCGGTAGTACTTACCAACAGTTCACCATTATGCACAGTGACTGCTGCCATGAAACCGTTTACCTTGCGATGTGCAGTAATTTGAGTGTTGTCTGCCAACACCGGAGCATCCGCCTCAACGCCGTAGTTGTAGATTTTCCGAAAAGGGTACGACACCAAATTGAAGTCAGCATCCACAATGGTTCCCCGGCATTCCTCAAGAAACCTGTTCCACAAGTTGTTGTAAAATACTTTCTTCTTGTATTTGAGTACAAACATGTTGTTGCCACACGGAGTCATATTAACCAATCCGGAGGTAGCTACATACTGTTTCAATTCATCTTTAAACATACCAGATTTCCTTAAATCCTTCTTCTTCAGTTGGCTCATCAAAGTTTTCAATCATATTGGTCATTACCGTCATTGGGATATTTTTCCCAGGACGACTTGCTAAACGTTGTTCTAATACTTCACGTGGTGGTATACGAAACACCACTGCAATATGATCGTAATTGGGCAACATGTTAAATTTCTTCTTACGGCTGGCAACTGTGGTTGAAGTTTGATCCCAGATCACATCCACTCCGTTTGCTTGGCATGTCTTTGCTTGGTTTGCCATCAGCCCCACCGCTATGGGCATATAATCCTTGAACACTTCGTTGTAGGTCTTGCCTTCTTTTCGGGCATGTGCTTCAACAAAGTTGTCAGTACTAACAATTGATACACCCAGGGCCCATGTTTGGTTCTTGATCCAAGTGCTTTTTCCTGATCCAGGCACTCCAACCAGTTGATAACATTTAGACATGATGACCCTTTACTATATTATCTTTCACTTGGTAGATGGCATCTTCCATAGAGACCACAATCTCACCAGTTGAATCCATGCCCACATCCATGCAGCGATACTTTTCAAGTCCACTAACTCCACCATGAAGGTGGCCATGAAAATGAAGAGCACCTCTATGCATCTGATTCCATTCTGATATGGGATAATGAAACATCACAATCTTATGACCATCATAGTCAATCTCATGATACTTGTGAATTTCTTTAAAACAATTGCGGAAAGTGCTGTCTTTTAATGTTTTGACATCATGGTTACCTTCAATTAGAATCTTGGTTCCATTGCAACGCATCATGTATTCTGCTGCTTTTTGTGCTGGCAAGAACGCAACGTCTCCCAAGAGGTATACCAAATCCTCCGGCTCAACCCTACGGTTCCATTCCATGACCATGGCTTCGTTCATGTAGTTGACATCATTGCGGAACCTTGCCCGTGTTTCAGGGCAAAAGTTCATGATATTTTTATGCCCCCAATGAAAATCCGACCCAATCCATGTTTTCATAATTATTCCTTGAAGTTGAATTCGCGCACCCATTCAAATCTGGTACTTGCGGGAATCCATTTAAAATGTTCTTTCTTGCGTTCAATCTTTTCAAAATCCATACAGATCATGATCCAACCACGCTCAGCAGAGAAGCCGACTGTGTCTGCAACCCGAATGATTTCGACAATCCGATCTTTCATTTTTGCAACTACAGTCATCATACACGCTCCTTCTTTCTGTTTATGTGTTAATTATACAGTCAAACGAATGCCCTGTCAACCAAAGCTGAACACTAGTGGTTGTAATTTTACAACTCTTTCATTACCAATTTTCTTCTCCGCTGATTTCAACGGCAAATCGACCACTTACATCGTTTACTTT
>Ga0208413_1002335_pt1 | contig 10978 bp, 10 predicted proteins | sample AntAceMetag02UKD_FD_184761 | JGI IMG/M metagenome (GOLD analysis project Ga0208413, IMG submission 184761) | Saline lake microbial communities from Ace Lake, Antarctica - Antarctic Ace Lake Metagenome 02UKD (SPAdes) (version 2) | ecosystem: Environmental > Aquatic > Non-marine Saline and... | reverse complement strand
TAGCAACAAGCATTACCACTATCAAACTAACAAAACCCCACAATAGATATGATTTCTTTGGGCGGTATTTAGGGTCGAGAATAGCCAATCCAACCCATGTTCCCAATATAATCTCTATAATTCCCCGGAATAGAAATGCTTTTGTGGTGATATATGGGAAATATAGTTCTTTACTGTATAAAAAAGGGATAATTAAAAGTGAGTATAATCCGATGATTGTTACCCACTTGAGGATGTTTTTTGTCGTGTTCATGACGGAAAGTGTAGCACAGCAATATCCCCCTCTCCACCACACACCAATTACTTACTATTATTTTTTTCTAGAATAAAGAAATGGTGATATTGACTGTTATGCGGAACAAAGTCTTTTTTTATAACAAAACCAGCATCTTTTATCGCCCTGCTAATTTTTTTTACTGAATACCCCTTTTTACCAATCTCCCAGTAGTGTTGCCCGTTCCAAACATGAGGTTTTTCAAACGTTAATTTGAAACTTTTTTTAATATTGATTTTTGGTAACTTCAATGAAAATTGTAAAGGAGGACCAAAGTGAGGCAAGCTTAGCGCAACATATTTATTTGAAACCCTGTGAAATTCGCCAAGTACTGTAGAAAATTTTTCATATGGTAAGTGCTCAAGTACTTCAAATGCACAAATCACATCAAATTCACCCTCTTTAAATGGTAGCTCAAGTACATCACCGACAACGTCTGGCTTCAGATCAGGATCAATATCTAGTGAAGTGTATGATGTTGTAGTATTCGATTTTAAATAATTTCCAAAAACCTGATCCCCTACCCCAATCTCAAGAACCTTTTTAGGCTTCATTTCTAAAACTTCTTTCAACTGATAGTAGTAACTTACCCACCGATCTTCATGTGAGTACTTAGAGAAGTCGTAGTGCTCCTTAGTAACTTGAATTTCCATTTTATCCATATGTGCTTATATTGAGTATTACTAGTTATTATTTAGCAATTATGTAGTAGCATTAGCAGCAACGCAAACTTATGATTACAAAAGTGAAACATTTTTTATATAAAGGACTTCGCAAGAGTGAGAAGTATACGAAGACGGATATGGTTTATTTGGCACAAAGCCGCTTTTTATTATATGAACAAATTATCGCAATAGGGGGATCACTTATTGTTGCACTTGCTTTTGCAAACTTCGTATCACAAGAAACGTACGGTTTTTATAAATATGCGCTCTCTGCAGCACAAATAATTGGAGCGATTACGCTGACGGGGATTACCACAGCAATAAGTGTCTCTGCGGCAAAAGGTTTTGACGCATCACTAAAAGAGGGTTATTTAGCAAGAATAAAGTATTCTATTTTTTTTGTATTGATTTCACTTTCAGCAGCCGCTTATTATTTTACTCAAGACAACCAATTGCTCGGCATTACTTTTATTTGTATCGCACTATTTGACCCAATCATTAAAGCACAAGAACTATACTTACCTTTTTTAAGCGGAAAAAAGAAATTCTTAGAAATTTCTAAATATAACAGCATCAGGATTGGAGGCACCACAGTACTCCTGTGTACTATTCTTTATTTTACTGAATCACCAATTATGATTATTTTGACTTATTTCTTGAGTCACACTATCTTCACCCTCCTTTTATACAGAAAAACGAAAAAGAGTCATGTTCAAAATGAGAAGAAAGATCCAGACTTAATTTCCCACAGTAAGCATTTAAGCACAGCTCATGTCCTGTCAGTTGTCGCAAACCACATAGATAAAGTTTTAGTTTTTCAATTCATAGGAGCCGCAGAACTAGCGATATATTCATTTGCCATTTTCATGCCAGAACAACTTAAAGGATTCATTAAAAATATCGGAACCCTTGCACTACCTAAATTTTCTAGCCAATCAATGGGAGATATTAAGAAAACAATGATGCAGAAAGTTATTTATTTAATGCTTTTGATTACGATAATTACAATAATCTACATATTTCTTGTGCCATTTATTTTTAAATTTCTCTTTCCACAATACGAATCTTCTGTGTTTATTTCCCAAATTTTTTCAATTTCACTTATTTTCTCAGCAATTCTCCCTGTTACAATTATAAATGCAAAGAAAGCTATTAAAGAAAATTATCAGCTATCAGTTATTTCAAATATAATAGGTATTATTATTATTGTTCTTGCGACAGCAACTCATGGTTTAATTGGACTCGTTATGGCAAAAATATTACAAAGAGCAACAACGTTCTTCATTTCAATCTACCTTATTAGAAAAATAAAAATTTAGTAACTTTACTCTTAAACCTGTATGATAAAGGAATATTTAATTTTTTAAAACTTTACACTTAAAATAAACAATGGACACAAAACAAACCATTCAAGAAAATCAATATGATTTTCCATATCATCACCTTCCCTCTATTAGTAGTGGCTTTTTTACTCCTACCAGAGCATTTCCAGGATCATTTATTTATATGTCATACATTGAGGCTGTTATGGATAAAATTAATAATTTATCTCATAATTCCATACTTGATATTGGTTGTGGTGATGGAAAATTTTTACGTGAAGCAAGTATTTTTTTCCCTGAAGCAAGATTGGTGGGTAATGATTATTCAAAACGTGCCATTGCATTATCACATGCATTTAATTTCAATAAAAAAGTATTATTTACAACTGAATCTGCAGAAAAAATTGCAGCTGATGAGGGTCAGTTTGAGATAGTAACTACCATCGAAGTGCTTGAACACATACCACCGAGCGAAGTATCTATTTTTTGCAGAAATTTTGCATCATCTTTAAGTAAAAATGGATTTGGAATAATAACCGTTCCTAGCGACAATGTACCCGTGAACAAAAAACACTATCAACATTTTAATAAAGAGACCTTAGAAGAAGCTATCCATCCTTACTTAGAAATTAAAGATATCTTCTTTTTAAACAAAAAATCAGCTATCGAAAAAATTATTAGAAGAATTTTCAGCAACAGATTCTTTATTCTTAATCATACTAAAATTTGCACTCTCTTATACTCCTACTACTGTCGGAATTTACTCTACACAAGTAACCCTAAAAAAAATAGCAGAATAATGGCCATAGTTCAAAATTCGACTCCCAGAAATAAAGAAAAAGCTAGTATAAAACATGATAATAACTAAACTACATGGAGGATTAGGTAATCAAATGTTTCAGTATGCTATTGGAAGAAATATAGCAATCAAACAGGAAACTGCGCTAAAAATTGATATTTCCTATTACTTACACAACAAAAAGTTAGAGCATGTCAGAAACTTTGACCTAATTAATTTTCGTATACAGTGCGATGTTGCTAATGATAAGGATATGGCTAATTTTAAAGCCTCATACTATGGAAACCCTGGGCTATTAACGCGATTAAATCGGAAAATGCACAGGAGTATTGAAGAAAAAAAGCCAATTCAATATCGCAGCTTCATAAAACAACCAGATTGTTCATTTTATCCCGAAGTATTAGACGCATCCCATGAAGCGTACTTGACTGGAAATTGGCAAAGCGAAAAATATTTTATTGAAAATTCAGATATAATTAGAAATGACTTTGTACCAGAACATCCACTATCTCAGCAATCTAAAGTGCTACTAAAACGCATTAAATTAAATAAGGCAGTTTCATTGCATGTAAGACGTGGAGATTATATTTCTAATAAAAACCCATTAGGAACCTGCAATATGGATTATTATTTAAAAGCCGCTGACATAATAAAAAAAAGATACAGTGACCCAGTTTTTTTTATTTTTTCAGACGAAATAGACTGGGTGCGGAAAAATTTAAATATTCCATTCAAAACTGTATTTGTTTCAAATGGCACCATACCAAATTACGAAGAAGTATTCCTTATGTCTAACTGCAATGACAATATCGTTGCCAATAGTAGCTTTAGCTGGTGGGGTGCATGGCTAAATAAATCTAGCAATAAAACCGTAATTGCTCCGAGAGTCTGGCTAAATGATAATCGTGATGAAAAAGATATTGTGCCAAAAAGCTGGGTTCGAGTCTAAGAACAATCCCTATCTCTCGACATTTTAGTTACTTTTTTTGGTTAATAAAAAATGAAAGGTCTTAAAGTAAAAAGGTCTTACAATTAAATACACAGTCTTAAACAAAAAAACAGGTATTATATTGAAAAAATTATTTGCAAAAAAAACTTTATTTTTAATTTTATTAAGTCGAATATCCTCGGCAAATAAATCATATTTACTAGCCTTGTTCTTGAATGAAGTATAAGTAGCGTAATACATCTCATCAATTCTCTGTTTACCATTATTAAGAGTGTAATCTTTATGCTTTCCAAGAATTCCAATAACTCTATGCGAAATTCTTCTTGGCATCCAATTCAAGAACATCAGATGAAAATGTGTATCATGCCAAGAAAATCTACTCGGCACACTCACATACACCTTTCCAACCTCTTTTAGAAATCTACCTGTTTCCTGATTAATCACAGATCAATTTATTAGTGTATACAAAGAAATACTAAATAAAAAAAATTAGTATTTCTTACTACCAAAGTTTCATCCATATTATTGATTCTTATTTATAAAATTAACAATTGATTCTCCTCGCTTCTCCCATGTGTACTTTAATCTATCTTCATATGCCTGCTTAGACAAGCACTGTACCAACTGCTCGTCCTGTAACATTGAGTTTAGTGCTTTATACCAACCCTCTGCATTATTTTCTGAAACCAACAATGCATTGTGATCATTCACCAAAACCTCTTTAATTGAATCTGAATTTCCTGCGACAATGGGAGTTTTTGATGCCAATGATGGAAACATTTTTGCAGGTGAATCCCCTGTGTAATCTTTCTTTCGTTTTGGAATTACAGTGATATCAAAACTTTGTAAATAAAGTGGAATAGTACTTCTATCTTGCCAACCAATAATTAGTAACCGGCTAGCTACATTATTCTCTTCTGCAATCTTTCTTAGCCAATCTGCGTTGTTTTCAAATTCTCCCACAACCACAAAATACACATAATCAGGAAGTTGCTTTAAGGCAATTATAATATCGTCTAATTCATAGTAATCATTATTAGGGTTTGCTCCTACAACCCCTGTATAGCCAATTATCTTTTTATGTATCGGAAGTTCTAATTTTTCACGAAGTTCTTTTTTGGATGCATCGTAATCAAACCAACCACGTTCATATGAACTACAAAGCGATACAAAAATATTTTTATTATATTTTTTATAATATTCTTTTAAACCAGTACTAATTGCAATAATCCCATCTGCACTTTTAGCAATTAGCACATTCATAAGTTGTCCATGTGGACGTTGCAATACAGAGTGAACCTCATAAAATACTTTCTTCCTCAAAAGAAACTTACTCAAAAGCACCGCGAGAAATAATGTTTCATCACGTAAATATATAACTGAATATTGTTTTCTATTTTTAAAAATATAATTACTTACTGAAAAGTTTGCTGCAAAAATAGCCAGATAACCAGCAATTCTATTTTTATTTTCAAGTTTTTTACTACCTGAACACAGGGAAATAAGTTTTAGATTTTCAACATTATATTTTTTTAAAAAACCTGTCGCATTTTTTTCATAATCAGTAGTTAATAAATGAGCAGAAACATTGTCTATGTTGTTAATTGCGTCAGTACTTTTAGTAATGTTGTAGACATTAGTTCTGCCTGACGAATAGTTTATTCTTGATAGTACGAGGATATTTAACATATGTCTGAAATTTTTTTACACACTTCTTTGTACAAAACAGTATCGCTTTTCTCTAAGAAATCATATAACTTATCAACCAAATACAAGATGGCTAATTCATCCCTCGTCATCGGCTTTATTTCTAAGGTCTTGAAATGTTGCGACAAAATATCATATGAGTGATTATCATGTGCACGGATAAAATAATGCACGAAGTCTAGTCCCCAAATTGCTCGCTCTCCATAGTTTTCCCAATCAATAAAATATATATCTTTATTGTCCACTAAAACATTCATGAAAGTTAAGTCGCTATGGTTGGTGCCTCCAAAAACATGTTCTGTTTGATTAGACAATTCCTGTAATAAACTTTGATACTTTTCATTTTTAATTTCAACTGAAGAAAAAATTTGATGAATAGCAGAAATAGCAATTTTCTTTTTTTTGGTAACACTTGATTGATATGCACCAATTACATCGATATATTTGAGTGCATTTTTCTTGCCAACAGCTTCTCCAAAAACAAACGTTTCGTATGTAAAAAAGTGCTTTCCCACAAAACCTGAATCAATAATCTTAGGAACAGAAACATTCATTATCTTTTCTTCAGAAGCTTTTATTTGAGCATCGCATTCATGCTGCAATGAGGCATTGTATTCAGCATCACGAATAATTTTTATTACTCCCAAGGTTTTTCCTGAATAAAAAACAAAGAAAAGTATTTTTGAGCTCGGAGCATCACCAGCATGATACAGCTTTAAAAAAGAGAGTTTACACTTTTCTAAATTGTATTTTTTAGAAAATATTTCTCGTAAAGCTTCGACCATTATTTTTTTGCATAAATTAAGTAGCTGAAGAAAAGATGTCGTACAATTTTTACTCCAAAATCTGAAGCTGATAGTACTTTAATTAACTTCCCTTTTACACCTCCTTTTTGTGCCATCATTCCCAAGAATGTTCGAATCGCTTGAATGTTATCAAAAGGAATTATATATTTGGGCAGATTGTAACCTGGAACAGCAATATAGAACGTAACATCTTCTTCCTTAAAGCCTGCGTCTTTCATCAATTTTTTATATCCCCAATATGTATAGGTATAAGTCCGATATGATTTTCCTTTTTTAATTTTAGTAATAATGTTTGCCAAGAAACGAGGAAAATAACTAGTAAATTTTAATCCGTTATGATCGTACCCATATAAGTACGAAGCCGACATTCTGTTTTCAATTCCAATATACAAAACCCCTCTTGGTTTCAAATAGCTATGCATCTGACGTAAAACTTCTAATTGGTCGTCGCGCGGATTCTTATGTGAATCAATTTCACCAAGCCATTCAACTACACCATTCATAAGAATCGAATCGAATTTATTTTCTGAGAAATCTAAGTTTTTAAAATCTGACTGGTATATACTAATATTTTCTGCTGCTTCAGCCCGCTTTCTGTATGCAGTAAATTCTGCTCGCTTTAATGACTGATCGAATGAGTGAACATGTCCTGCTTTTTTTGCTGCATTAAATGTATGTATTCCTAAACCTGAACCACAATCGAGAACGATACTTTCTTCATCTAAAGGAAGGTACAGTAAGAAATCGGAACGAGCATTACCGAAAATAAAATCTGAGCGACCTAATGTATTTTCAATATAGTTTTTTACATCAGCAAATTCTTTTGTGTCGGCAATAGATAAAAGTTCATCCATCTTTTCTTCAGAAAACTCACCCCAGTATTTATCAGTATCGATTAAACGACGAACGTGGTCTTTGTACATAAAGTAAAATTAGTGATGATTATTGATTCTTAATTCTACACAAAAAAGCTTATTCTGTAATTATGTATTTTTTAATAATGTATCGTATAATCTTTTTCAAAATTATTAGTTTTCTCTTACCTTTACATCATATTCTTTCGCCCACATCCTAAAAACTAATACTGCCCACAACATAGTTGCATTATACTTTGTTCCATCAACATGTTCATCAAGCATTATCTGTACAGCCACCCAATTGAACAAACCATCTGTAGCAGGATGATACCCTTCTTTTAATACAGTTTTAGCATACTCGTAAATCTCTGGGTCGCGTAACCATTTTGCACCAGGAGAGAACCATCCACGTTTAGGTTGTTTAAATAAGTATGCAGGCAATCTATCGCGAAATGCTTTTTTTAAAATTTTCTTAGTCGAAAATAATCCAACTTTTTGATAGGTATGTGCATGAGTCGCAACGTCAACAACTTCGTTATCTAAAAATGGAACGCGTAATTCGAGCCCATGTGCCATAGATAATTTATCACTTCTTAAAAGTGATTCGTTAACAAGCCATGTTTTTGTATCGGCTTGCATCATGTTTTTTGCTGTTACATATCGCTCCAGATAATTATCACGAAACTGTTCTTTAAATTTTGTTCCCGAACGATAAGCGTCACCCATGACAGTCTTAACAACCGATTCTTTCTGAAACATAAATCTTCCATATTGATCGATTGCCGTTTTATCATTCAGTTTTTTAAAAACAGGATGAACATGTTCAAAAAAATTCCTAAGTACTATAGATGTAAGAAACCAATACACATCTCGTACTTTTGCCCAGCGATATCTAATATATCCACCAAACATCTCATCGGCACCATCACCTCCTAACACAACATCAATTCCCTGCTCCTTAACACGTTCCGCTAGCAGAATCATAGGAATCATAGTTGCATTGGCAATCGGTTCGTCAAGATGCCTAACAGCACGCTCGAGCGCAGGCAATACCTCACTTTTTTTAATAAGGAATCCTGTATGTTCTGCGCCATAAAATTCTGCAGTAGTAGCAGCTAAATCAAAATCTTTATTAAATTTTGCACGCTCTTCCGACTCTTCTAAATCAAACCCTATCGAGAATGTTTTAACATTGTCGCTAACTCGCGACACAGCATCGATCACAACACTTGAATCGATTCCTCCCGATAAATAAATACCTAACGGACGGTCTGAAATAAGCTGTCGTTCAATTGCCTCATCAATAACCTTTCTTACATCATCTTTAGTAACTTTTTTTCTTTCCTTTTTTTGTTTTGTAAAATCTACCGTTACAAAATTTCCATTTTCATATTTTGAATATGTACCAGGAGGAATTCTTAGTATATTTTTAAAAAGTGTTTTATTCCCCGGAACATATAAAAGTCGCATATATGCATCGAACGAATCCATATGTAATATTGCAGGAATGTCTCCTGTAGAAATAAGTGCTTTTATTTCAGATGAAAAAATAAATGCCGTGCCATTGTGAAAGTAATACAACGGCTTAACTCCCATTTTATCTCTTGCAAGTATGAGTGTTTTTTCTTGTGTATCAAAAATTGCAATTGCAAAAATACCATTCAATTTTTCAAAAAGTTCATTTCCCCACTCTTTGTATCCGGCTAGTAAGACTTCAGTATCACTTGAGGTCTTAAAATGATGTGAAGCTAACTCCTCTTTTAGATCATTAAAGTTATATATTTCTCCATTAAAAATAATTACGAATCGTTTTTCTTCATCGAGCATTGGTTGATTAGCTTGCTCTGAAGTGTCGATAATGCTTAACCGAGTGTGCCCCAAAGAAACTCCTGTTGAAACATAGGTACCAGCAGCGTCAGGACCACGATGAGAAACAGTCGCATTCATTGTTTCTATTTTTTTAGCATCTTCGCCGATGAATCCATTTATTCCACACATAATAGTTCTTATTGTACTTATAAAAAGAAAAAACTCTATTATTTCAAACTTTTATTAATTCGTTCTACTATTTTTTTAATCAACCGACTTAGTCCATGATTATTAATTACGTACTCACGTGCAGATTGTTCTTCATCAGCAGCAAGAAAAGCATTTATTTGCTCGGTAAGATTATCTTGCGACTCATTAAAATAACGAACACCTTCGATATCTTTACCAGAATCATTTGATGTTATTACAGGAGTTTCGCACGACAATGCTTCAAGTAATACTTTATCGAGGCTTCCTGTAGTACTTATATTTACAAAAAGATCCGCCTGCTGATAATACTCTCTTGTTTTGTTATGAGTAACAGGACCATGGAACAGCACTCTTTCTTCAAGAGAATGCTCTGCAACAAACGTAGTACAACTTTTTAAATACAGCAAATCTTTTTTTGTAACTGCTCCACCAACGATATGCAAAATAACATTTGGAACATCTTTTATGGCTTGAATTATTTCTAATGTCTTTTTTGCTGAAGAAACCCTTCCAACGGTTAGGATATTTTTTTGTTCATCTGTGTGCGCCACACCATTTGGAATAAAAAAATCTGTATCAATGCCGTGCCCGGTAATCATTTTCTTTTGTGTTTCTAGTCGCAAACTTTGCTTAGAGCCAGTGAAAATAGTTTGTACAAACTTCTCTGCAATTCGTAACTTCGTATCGACATGCTTATGCATATACCAAAGGAAAACAGGTTTTTTTGACATCTTCCAATACAATCCAAACAACACAACATATATTGGATTCATATGTACAAAAACCGCATCGTACTCATCTTGTAGCTCAACTACATACTTAGTAGCAAGCTGTAATTGTTGTAGTTTTGATGTCCCTCGCTCTTTTCCTAATGAATACACTTTTGTATTTTGTGGTAAAGAATGTAACCCCTCCTCTAAACAAATAACGGTAAGTTGCTCTACTTGCTCACTAAACTCCTCAAGCCAGGCATGAAAAAAACCTAGTATTTGATCATTCTTATGTACCTTTTGTGTGATGATAAGCAATTTCATATTTATGTAAGCATTACTTTATACTCCTGCAAATACCTCTCTTCGTCAAAAATACCTTCCGTTACATTCTCATACGCCCTATTCCCTAACGACTTCCCTTCAATATCATTATCTAAAACATGCGCAAGTTTCGCAGCAACATCTTTAGTATTTCCTGATGCAACTAAGCAGCTACCTCCATCAATTAATGTTTCCCCTACTATTCCAACATCAGTAGTTACAATCGCAAGTTTATGCAACGCAGCCTCTGCAAGAGCCATTCCATACCCTTCATATGCAGACGTTTGTATATATACATCACTTACAGCAAGCACATTACTTACGTTTACTACAGAACCTAAAAATTGCACCTGATTCTTTATTCCAAGTTGCTCTACCAATGTTTCTAATTTTTTCTGTAATGAGCCAGTCCCAATAATAAGCAGTCCAACATCTGTTCTCCCTCGTGTTGCAAGTGCAAATGCAGTAATAGTTTTCTCTACTTGTTTTTCTTTTTCTAAACGAGCGATGGTTGTAACAATATATGTATATGGAAATGTAAGCGTT
>Ga0208413_1002331_pt1 | contig 10988 bp, 8 predicted proteins | sample AntAceMetag02UKD_FD_184761 | JGI IMG/M metagenome (GOLD analysis project Ga0208413, IMG submission 184761) | Saline lake microbial communities from Ace Lake, Antarctica - Antarctic Ace Lake Metagenome 02UKD (SPAdes) (version 2) | ecosystem: Environmental > Aquatic > Non-marine Saline and Alkaline... | reverse complement strand
GCCGTTTTTGTCATGTATATACACGTGTATATACAATGCCTCGTGTCAACCGCTACGGTGCGCCGCGTGGCGGCTTTAGACCAGCACCAAGCCGACGGCCAGGAGCATGAGGCCGGCACCCCAGAAACGCAGCCGGAGGACGTGGGCGCTGAGGTGTTGCTCATCGCTTTTGAACCAGTGCCCGATCCACCAGACGGCGAGAACCGACCACAGCCCGCGAGCGCTGTAGACTACGTTGACGGCGGTGGCATCGCCAAAAACGCCGAGGGAGAAACCGACACCGGCGGCCTGCAGGCCCAAGACGACCGAGCCCCCGAGGAGCCAAGGCAGGGCGGGCCGCGCGATCTTATGCAGCGGCGCGCTGAACATAGGGATCAGGCCGAATGACCACACCGCCAGCAGGGTGAACATGATCGGCAGATAGCGACCCGCCCCCCAGAGCGGGGCCCATTTCTCCACCAATACATCGCAAAAGGCGAATGCGACTGCCGCGCCGAATGCCGCTAAGATGGTGGGACCGATCGACGCGGACCGGGCGGCCGTCATCCCGGCGGTAGGTCGCCGATTGAGCAGGATGATGGCGACTCCGCTGAGGGCGGCGGCGATCCACCATTTGAGCGGAATCGGATCGGGCAGCAGGAGCGAACTGATCAAGGCGACCAAGATGATTTTGGTGCCGAGGACGGGTGTAGCGATGGAGACATCCCCACGCTCGATGGCTTGAAACGTCGCAATCTGGCCCATGAAAAACAGGAGGCTCGTCACCACGGGTTGCCACCAGATTCCGGTGCCCGGCCCCGGTCCGAGGAGCCAAAACGGCGCCAAACAAACCACGTGCATCAGGTTGGCGATGAAGGTGGTGCGCCACAGCCCGACGCCGTAGGCGGAACTCCGCTTTAAGAGCAGGGCTCCGACGACATAGCCAACGCTGCTCAACAGCGGCAGCAATAAGTGGAACGATAACGACACGGTCGGACGGGACGCGGTCGCCGGTCGGACGTCAAACCAAGTTGTGATCTAGTGCGGCCGCTCGATTACTTTCGCACTTTCGAATCGAGCGCACGTTTCCGCGTCGCTGGATAGTCCACGATGGCGTGTAGGCCGCGGCTCTCGCGGCGCTGGAGCGCGCAGGTGACGATCAACCGGGCGACGGTGGCGAGGTTGCGCAATTCCAAGAGGTCGGGATCGACCGAAAAATTCCAATAGTAGTCGGCAATCTCACGCTCGAGGTTGGCGATCCGGGTTTGGGCCCGTTCGAGTCGCTTGGTCGTCCGCATGATCCCGACAAAATCCCACATGGTGCGCCGGAGTTCCTCCCAGTTGTGGCTGATCACGACGCGCTCATCGGCATCGGTGCCACCGAGATCCTGCCAGGAGGGGATGGCGGTCTGGCGGGTATTACGCCGTTTGCTGACGTAGGGGGCGACGGACTTGGCGGCGCGATCCGCGATGACCACCGCCTCCAAAAGCGAGTTACTCGCGAGCCGATTGGCACCGTGCAAACCGGTGCACGCGACTTCACCGCAGGCGTAGAGCCCGGGCAGGCTGGTTTCACCACTCAGGTTAGTCGCGACCCCGCCGCAGGTGTAGTGCGCGGCCGGCACCACGGGCACCAAGTCGCTGGCGAGATCGTAGCCCTGCTTTTTGCACGCGCGGTAGATTTTGGGAAACCGCTTCCGAAGGTAGGTCGCGTTGCGGTGCGTGATATCGAGCCACACGTGCGGCGTGCCGCTACGCTTCATCTCCGCATCGATGGCGCGGGCCACGATATCGCGCGGGGCGAGATCGGCTTGCGCGTGGTAGTTTGGCATGAACGCCTCGCCCGCGAGATTGCGCAGGATCGCGCCTTCGCCGCGCACGGCCTCGCTGATTAAAAATCGATCTTTTTCCGCGCCATACAACGTGGTCGGGTGGAACTGAATAAACTCCAGATTACGCACTTCGACTTCGGCCCGATACGCCATCGCGATGCCGTCGCCGGTCGCGATGTCGGGATTTGTTGAATACAGGTAAACTCGACCGGCCCCGCCGGTGGATAACATGACCACCGGCGCGCGGAAGGTGATGACGCGACTATCCCGCACATCGAGGGCGTAGAGACCCTGCACCCGGCGTTGTTGGCCTTTGCCGATGGTGATGAGGTCGATGCCAAACAGGTGTTCGTAGAGGGCGATGCGGGGCTCCCGTCCGACGGCCCGCAACAACGCGTCCTCGATCGCCTTCCCCGTCATGTCCTTCACGTGCAGGATGCGTCGGGCGCTGTGCCCGCCTTCGCGGCCGAGGTCGTATTGGCCGTCGGCGTCGCGGGAAAATTTGAGGCCGAGATCAATCAGCTCCTGCACGCGGGCTGGCCCGTCGGCGATGATTTCGCGCACGATCTTTTCGCGGCAAAGTCCGTCGCCGGCGATGAGCGTATCCTGCACGTGTCGCTCGATATCATCATCGGGACTGATCACGGCGGCGATCCCGCCCTGGGCCCAATTGGTATTGGAGTCGGCCTTGGTTTTTTTGGTGAGGATCGCAACCGACTGCCCGTTGGCCGCCGCCTTCAGCGCGAAGCTCAGTCCGGCGATGCCACTGCCGAGCACCAAGACATCAAAGGAGGAATTCATATTAGGGGGGAGGGTGGGTTTCGGCTCAGCTCCGGACGAGGCGACGTTGCATGATCACCACGTCGAGCCGGCGGTCGAATTTGAAGCCGACTTGACGCATCGTGCCGGTGGGTTCGAAGCCGAACTTGGCGTGCAGGGCGACCGAGGCGCGGTTGTCGGAGTCGCCGATGAGGGCGACCATTTGGGTGAATCCTTGAGCCGTGGAGCGCTCAATCAGCGCATTGAGCAAGAGGCTGCCGATACCGAGTCCACGTTTGTCGGGATGCAAATAAATCGAATCTTCGACTGTGTGCCGAAACGCTCGACGTTCGCGGAACGGCCCGACGTAGCCGAAGCCCACTATCTCGTCGCCTGCTTCCGCGACGGCGTAGGGGTAATCGCGACCAGATAAATCGTGAAACCGAGTTTGCATCTCGGCGACCGAGGGAGGATCGAGCTCGAACGTTCCGGTGCCGTGCAGCACGTGATGCGCGTAGATGGCTTGAGCGGCGGGAATATCAGCCGCCGTGGCCGGCCTGATCGTCGGGTTCATAGCGGCGGCGAGATTAGAGCAAGATATTGTCGATCAGGCGGGTTTGATCCAGCCATGCGGCGACCATGAGTAACGAATTTCCGGGTTCGATTTCTAGCTGCTTTTTCATCGTGTGGGGATCGACGATGGCGACGTAAATGACCCGAATACGGCCCTCTTCAGCCATCAGGTGAGTGGCTTCCGCCATGAGCCGTTCGGCGCGGCGTTCGCCGGCATCTACCATGGTTTTTATCTTGTCGAGGGTCCGGGGAATGATCCGCGCGCCCTCGCGTTGGCTTTTACTTAGGTAGGCATTGCGCGAGCTCAGGGCGAGGCCGTCGGTATCGCGCGTGGTAGGGCCGGCCATGACTTCGACCGGGATGTGTAGATCGGCTACCATCTTGCGCACGACGGCGAGTTGTTGGGCATCCTTCTGTCCGAAGACCGCGACGTCCGGCTGGATAATATTGAAGAGCTTGGCCACGACTGTGGTGACCCCACGAAAAAATGCCGGGCGGGATTCGCCCTCCAGCGGGACGGCGACGGACTCCTCGTCGATGTAGGTGGAGTAACCGTCGGGGTAGATGGTAGCCTTGGCGGGTAGGAATATGTGATGCGCGCCGGCTTCACGGCACTTAACGAGATCGTCATCCAGCGCCCGCGGGTAGCGGTCGAAGTCCTCGTTGGGACCGAATTGGGCGGGGTTCACGAAGATCGAGACCACCACGATGTCGCATTTGGTGGCGGCGAGGCGGATGAGATCCACGTGACCTTGGTGTAAGGCTCCCATGGTCGGCACCAGCCCAAGAGTCTGGCCGGCGGCGCGGGTTTCGCGCGCGAGTTGTTGCATGGCGGAAACGGTGTCGTGGGTCTGCATAGCGAAAAGGGACGGAAGCGTCCGAAGCGGGCTTGATCAAATTCGGAGCGCTGCACTTATTCAAGTTTTGCTCGCGCCCTCGCGGGTTAAATTCACACCGCACCCACTACCATCGCCACTCTCCGACTATGATTCGTATCAACGAAAACTACCTGAAGCTCAAAGCTTCCTACCTCTTCGCCGACATCGCCAAGCGCGTGAATGACTTCACTGCGGCCAATCCCGACAAGTCGGTCATCCGTCTCGGTATCGGCGACGTGACCGAGCCCTTGCCCGCCGTCTGCGTCAAAGCGTTGCACGAAGGCGCCGATGAATTGGCTAAGCGCGAGACGTTTAAGGGCTATGGCCCGGAGCAAGGTTACGCCTTTTTGCGCGAAGCCATCGCGGCGGGGGATTACGCGGATACGCCGATTGCGGCCGATGAGATTTTTGTCTCCGACGGGGCCAAGTGTGATAGCGCGAACATCCAGGAGATTTTTGCGGAGGAGGGCTTGAAGCTCGCCATCCCCGATCCCGTTTACCCGGTCTACATCGATACCAATGTCATGGCGGGGCGCACTGGCGCCAATGTCGCCGATCGCTACCAAGGCGTCACCTACCTCGACTGCACCCCCGAGAACAACTACGTGCCGGCCATCCCGTCGGAACCCACGGATTTGATCTACCTGTGTTTTCCGAACAACCCGACGGGCGCCGTTGCCACCCGTGACCAGTTGCAAGCGTGGGTCGATTACGCCAAGGCCAATCAGGCGATCATCCTCTACGATGTGGCCTACGTGGCGTTCATCCGCGATGAGTCGATTCCGAAGTCCATTTACGAAATCCCGGGCGCAGACGAAGTCGCGATCGAGATGCGCAGTTTCTCCAAGACTGCTGGCTTCACCGGCACCCGCTGCGCTTACACCGTCGTGCCGAAGAAGCTCAAAGCTTTCGACGCGGCCGGCAATGCCCACTCGGTTCGCAACCTCTGGAACCGTCGCCAAACCACCAAGTTTAATGGCGTATCTTATCCCGTGCAAAAGGCGGCCGCGGCGATCTACACGCCCGAGGGTCAAGCGCAGGTGAAGGAAAAAACTGACTTCTACTTGGAGAACGCGGCCCTCATCCGGGAAGCAATCGTCAAGCTCGGTTTCAGCTGTGTGGGCGGCGACAACGCGCCCTACATTTGGATCAACACCGGTCGCGACTCTTGGGAGTTCTTTGACCTGTTGTTGAACAAGGCGGGCGTCGTGTGCACGCCCGGGGCCGGCTTCGGTACCTGCGGTCAAGGTCACGTGCGCATCAGCGCATTCAACTCCCGCGAGAACGTCGTCAACGCCATGGAACGCATCGCCGCCGCGCTCGCCTGAGTCGTAGTCTTCGCGGTCCCCCCCATTCCGAAGCCGGACGCGCCTCCCCACCGTCCGGCTTTTTAACGCCCACCAGGCGACGAAAAGTGTCACCATTATGGTTACACTTTGGTCGGGGCACTGCGCCGACCTTGAGGGAGGCAGGGCGTGGGTGATGCGTCCGTGCGCTGCACCCCTACTTATTCGCGGTCGGTGCGAAAGGGTTCGGCGGGGAGGGCGGCGGCGTTCTGGAGGTTGGCGTCGACCCAGCGGCGCCAAGCGTAGCGGACGTAGCGTGGGCTTTCCACAGTGGTTGTGAGCACGACGCCTTCACCGTCGATGGCGGCAGAATCAGCGGGCACAAATTGGTGATCTGGTCCGGCGATTTCGAAGCCGCGCGGGGGCTCGCCGTCGCGGGTGGTCAGGCCGTCGGCGTGGTCGAACTCGACGAAGATATTGTCGGGCGAGAATGTCACCGTGGTGCGGACCGGTCCGCGATGCTCGAGGTCGTGGCCGTAGTGTTCGGCTAAGGCGATCCGGGCGAGGCGATCGCCGACGTCTTGTTTGTTGCGCGGGTGGATGTCGTCGGCCTCGCCGATATCCATCAGAATGGCTTGGCCGGTGTGCGGCAGCTCGAGGGTCTGTTGCTGCGCCTCGCGTAAAAACGCCCAGTCCGTGTTCTCGCCGCCGTCGTTATCCCATGATGTGAGTTGGGCCCAATAAAAAGGCATCTCGGGGTGTTCAAATTTCTCGCGCCAGCTTTCGATCAACGCGCCGAACATGTTACGGTAGGTTTCGGGTTGGCCCGCGTTGCCTTCCCCTTGATACCAAATGGTCCCGGCGAGGCGGTAGGGGAGCAGGGGCTCGATCATGCCGTTGTAGAGCACGGTCGCGGTTTTGAAGGGACCGGGCTGCCAAGGCTGCGCAGGCGGTTCGGTCTCGAATGGCTGACTGGCTTCGTGGGCTGCTTTTTGGGCCTCGGCCCACTCCCGCATGGCGTCGCGGTAGCGTTCGGTGCTCTCGAGGATGCTTTGGTTGACCCTCACTTGGTGCGAGGCGACGTCGACCGCCAGATCAACGTCATCGGGGTGCGAAGGAGGTAGCCATGCTTCGACCGGAGTGCCGCCCCAGTTGCTGTTGAGCAGACCGATTGGCACGCCGAGATCGGCGTGGAGGCGGCGGGCAAAGAAGTAACCGACGGCGGTGAAATCTCCGACCGTATCGGGGGAGCCCACGGTCCACGTGCCGGACATGTCCTTGATGGGTTGGGCGGCGATGCGCCGAGCGACCTTGAAGTGGCGGATCAGCGGGTAGTCGGCCGCGGCGATTTCGGCCTCGGCATTCCGGGAGTTGCGCACCGGCCATTCCATGTTGGATTGGCCGCCGCACAACCAGACGTCGCCGACCAGAATGTCCTGCAGCGCTACGGTCGTTTCGCCGCTCACGGTAAGGGTCTGCCCGGTGGCGTTGGCGGCCAGCGGCGCGAGGTCCACCCGCCATGTCCCGTCGGCTTGGGTGGTGGTGGCGACGGCCTGCTGGCCGAATTTTACGGTGACGTGTTGTCCGGGTTGGGCGTGTCCCCAGATCGGCACCGGGGCCTCGCGTTGGAGCACCGCGTGATTGTTGAAGAGGGGCGCGAGCGTGACGTCGGCGAGCAGGCTGCTCGCGCAAACGAAACTGGTAATGAGAAAACCGATGAAGAGGCGCATGACGGGGGAAACGGGGGATTGAGTCACTTGAGGGTTTGAAAATAGGCGATGAGGTCGCGGAGTTCGAACCGATCCATCATCGCGCCCATCGGGAGGGCATATCCTAGGGAACCAAAGTTATAGGCCGGGAGAAAGAGAAAGCTAAGGCGAAAGCGAACGACTCACTCCGAGCTTTCCGGGGGACCGGGACGCGTCGCAGCATTGTCACGGTGAAGGAATGCCTTTAGCGCGGTGGCGAATTTGAGCCCGATGCCGGGGACCTCCGCGAGCGCGGTGATGCTGGCGGCGCGGAGGCGTTCGATGGTGCCGAAGTGGTCGAGCAGGGCGGTGCGGCGGGAGGGGCCCAAGCCGGGAAAATCATCGAGGATGGACTCGCGGATTTTGCGGGAGCGCAGGTCGGCGTTGAAGGTATTGGCAAACCGGTGCGCCTCATCGCGGAGGCGCTGGAGGAGCTGGAGGCCGGGGTGAATGAGCCCGAGATTTAGGGGCGGGCGCTCGTCGGCGAAGATGATTGTTTCGTTCTTTTTGGCTAAACCGATTAGGGCGGGCGGCTCGAGATCGAGGGCGTAGAAGGCTTTGAGCGCCGCGCCGATTTGGCCTTGGCCGCCATCGATGACGATGAGGTTGGGCAGGGCCTTGCCGTCGTCGCGCACGCGGCGGTAGTGGCGGCCGACCACTTCTTCCATCGCGCGAAAGTCGTCGTTGCCGATGAAGCTCTTGATTTTGAAACGGCGGTAGTAGTTTTTGTCGGGGCGGCCGTTAGTGAAGTGCACCATCGAGGCGACGACGAAGGTGCCGCTGATGTGCGAGATGTCGAAGCACTCCATGTGCTCGGGCAGCGCCGGCAGAGCGAGGGCGGTGTGCAGCGTGGTCAGGGCGTCTTCGTCGGGCCGGATGGTGGGATGGTCACGCTCGAAACGGCGGCCTTTTTCGAGCGTCTTTTTGAGCGCAAAAACGATGTCGCGCAGCTCGGCGGCTTTTTCAAAACGCTGCTCGGCGGCGGCCGCTTGCATCTCGGTGGTGAGGGTTTCCAGCCACTCCTGCGACTTGCCGTCGAGAAAAGCGCAAGCGGCGTCCACGCGGGCGCGATATTCTTCGACGGTGACCTCGTTTTCGTGCCCGTAGATTTCTTGGCGCAGATCGTCGTAGAGGCGCCAACGTCCCTCGGGCAGACGTTGGGGCGTGGAATCGGCGAGGAGCACGCCAAACTGGCGCCGCATCTGGGCGAGGGTGCGGCGGAGCAGACTGCTGTGGGCGAAGGGCCCGAAGTAGCGCGACCGGCTATCCGAGCGGACGCGGGTGAGGCGGAAGCGGGGGAGCGTTTCCTTGAGGTCGACGCGGACTTGGAGGAAGCGTTTGTCGTCAACGAAGTCGGTATTGTATTTCGGGCGCCATTGTTTGATCAGGCGGCCTTCGAGGAGGAGCGCCTCAGGCTCGGAGCGGACCTCAATGGTTTCGAAGTCGGTAATCAGATCGACGAGCGCGCGAATTTTGGGCGAGTGCAGGCTGCGGCGCGACGGGGTGAAGTAAGACGACACCCGTTTGCGCAAGGCCTTCGCTTTGCCCACATACAGGATCCGCCCGAGCCGGTCTTTCATGAGATACACCCCTGGCTTCTCCGGCAGTTCGCGGACTTTTTCTTTCAGTTGGAGGGAGTGACTCATGAGGCAGACGCGGTGGGCATAGCTGACAAATACGACACCAATTGGCCCACCGACTGGATATTACCGGAGTTTAGTCTAGTTTCGGGAGGCGCAACCGGTTTCTCCGCTGCGTGTCCCTCTTACTGCTACTTCCTACTTTGATCGCTGACGCAAAATCCCTGCCGAAAATTGAGCTCATCACCCTCGGTGATGAGTTGCTGCTCGGGCTCACGGCGAACGGCCATCTTTCTTACATCGGCGCGCAACTGCGTCGTTACGGCGTCACCCTCGCGCGCAACGTCACCATCACCGACGATGCTGAGGTCATCGCCGCGCAATTCCGCGAGAGCTGGGAGCGTGCGAACATCGTGATTACGACCGGCGGTCTCGGGCCGACCTGTGATGATCGCACCCGCGAGGTGATTGCCCAGGCACTGGGCCAAGAGCTGGTGTTTGAGCCGGCCATCGAGCAGGCGATTAAAGAGCGCTTTCAGACGTTTGGTCGGCCGATGACCGAAAATAATTTGAAGCAGGCCTACCGGTTTGCCGAAGGGGAAGTTATCCCCAACGCCCATGGCACCGCGCCGGGTCTCTGGTATGCGAAGGACAACCGGATCCTAATCATGTTGCCGGGGCCACCGAACGAATTGCAGCCCATGATGACCGACCACGTCATTCCGCGACTGATCAAAATGGGATGGCTGGATCAGGGAGAGAGTTACGTCCAACTGCGCTCGGCGGGAATCGGTGAGTCGGCGCTCGAGACGCGTTTGCAGCCCGTCTTCGATCAATACGGGGCGGATCTCTCCGTCGCGTTTTGTGCCCACCAAGGGCAGTGTGATTGTCGGTTGAGCGCGGCTTCGGCGCGGCTGGATCGCGCCCAACTCATAGCGATCGCCGAACAGTGCGCCGGGTTGCTGGGGGAAGATTTTATGTGTTTCGGCCATGATCCCTTGGCCAAGGTCTGCGCGGATATGTTGCGTGGCGCTGAGCGCACATTGGCCGTAGCCGAGACGGCGACGGGCGGGATGTTGGCCAGCAGCTTCACTGATCTGGCCGGAGCTACGAAATTTTTTGCGGGTGGCGCGGTGTGCTACTCGAACCAATCGAAGATGCAGCTCCTAGATGTCCCGGAGGGCATTCTCATGCAGCATGGCGCGGTCAGTGCAGAGAACGCGGTCGCCATGGCGGCGGGAGCGGCGGAGAAGCTCGGGGCCGATTACGGACTAGCGATTACGGGCTTTGCCGGCCCGTGCGGCGGCACGCACGAAAATCCGGTGGGCACGATATTCTTGGCATTATATTCGCCGCACGGTGTGTGGTCGAAACGGCTGCGTTATCCGGGCCCGCGTCAGACGGTCAAACGGAGGGCCGTCAACGCTGCGCTCGATTGGTTACGGCGGGAGTTGACCAAAGTGACGGACCAGCCGGCGATTCCCGCGCGGTCGATCGCGTTTGACGAGTTTTGAGAGTCCGCTGATGGCGGAGTCGGTTCGATCCCCTTGCTGGCTGTAGCCGGGGTCGCTGACCCCGGAGCGGTGGAGTAGAGATTTCGGTAGGATGGGGATGAGGACGCGGACGAGACGGAGAGGCAGGATTCCGGGGTCAGCGACCCCGGCTACAGTTCCATCCGAGTGCGGGATGTAACCGAGCTCGATTAGTCGAGGCTGCCCGCTCAGCCCATCAAGTTACGCAGCGCGGCGAGGTATTTTTCCTGGGTGCGGCTGATGATGTCCGCGGGCAAGGACGGCGCGGGAGGGGTTTTGTTCCACGCGATAGCGGTCAGATGATCGCGCACGAATTGTTTGTCGTAGCTGGGGGGCGAGCAACCGGTCCGATACTCGTCGGCGGGCCAATAGCATGGTCTTTTCCCGGGAGAGGAGAAGTCATTGAAGTTGAGTAGGATAATTTTGTGCTAGACTAATTGGGTAATTTTCGATCTGTTTGGATGGGATGAAATCTAAAACTGAATCTAAAACTGAATCGAAAACTGAATCGAAAACAGAAGCTGAAACACCAATCGGCCACCCGGCGCACAAGCGCTGGAATCGAAACGTGGAGGTGCGGGTGGCCACGGCGGCCGAGCACGAGTGGTTCGACGCGCAACTGCATGATCGGCACTATCTGGGAGCCGGGCATCCGGTGGGCGATTACCTGCGCCAGATAGTCGAGCGTGGGGGCCAGGCGGTGGCGCTGTTGGCGTGGGGTCCGGCCTGCTATGCGCTCAAGGACCGGGACCGTTGGGTCGGCTGGGATGCGACGCGCCGGGTCGAACGGCTTTCGCTGGTGGTGCAAAACCGGCGATTCC
>Ga0208413_1002314_pt1 | contig 11044 bp, 8 predicted proteins | sample AntAceMetag02UKD_FD_184761 | JGI IMG/M metagenome (GOLD analysis project Ga0208413, IMG submission 184761) | Saline lake microbial communities from Ace Lake, Antarctica - Antarctic Ace Lake Metagenome 02UKD (SPAdes) (version 2) | ecosystem: Environmental > Aquatic > Non-marine Saline and Alkaline... | reverse complement strand
AAAGCTTCCTCCGGTACCAGACAACTTTTAGTACTCAGTGATCGTCGACAACATTGTGAATTTCTTCATAAATGTTTCCCAACAAGTTCAGGTCTCTATATGGGTGGAATGAAAGAAGCTGATCTAGAAGCATCCTCAAAGAAGAAAATCATATTCGCGACGTTCAGTCAAGCCCACGAAGGTTTGGACATTCCAACATTGGACACTGTCATCTTAGCTACACCCAAGTCCGACATTCAACAATCTATAGGACGTGTTATGCGAGAGACGCCAGGGAAGAATAATAATCCACACATCTACGATATTGTCGATCAGTGGTCGATATTGTTTGCGATGTATAAGAAACGACTACGGGTCTACAAACAAGGTGGATTTAGGATTGACGCAGTTGAAGACAAGGAAGAAGTGAACCCATTTCAGGGTAAGTGTCTATTTTTATAATCTACACATCTAATAGATATGTCTGGTGCACTCGTTCAACTCGTTTCGAAAGGTGCTCAAGATGTCTATTACATGAGTGGTGAAGGAACATCACTCTTCACTTCCAAATATACCAGACATACAAACTTTGCCCAGGCTCCTAAATTAATTAAAGAGTATTCATTGGCTGAAGATGCGTGTGTCATCCCAATGAATGGTGATTTACTCACCGGATTATGGTTTGAAGGTACGAATCTAGTTGAAGGATTCCAAGGATCTATAATTGATTTATACATCGGTGGACAGAAAGTTGATTCCCAACCATTTGATTTTATCAGTGACGTCTATCAAAATTATTTGGCAGACACATACACCAAGTCCCAGGAGATTAACAACAAGTGTTCAGTCACCAACACAAACTTTTTCCCATTGACATTCTTTTTCAATAGCAAGACTTCATACATCCCCATGGTGGCTCTCCAATATCATCAAGTCGAAGTTCGTGTGAACTTCAAGAAGAACCTTGACGTACCATTCTCCGCTAAGTTATACGGTAACTATGTATATCTCGATGCACCAGAAAGAAAACGGTTCACCTCGACAAAATTAGATTTCATCATCACTCAAACACAAACACTCAAGCAGAAACTTACCCCAGGGTACAACGATTATGATATCTCACATTTCAATCACCCAGTCAAGTCACTTTTCTTTGGCATACCCACAAAATCGAGTAACGTGATAGAGGATCGCTTCACCTTTGATTCAGCCGATATTTTATTAAATGGTACACACCTTCTCGAAGGTATGACACCGACATATTTCCATAACGTACAGAATTACTTTCATTCCGACTTTGGTGTATCAGCGTTCAATGAACTCTACAATACACCATTCTATACACGATATTATGCATACCACTTCTGTACAAACGCATCTGATTATAAGTCTACTGGGTCATGTAATTTCAGTAGATTGGATAATGTTCATATACAAATTCGTGATGCTCTCATCGGTGAAGGACGAACGGGTGAAGATATTCGAATTTATGCAGTGAATTATAACGTGTTGCGGATCCAGGAGGGAATGGCTGGAATTTTATTCGGAAACTAATGTAGTAAGCCATGGTCGGTAAAACACCTCAAGTTCGAGAAATCGTTTATAACGTTCTTGACGATAATGGCGATCGTACAGTAATTGCAAAGGGTGCCACAACGATTGATGTTGGTGATACAAAAACACTATTCACGAGAACATCAGCTCTTGAAGGCCTCACAACAAATATTTCTTCGAATGTATCAAATGTTCAGAGTACCCTGACCAATGTAGAAAATTTTTTATCAGGAGTTAACCTTGGAGGTGCTGTATATGATAACTCAATTACAGTTCTGAAAACTGATTTTGCTTCAAATGTCGGACGAATCGACACGCTCGAAGATGTACACTTCTCTAATAGTCTTATGATTTCTAACAACTTCTCGAATATATCCATTTTACAGGATGATCTATATTTAAATATCGATCGTATCGACGGTGTAGTTAGCAGTCAAGAATCTAATGCTCTGGTTATTAATGGAACATTTTCCAATGTTTCAGACTTACAGTCTAATGTTTTATCAAACTTTTCCAATATATCACAGTTACAATTAGATCTCGCACCATCACTCGAGGCACTGACACGGGGGCAGCTTCTACAGGACGATGTAGCGGATCTAAAAAGCCGTATAACAACTACAAGTAACATCATAATAGGTGGAGAATCGGGGGCGGAAGATGTTGGAGCTCAATCCACTATTGTCGGTATACAATCCGGGCGTAATATTGGGGACTATTCCATAGCACTTGGTTTTAACTCTCAAAATTTTGGGACGAAAGCAGAGGGGGATGCTACTCAACGTTCCATCGTTATTAATGCTACCGCTTTGGGATTAAATGCCCCTCGAGCCGATACGCTTGTCATTTCACCCGTACAAACGGATGATAGTAACACAATTAATATCATGGGATACAATAATTTAACTAAGGAACTCGTACAATCTACACTCCTACGAGGTATCGATGGGAATGTCCATGCGACGACGAATATCAGTGTTAACAATGATACCATCCTATTCGAAACAAATGGTAATGGATCATTTGGTGGAAACACTGAAATTGCCGGGACCCTCGAAGTCGGTGGTTCTTCTTCGTTCACGGGTGCGATACAGATGGCGAGTACTCTCGAAATCGGTGACACATCATCCTTCGGTGGGGACATGACCATTGACGCGAATGTATCAGTGTATGGAGAAAGTTTTATAGTGAATAATAATGTCATACTCCGCAATGATGGTACGGGATCCTTTTCCGGTGACATTGATATTGGTGGGACCCTCGAAGTCGGTGGTTCTTCTTCGTTCACTGGTGCGATGCAGATGGCGAGTACTCTCAAAGTCGGTGACACATCATCCTTCGGTGGGGACATGACCGTTGACGCGAATGTATTTGTACATGGGGAAAGTTTCGTGATGTACAGTGATCCATCAACATCACAGGTCATACTTCACAACAATGGTAATTCCAGCTTTTCAGGTAATATGGAAATTGCTGATATCAACTGTCGAAATACACTTGATGGGTTTAATTCGTTTCGGATGATTGATGGTTCGACTACTAAGGCATCCATCAACAAGATTGGTGAATCTTCTTTCCTTGGTAAAATGCAAATCAATGATGAACTCGTCGTACAAGGACATTCTTCGTTCGTAACTACTATGAATGTTGGTGGCACGTCATCATTTGGTGATGTCATGACAGTAAATAGTACATCTTCCTTTATTGATGATGTAACTCTTGGTACGGGAGCGGACCTGATTATGAATAGTCCAAATTTCAAAATGATTAACAGTGGTACTCAAAAAGTCCTTATTGGTAACAATGGTAATGCCAGCTTTTCAGGTAATATGGAAATTGCTGATATCAACTGTCGAAATACACTTGATGGGTTTAATTCGTTTCGGATGATTGATGGTTCGACTACTAATGCATCCATCAACAAGATTGGTGAATCTTCTTTCCTCGGTGTGATGAAAATCGATAATGCATTAAATGTTGACGGTATCACAACAATAAAAGATGTCGGGAATGATCGTATAAGATTAACCCCCGGTACTACTACTAGTGACTCTAAAATAGAAGTATTAGGTTCAGTTTCTTGTTGGGCGGCTGGATTTGGTGGTGTTGTTGGACATTCGGAAAACTGTAAAATTGATTCTAATGGAAATGGGTCGTTTTCTGGTACAGTGACAGCCGGAGCGGTGTCGACTCCATCTTTAACTGTTAGTACTACTGCATATCTCAATAGTACATTAAGCGTTACCGGTAGCGCCTCTTTTGAGGGATCATTATCAGCAACGACTGGGAGTTTCAGTAGTACATTGGGCGTTACCGGTGCGACGACCCTTGCTGCATTATCAGCAACGACTGGGACTTTCAGTAGTACATTAGGCGTTACCGGTGCGACGACCCTTGCTGCATTATCAGCTACGACTGGGAATTTCAGTAGTACATTAGGCGTTACCGGTGCGACGACCCTCGGTGCTGCATTATCAGGTACGACTGGGAGTTTCAGTAGTACATTAGGCGTTACCGGTGCGACGACCCTTGCTGCATTATCAGGTACGACTGGGAGTTTCAGTTCATCATTAAGTGCTACGACTGGGACTTTCAGTTCATCATTAAGTGCTACGACTGGGACTTTCAGTGGTGCATTATCAGGTACGACTGGGAGTTTCAGTTCATCATTAAGTGCTACGACTGGGACTTTCAGTTCATCATTAAGTGCTACGACTGGGACTTTCAGTTCATCATTCAGTGCTACGTCTGGGAGTTTCAGTTCATCATTAAGTGCTACGACTGGGACTTTCAGTTCATCATTAAGTGCTACGACTGGGAGTTTCAGTTCATCATTAAGTGCTACGACTGGGACTTTCACTGGGGGAATAACAGGGAATATTACTGGGAATGTTACTGGAAACGCCGACACGGCGACGTCGAGTGGAAATTCAGCTACCACGAGTGATGGTACCTCCGCCAATACCGGTGGTGCGATCGTCAGGAGAAATACCTACGGGTCTATCAGCATCGGGGGTCTTAGCGCAGGTTATTCAACTTTTAATGGCACCGGTGGTTATCACCCTTCGTATGATTACACGCGGATCAGCGGGCCAAACAACGGCATCATCACGACGGTGAGCAACGACGATGGCGGGGATCTTTCCGACGTATGTGCCAGATTCGAACAGGATGTATTATTCAAAAAAATGATTTACGTTATATCAGATAGGCGTATAAAAGACGAAATAACGACTATAGATCAAAAACATTCATTAGATGTGATTGAAAAACTTAGACCGGTTTCTTATAAACTTATGAGTGGCGCGGAGTTCGCATTAGGGTATATAGGTCAAGAAATTGCCGAGATTATACCACCCGCTGTAAATTGTAACGGTATTGAACCCATCGCAAACATATACATTTATGGGGTTATTACCAAGATCAAGTCGATAACCGATAACAAGGGATATGAATGTATTTCTCTGTTTATTGAACTAGAAAAGTCTTTACAGGAAGAAATAAAAAATAAAAAAGATGTGATTTTTAGGGTTGGAATTCAAACGATGGATGGTCGTAACCGTAATCTTGTATATCACCCCGAATTATGTGATGACCCAACAGATATGTCGATCGAATTATTAGATTATAATGAAGACGAACCATTTGATAAAGATACAAGAATTCTAGTATTCGGTGAAATTGTATACGATGCTCACGCAGTAGATTATAACGAAGTGTTTGTAGTAGTTTCATCCGCAGTTAAAGAGTTAAATGACATACGGAAAGAAGACAGACGTCGTATAGAAACATTAGAAAATCAGGTTTCACAATTATTAGCTCGTGTCGAAGCTTTAGAATCCAATTAATTATTTTCCCATGTTTATATGATAAATATGGCAAAATAAGTGAGGATTAGAAAATATGAAGAGGGGTCATCCTTTTTTTGACATCTGTGTAATCTAAAACATAAAATTCACTTTTAGTCATACCAGAAAGAAACATTTTCTGTAATCTATGTCTTCCGTCTATCATGGTATATAGACGTTTAGCTGGATTCGGTAGATTTTTAACAATTATTCCAGGGTATTTAGTATCACAAGCTATAAATTTACGACCACCACAACAAAAACAATTTTCACCTGTATATTTTTTATTATGGTTGTATCCTTTAAAAGCAATATCATCAAAATTTACTACTACTTTTTTTGAACTTTCGGTAACCAATTCTTTTACATCTTTAAAATCAAGTTCGTAGTTATTTCCATCTATTCGCCAATCTCCATAATGACCTGAATTCTTAAAGGATTTTTTTCTTTTGAAACCTGACCAAAAATCCGTTTCTATATTACTCATATATTCTATACAGGTATTAGAAATCCTATACTTTTTCGATATGTATCACATCCTATATAATGCCATAATAGACCCTTGGTTGGGATTTCGAATTCATTTATGAACCAACCCTTTTTATCATACCTCGTAATAATTTGATTTGTTTCATTATCAAAATACTTGAAGAAACTTTTGTTATCTTCTTCGGCCCATGTAAAATAAATGCGTTTACCTACACCATTACTATTAGTGTGCCAGTCGCATACCCCGCCCGGTGGGTAACTATAAATACCACGTAAATGAATACCTCTTTGTTTGAAGTGTTTTTCTAATTTATTTAATATAGATTGTGTAATATTATCAAGTTTATCGTCTTTTTTACGACACCTATATATATTTCTATTTGACAACTTTCCTGGTGTTTGTTGATCACCAAAAGATCTTTTTTTTACCAACTCGAGTTCTGCATCTGGGTCATCAATTGGTTGTATATTAGGATCAAACGATTGTTTTATATATTCTTTTTCTTTCCAATCAAATTTATCTAAAGCATCGAGTTCGTCTTTAAAATCGTCGATATTGAGCATATATATAATAAAGTTGTTTTCTTTAATCACATTTGTCATACTCATAGAATGAGTATGGGAAATATGAATTTTCATTTACCTTTCTAAGGTATCCATCAACGCGAGTGTCAATACACCCACGATGAAGAACATCACAACGTAGTTACATTCAGTATCTTCCACTGTCGTTGGTTTCTTCTGAGGGACCATGACCTTTTTAGGTCTGGGCGGAGGAGCGATAGGCTCCTCCTCGATTGGACAATAGCCTATCATTTATAGTATAATTATAGATTAATTTCCGTCTTCTTCTTTCTTCTCTTCTTCGAGGATCCAGAAACGTTCACCTCCTTCACTTCACCACCAGTGGATTCGCCTGAGATCGATACGATATCGGAGACGTTATCGTCATCATCGATCATCATTGGGGGATCTTCCCTGACTGTAGCCATGGGTTTGGTGTTCATAGGTGGAGGTGGGGGCATCATAATACCACCCATCAAACTGGAAATATCCACACCAGGACCCTTCATCTCGTAGGGACCATCACCGGAATCCCGAGTAGATTGTGAAGTCGTGTTCTGAACGGCTGACATCATATTTTTGACGAGGTCAGGGTTCTGCTTCAAGACATCATTCATGTTGGGAATGGCAGCCTTGAACATACTATTCGTCAAGTGGAACATCATAGCAGAACCACCCAACATCATGATCAACTTCACCTCGGGGGCGACGTTCACCTTATTCCTATATTTCACATAGAGTTCCTCAAAAACCGTATCGTAATCGTCGACACCCTCCATCACGGATTCGGACCAACCTTCTAACTGAACCTCGAAGGGATTGTATCTCTTATTCAAAAACTCTAGACCAGTGACACATGCGACAAGCATACGTCTCGAAAAACGAACAGATTGATCTACTTCGATACCATACGTAATACGTTTCACTTCTGTTCTAATTTCGTCGATACTTGAGTACATGTTCAGGCGTTTGTTGGTGTTCACACCCTTCTTTTCCAGGCGTGCAAGTTTATTGAGAAGATCCGCCTTCTCTTCGTCGACTGAGCTATAACCCTTGGAGGGTTCTTCTTCGTTGAATGTTCCACCACCTACACCTACATCAACATCTTCATCCTGGAAGTCATCATACTCACCATAATCAATTTCATCAGCGGGAGGTCTAGGAGGGGCTGACTGTTTGTTGGGGTTCACAAATGCATCAATTTCTTCCTGGTGTTGAACAGGGGGTCGCGGTGCGTGCATGGGTCGTGGTCTGGGTTTTGGGCGAGAAGGTGGGGCAATATGAATCTCATCCATCAATGCCTGTTCATTCTCATCAAGTTTAAGGATCTCTGTATCACCTCGATCGAGGATAATCTCTTCGTCCATCTACTCTTTATAATGAAACTAAAGTAGTATCTTTAACGCACTTGATTAAAAAAATGTTACTTAGTAGTAAATGAAGTTCAACCGTAATACCATACTGGTTATCCTCAGCATCGTTGCCATTGGATTTTTGATCCGCCGTACCGCACTCAGTTGCTACCAGCCAAGACCCATCGAAGTGGAACCCATAAATGAGGATTCTCTCTTCGATCTCGAATATAAACTCGAATGTGCCCCAGGTCACACCAAGAATGGTAGCACATACACAAAGTCTATGACACCCGGTGGTCTGTGTAAGTCCGAGCAACTCGTTCGCGATCAGGCCAATTATGCCATCGTAGGTGGGATCGGCGGATCTTTAATCTGAGCGTATTGTAAATGACTACAGTTACTGCCATGCGTCCGGATATTCCCGATTTCGACTACGAGTATCACACTATTACTGTCGATACAGTCGGTCAATCGAGTGCCAACACGTTCACGGCGTACCTCAATACACCCCTTCATAACGTCGTCCAGGCTCGGTTGTTAGGTGCTCGGATTAAAACAATCCATTCCACTGAACACTTCTATGTTTCGATCGAAGAACTCGATAGTAATTTTGCTGACAGAGCGACAAAGGATCCACCCCTCTCTATTTCTTCGCAACCAGGTCTTTCTATTTTGAGAAACTCCTTCGCGAGTATTGTGAGTAGCTCTTCGGCGACGAGTGGTGATCAAGTACTCGCCTTCAAAGACAATTACTTGGTTGCTCAACAATATTTGTACCCTCTCCCCACACTCGACCGTCTCACGTTCCGTATCCTCGATGAAGATGGGACAACGGTCACTAATCCCAGTTCCGCAGGTAATAACTTTTTTGTCATTCGCTTCGTATGCAAAAAGTCGAACTTAAAATAAACTTTCCTTATTATAACTATGTCATCCGGTATAGTGAAGCTCATTGCAATCGGTGCTCAAGATGAACATATAATGGGAAAGCCTGAAATATCTTTTTTCAGTTCGACGTTTAAAAGACATTCCAACTTTTCACAGACCGTCGAAAAACAAACGATACAGGGTGCTGTGAATGGTAATTCTATGTCAACCATCCGCTTCGAGAAGACCGGTGATCTTCTCGGATATACCTATTTCACCATAGACGATAATAACGCAGCCTTGGATCACCCGGATTGGACCAAACTCATCGACTACGTCGAACTTTTGATCGGTGGTCAGGTTATTGATACTCAGGATTCTATCTTTACGGAGAAGATTGCTATTGATACTTTCGCCAACAACGTTTCCAAGAGTTCTAACGGGACACACCCGGGTGTCAGTGCCCGGTCGTATTTCTATCCTCTCCGTTTCTTCTTCTGTGAAAGTCCACAGAACGCGTTACCCCTCGTCGCATTGAATTACCACAATGTAGAGATTCGTATTCATTGGGGTGCGGAAGCGAGTAACTATCAATGGTCTGCCTATAGTAACTATTACTATCTGGATAACGAAGAACGAGGTGGATTCGCCGCGCGTGAACATGACATGCTCATCTTCCAAGTTCAGAAAAATATCCCAAGCAACGAAAAGGTCCAGGATCTTCATTTCAATCACCCCGTCAAGTATATCGCGAGTTCAAATACGAGTAGTTATAGTGCGTTGACAGCGTACGACAATAAGGTCAAGGTCACAATCAATGGTGTTGATATCGATGGCTTCAAGTGGGCCCGTCCACACTTCATCGAAGTCATGAACTACTATCACACTAACTTTGTTACGTCTCCCGACTTTTTCCTCTTTTGTTTCTGTCTCACTACGAGTTTGACACAACCAACTGGTACGTTAAATTTCAGTCGACTCGATAGTGCAAAAATATTCAGTGATCGTTTACCCATCAAGGATCCTATATATGCCGTCAACTACAATATACTGAAGATTTCGAATGGTGTTGCCGGTCTTCTCTATGCCAATTAAAATACCATGCTATAGTAAATGGTGAAGAACTCGAGCACTATTGATCGGGGGACCAAGGTCCGTCTGGGGCGTTGGCATAATGATGATCAGGCCGACAATACCATCGTGATTAATGCGTCGGATACGCCGATTATCGTCGATACACCGAATGCTCTCTATATGAAACCAATTCGATCAGATGACACGGATAACACACTCATCACCGGGTACAGAGTGGACACACACGAGATTGTGAATGTCGGTCTGACACGAGAACAGATTCGACCACGAGACATTGACTTTTATTCGAACATTGGGAATACATTCACGAGTACCATTAAGTTTGAGGGTGACACGTCACTCACTACTGAAGGAATGATTGGTATAGCTAATACTGCACCCATACACACTCTTGATGTGGGTACAAAATTTTATGTAGATGAGAATGGTGCGAATGTTCTCACCGTTTTGGGGGACACCTATGTACAAAATAATGTCGTCATCGGAGGGAACCTTGATGTAAAGGGGACACTCACATCCATAAATACAGAAAATACAACAATAAAGGATGCCATCATCGAGATTGGGAAAGGGAATGTCTCATCCGATATGGGTATCATCATGGACCGTCCGGGAACTAACATCGGGTTAGGGTACAGAGAGGGTGTGGATGAATTCGTCATCGCATACACCGATAGTAGTTCGACAAGTTCTACCATCGTCCCTTCTTCTGAACTCATCGATGCTCGTATCCATGGACATCTTCACGTGACTTCGAATTTGACGATAGATACGGATACCCTTCATGTTGATGCGGTGCGAGACCGTGTCGGTATCAACACATTAAACCCACAAACTGATTTTGATGTTGTTGGTAAAGTTGCGATATCTTCCAATCTTTCGGTTGATACGAATACTTTACATGTAGATGCCACGACGGCTCGTGTAGGTATTAACACGTTGACTCCTTCAACGGACTTTCATGTTCAAGGTGAAACATATGTATCCGGAAATGTGACTGTTGATACCGATACGTTCCATGTGGATACAGTCAATGATCGAGTGGGCATCAATACATTGACCCCAACTACAGACTTCCACGTTCAAGGAGATACGTATGTTTCCGGTAATGTTGACGTCGATACGGATTTAACTACCACTGGAAATGTTACTGTCCAATCAGAACTCAACGTCACGGGAAATGCCTATGTATCTTCGAATGTTGTGGTCACCGGTAATGTTGATGTTCAATCAGAACTTAATGTCACCGGGAATGCCTACGTATCTTCGAATGCTATAGTCACCGGTAATGTT
>Ga0208413_1002307_pt1 | contig 11079 bp, 9 predicted proteins | sample AntAceMetag02UKD_FD_184761 | JGI IMG/M metagenome (GOLD analysis project Ga0208413, IMG submission 184761) | Saline lake microbial communities from Ace Lake, Antarctica - Antarctic Ace Lake Metagenome 02UKD (SPAdes) (version 2) | ecosystem: Environmental > Aquatic > Non-marine Saline and Alkaline... | reverse complement strand
TTGGTGCCTGAAAAAAGTGTAGGAAAGAGCGTAGCTTAAGCCCTCGGTGGAAGTCCTCTTACCATGGTGAGATACTTTAATTTTGTACCCGCTCGGCGAAACTCTGATAGAGTTTGATACTCTTTATCATTGTACCAATCTCTAGCTGCTTGCTCGGAAGGGAACTTAAATATTATCGAGCGCCCTGCAAGTGGATCGCTGCCTTCAAAGGTTTCTGACTTATCATCGAAGGTTATGAACTCACCGCCAAAACGCTTCAAAATTGGAAAGAAGCCTTTTTCATATTTGCGATATTCTCTAACATCTTCGACCTCCAAATTAACGATTATATACACTTCTACATCGGTCATTTTTTACCCCCTTTTAGGATATTAGATTTTTAATGATCAGCTATTGCTAGCTTGCATTAGTGTTATCCACATAACTAGAACACTAATATTGCCTAAACCAAAAATAATTAGGCGATGTAGTACATTGTTATAGGTGAGATGAATAAGTGAGTGTAGCGCTCTTGCAGCCACGAATAGCCATGCACATAGAATGGGTGTCTGCGCGGTTAGCCCTAATGCAATATAGGCCAAGGCGCCTACATAAAAAAGCACCGGTACTTCAAAGAGATTATTAAAATTTCTAGTCGACTTAGCCACCAAATCTGGCATGTCAGAGCCTTGCATCAAGGTAAAGAAGCTAAGGGGTAATTTCCCTGAACTTACCGATGACATCCGAGACCTAAAAGTGACAACCATTACCAGAAAAGTTAACATCACAAGGGCAAACATAGCGTTTAGCATTTCTCTCTCCATTCAAATCAAGTTGCGTGCGACATCGCCCTTACCTTAGATAATTACTCGGCTCGGCGAAAATCAAAGTATAATTATTGGCTTATAAGTAGAACAACGCACAGTGTGCGGGGTTGCCTGCTCTCTAGATTATAGATACTACGCTTGAATCAAAGGAAAATAGACAACATGCCTTCAAAGCAATTATTTGCAGATCATATTGCCAGCTTAGAAAATAATTACCAGAGTGCATTGCAGTTCTGTGGCGTACCTCAGGAGCGTTCAATTCTTATACACAGTGGAAGTGAGCATTTTTACTATGCCGATGACCGAGCCATTGCGTTTCAGGCCTATGCCCATTTTTTACACTGGGTCCCTGTCAACAAACCCGACCAGTTTCTACTTTTCACGCCAGGCCAGCGGCCTCGCTATCTACAAGTAGTACCTTCTGATTACTGGTATGACCAAACCATTGACAGTGCCGATTGGTGGACTGATTCACTAGATATCATCCGCCTAAATCGTGTGGAAGATATCGCCAAGTATATTGACACAGCGAATACGCTTTATTTGGGCCAAGAAGCAGAAATGATTCAGGGTTTATTAGGAAATCAGCTCAGTGTAAACCTATTGCCACTGCTACGTTATCTTGATTATAAGAGGGCATATAAGACCGAATATGAAATAGCACAGCTCAGAATAGCCAACGCCAAAGCGCTCATTGGTCACAAAGCAGCCGAGGACGCATTTAACGCAGGTTTCAGTGAATATGGCATACACCAAGCATACTTGCAGGCCTGCGAAATATTAGAGTATGAGGCACCTTACACAAACATCGTCGCCTTGGATGAAAAGTCCGCCATACTTCACTATCAAAACAAACGCCGTGACAACGCCATAGATAGCCAAGTGCTGCTCATAGATGCTGGTTATCGCGTCAATAGCTATGGCTCTGACATCACCAGAACTTACGCCAAAGATTCTGCTCATCCAGTTTTCCGTACCTTATTAGAGAGTATGGAAACACTTGAAACCGAGCTCGTAGATTCAGTTAAAATTGGCAACAACTATACAGACATACATGCGCTGACATTAAGTAAAGTAGGCGCACTTCTTCGAAAGCTAGATATTGTTAACGCAGATGATGGTGTGATGCTAGAGGCGAGATTACCACAGCTTTTCATGCCGCACGGTGTTGGCCATCTGTTAGGTTTGCAGGTACATGATGTGGCCGGCTTCCAGCAAGACCTAGCTGGCACAATGAAACCAGCGCCAGTTTATTCACCGGCGCTGCGAAATACGCGACCTATCGAAGAGAACATGGTTTTTACAATTGAGCCTGGATGTTACTTTATCCCCTTGTTGCTCGAGCCCCAGCGCAATACGGCTATCGGAAAAATGCTTAATTGGAGTCTCATAGATGAGCTTTATCCTTACGGGGGAATACGCATTGAGGACAATATTCGTGTCCATAAGTCCGGTGCCGAAAACCTTACTCGAGGTCCTCACCCAAAACCCTAACTCATTCAAAACCCCGGGAATAAGTTAACACAGGGTAATCTTATTGATTATCTCCATTAGCTTGGGCAGCGCCAATTGGTTTTCGCTTACCAATTGAGCGCCTCTTCGGCCCATATCCTTGGCCGCTTGAGGGTCTTCAAGAAGATCAAGCCATGCTCTGGCTAACCCCTCTTCGTCTTTCACTGTCTGCAGGCCGCCTGCTTTTTCCAGCTGATCACAAATTGATGCAAAGTTAAATTGAGACGGGCCGACTATTACCGGCAAACCGATGGCGGCAGGTTCCAAAACATTCTGGCAGCCGGTATCTACCAAACTGCCACCAACAAAGGCGATTTTAGCTAAGCTATAGTACGCCATCATTTCTCCCATGCTGTCTCCCAAGAATACCTGGTGGGAAGTTTCGTGTAATTTAAACTGCGTGCGCCTAACCAGCCCTAGTTGATTTTTCTTCACTAATTCTGCTACCGAATCAAAACGCTCGAGATGCCTCGGCACGAGAATCAACAAAACACTAGGAAACTCTAAAAGAACACGCTTGAAAGCATTTAGCACTTTGCCTTCTTCACCATCGCGGGTACTTGCAGCAATGATTACTGGCCTTGCTGAATCCAAAACCGACTGCATGAATGAATCTCGGGTTTCTATCGAATCCGAGATTCGTTGATTAAACTTTAAACTTCCCGTAATGGTAATTTTGCCCGGATCAGCCCCGAGACCAATCAGTCTCTGCGCATCTTGTTCTGACTGAGCGGCGATATGATCAATTTTTCTTAACATGGGCAGGGCAAGGCGATGTAAGCGCGCATAGCCTTTGGCTGACTTTTGGGACATTCGCGCATTCGCTAGAACCACTGGAATATTGAGCTCATTGCTTGTATGAATCAGATTAGGCCAAAGCTCTGTTTCCATTATCACAACTAAACCTGGATTTACGGAATTCAAAAACCTGGTCATTGTGCCGGGTAAGTCATACGGCAAATAACAATGCTGAACGCAGTTGCCTAATTGAGACCTAACCGTGTCAGAGCCGGTAGGGGTCATAGTCGTCACCAGCACTGGATGATGTTTTTTCAACAGCTCCTTCACCAATGGTATGACGGCCATGACTTCACCAACCGATACCGCATGTATCATCACCAGTGGTTCTTTATTAGTGGCGGTAGCGGCGCCTGCTTTATTCAGTGCAAACCTTTCACTAATTCGTTGCCTATAGCTCGGATTTGCAAGCGAGCGCAGCAATAACCTGAGCAAGATGCCAGGAATCAGGATACTAAGGAGAAAACTATAGAGAATGCGGGGCATGAATCTTTTAAAGCGCCCGCTGGTTTAAGTACGTGATGGGAATATTCCTATTTACTCGATATAATTTGAGCTTCAATTTTAAATACTTCCTCAAGCAGCTTGAAGGTACCTAATGACATTACGCTATTCAACGGACATCGTCATCTTTGGTGGTGGAGTTGCAGGTCTTTGGTTGCTTAATAGGCTGCACAATGAAGGTTATCGCACAATCCTGTTTGAACAAGATGGACTAGGCGCTGGCCAAACGTTAGCTTCCCAAGGCATTATCCATGGCGGCCTAAAGTATGCATTAAACGGTGGGCTTAACCGGGCCGCTAACATCATTTCCAGCATGCCCCAACGCTGGCGTGAATGCTTGGCAGGGCACGGCAGTGTTGATCTAAGAGGCTGTAAACTGCTGTGTGACGAGTACTATATGTGGTCGCAATCTAGCATACGCTCCAAATTGAAAACATTTCTTGGCAGTAAATCACTGCGTGGGCGCGTAGAAAGTGTAAAAAAAGAAGACTACCCAGATTTTTTTAGTCAGGCGACTATTAATGGCGCACTTTACAAACTGCCAGATTTTGTCATTGAAACTGAGTCTCTTGTTAGAACCTTATCTCAAGGGCACGAACAAAACCTATTCAAACTCGGCGGTGGTGCGGCTAGCTTCCAATCAGATAACAATGGCAACATGAATTCAGTTGTAATAAAAACCAACAATGGACCGCTAACCATCGATTGTCAAAAGCTGATCTTCGCGGCTGGCAAAGGCAATAAGCAATTGATTGAGAGTGCCAATCTACAAACTGTTAAAACTCAGCTTCGCCCTTTAAATATGGTCTTCGTAAAAGGTCTAAAACTGCCCTCAATCTATGTCCACTGCATTGGGGATAGTTTTAGTCTGACACCCAAATTAACCGTTACCTCTCATAAAGACTCTGCCGGCCAAACCGTGTGGTATTTGGGCGGAGAGATCGCCGAATCAGGTGTTGGCAAACCCCGAGAGGAACAATTACTGGCAGCGCGTCAGCTGATCTCTAAATTGTTCCCGTGGCTAGATTTAAGAGAAACAACATGGGAATGTTTTGCTATCGATAGAGCTGAGCCAGCCGTCAATAGCAGTTTCCGCCCGGATGATGCCTATTTGATAGAAGAAAACGGGGTACTGGTAGCTTGGCCTACCAAACTCACATTGGCGCCATCTTTAGGTGATAAGGTTCTAGAGCAGTTGCAAGATCAAGCCATAATCCCTCGTGCCATTGCTGATACTACCGATCTAACTAAAATACTAAGCCATTCGAATTTTTCGGCTGCACAGTGGAACTAATGTTATGAACTTAGAACGTCGTGTCCTTGGCAATACTGGCATCGAGATTTCCTGCCTAGGTTTAGGGTCAGTGAAATTCGGGCGTAACGAAGAAGTGAAATATCCTAAACGCTTTTCACTTCCCACAGATATGGAAATTGAACGGCTTTTAGATATTGCGCAAGCCGAAGGCATAAATTTAATAGATACCGCCCCCGCTTATGGCAGCAGCGAACAGAGAATTGGGCGCTTACTTAAAGGCCGAGACCAGTGGGTAATTTGCACTAAGGTTGGTGAGCAATTCATAACAGGCAAGTCGATTTATGATTTTACAGCACAAAAAACTATAGAAAGTGTAGAGAAGAGCTTAAGACATTTGAAGACAGATTATTTGGATATTGTGCTTATCCATTCTGATGGACGTGATGAGGCTATTTTAGATTCTACTGACTGTATGCAAACTTTGCTTGAGATGAAAAATGCCGGCAAAATCAGAGCAATCGGAATGTCGACCAAAACACCAGAGGGTGCTATCAGGGCCGCTGAATTATGTGATCTGATTATGGTGACTTATAACCCTTCAACTACTGCGGACGAGGTGGCGATAGATGAAGCGTATCGAAAAAACAAAGGCGTCTTTATTAAAAAAGCTTTTGACAGCGGCCATGCCTGTAGTTCAGGAGCGGCGACAACCACCAAAGGCAATCTTGATTTCGCGTTAACAAAAACTGGCGTGTCGAGCGTTATTGTTGGAACCATAAACCCGAATCATCTTCGAGAGAATATACTAGCCGCTAAGCAATAATACTCTGTTATTTTCTTTTGATAAGCTAAACCTTTCAATATCAGCTAGTCGCCGATCTCTTTCATCCTTTCCACGATGGCCGAGGTTGAACAGTTATCTAAAAATTCTAATGCCTTAACTTCGCCTCCGTAAGACTCTACGTAATTACCCCCGACCACCTGATCAATGGTGTAGTCACCGCCTTTAACAAGGATGCTAGGTTGAAGGCTCATTAGAAGTTCTTCTGGCGTATCTTCAGAGTAACTGACCACCCAATCAACAGCCTCTAAACCAGCTAGAACTGCTGCTCGTCGATCTACTGGATTAATGGGTCTACCTGAACCTTTTAGTCTCTTTACCGAATCGTCATCGTTGATTGCAACAATCAATCTATCACCAAGCTTACGTGCTTGTGCTAAGTAGCCAACGTGGCCTGCGTGGATAATATCGAAGCAGCCATTAGTAAAGACAATTTTTTCTCCGTGTTCTTTTGCATCATGAACCGCTATCTGAAGCTGCTCAGAAGTCATGACACCACGGCCAGATCCTTGTTCAGCGAGTATTGCCCGCCTGAGCTCGGGCCCACTGATTGCCGCTGTGCCCAGCTTGCCAACAACTAGACCCGCAGCAAGATTTGCTAGAGCAGTCGCATCAGCTAGGTTATCACCAGCGGCAAGTGCCGACGCGAGTACCGATATCACCGTATCGCCGGCACCTGTTACATCAAAAACTTCCTGCGCGCGAGCAGGTAGGTGAAACTCAGGAGAATCAGGACGAATAAGTGTCATGCCGTGTTCACCACGAGTAATCAGCATCGCCTCAAGACCTAAATCTCGCACCAAGCACAGACCTTTATTAACCAATTCCTCTTCATGGGCACAGTGTCCAACTACCGCCTCAAATTCAGATAGGTTGGGTGTAATGAGAGTGGCGCCCTGATACTTTGAAAAGTCTGAACCCTTAGGGTCTGCAACGATCGGCATCCCTCGCTGTCTTGCAAGGTCGATTAATGCGGGAATATCGTGAAGAGCGCCCTTGGCATAATCAGACAGCACCAAGACTTGAGATTGATCAATCAAGGAACTCACTTTTGATATCAGGTCTTGCACGTCAGCTGGCTCAAATTTCTCTTCAAAATCTAATCTGATTAACTGCTGATGCTGGCTAATCACTCTTAGCTTGGTAATCGTTGGCTTATGTTCAGATCGCAAGAATTCGCAGTAAACCCCTGCCGCCTCTAAGCGCGATTGCAGCTCAGCACCCGTCTCATCGGTCCCTATAATGCCCACCAAGGTCGCGGCGCTGCCAAGTGCAGCTACGTTAAGTGCAACGTTGCCAGCGCCACCTGGCCGATCCTCACGAGTCCCAACTTTTACTACCGGCACTGGCGCTTCAGGTGAGATCCTTGATGCAATGCCATGCCAGTAACGATCGAGCATCACATCGCCAACCACGAGTAACTTTGCATTTTGAAATGGAGGCATCTCCAGCTTCATTAGATTTCCCCTGAACTTAAAACCAATTTAATGTCTAACCGTCAAATCATATCACAGCACTTACTATTAGTTGATCTGCTCCTGCGCTGGGTTTCTAAGACACATCTGCTACAATCGATGACGAGATTCGTGACCCAGAATACTGAAATTGCCTGAATACGACACACAACTTAAGCCATTACGCCATTATATCGCACCGCGGTTTTGGCCTACTTGGCTCCTCTATGGCTTTCTACGGGCCATTGCCATATTGCCTTTCAAGATCCAGTTCGCAATCGGTAAAGTACTTGGAAGACTCAGCCTCCTAATAGCCCAGGATAGACGTGCGGCGTGCGAAATCAACATCAAACTCTGCTTCCCTGAGTTAAGCGATCTTGAGCGAGCAACGCTGGTTAAAAAGACCTTTATATCAAATGGCATAGGTCTTGTAGAGATTGCCATGGCTTGGTTCGCTAATCCTGAGCGATTTAAAGGAATGGTTGATATCACCGGTATCGAAAACCTCAATGTCGCCAAGTCAAAAGGAAAAGGTGTGTTGCTAGTAGGAGCTCACTTCAGCACACTCGAAATGGGTGGCTTTCTTTACCCGCAAGGTGAGATTGACGCAACCTACAGACCCAATGCTAATCCTTTGTTTGACGCCATAATGTACAACGGTAGAAAGCGAAATGTTGAAGGTGTTTTCGATCGCAAAAACATCCGCCAGTCCATGCGTAGCTTAAAAGCGGGCCGGGTTTTGTGGTATGCGCCCGATCAAGACTACGGAGCAAAAAACTCTGTTTTCGCACCTTTTTTTGGTGTGCCGGCGGCCACCATTACAGCCACCAGCCGTTTCGCTAAATTTAATAATTCAGAAATTGTATTTTATAGTCACTATCGAAAAAATGATGCCTCCGGTTATAAAATTCATTTCAGTGAGCCTTTACAAGGGTATCCAACTGGCGATGACATAGAAGACGCGACGATTATAAACAGTCATATCGAAGCGGCTATCAGGAAGCAGCCCGACCAATACCTGTGGCTTCATAAAAGATTCAAGACCCAAGCCGCCGGCAAAAGCGCCCGTCCCTATAATGATAAAAAGGGCGACAAAAATAGCCACAAAAAATCAAAGTCCAAGCCATGAATGATTTTAACCTGCGCCGCATAGATATTCGCTACCTTGCTGTTGCGGCTAGTTTGCTAATTTCATTTTTGATGAGGGTTTTTCCATCTCCGTTAAATGACGACTCTTATGTTTATATTAGGACTGCCGAAATATTTTTGGATCAAGGTATTGAAGCGGCGATAGGCCATTATAGTTGGCCATTTTTTTCAATACTAATTGCTTTTGTCAGCAAAATTGGACTCGACCTATTTAGCTCTGCGTTTCTAATCAGCAGCGTTTTTTTTGCTTTATTAACGTTTGCACTTTTAAGCATTGTCAAAGTTATTGATTCAGACCGTACGACGCTTGCTGTTGCCACTGCCTGCATTCTTGTCTTTCCCGAGCTAAATGAAGATCGCAGTATGATCATACGAGACGTAGCATTTTGGTCTTTGTTGAGTTTTTCACTTTGGCAGCTACTTCTTTACACCAAGTATCAACTGCTCACGAACTGCATCGGATTTTCTGCTTCTCTAATTTTGGCGACAGCGTTCAGAGTTGAAGCACTTGCCTATCTAATCGTTATCCCGCTTGTGCATATAATTTTTACCTCAACTAAAGAATTGAGAAAACCGTATTACAGATTATTTTACGTCAGTGGTTTTATCCTGCTTGTTTTAATTATTTCTTTACTAGCATTTAAAATTGATGTGATCGCCCAAATAGCGGATATCGTGTCTAAATATCAACCTTTTCTCGACATTTGGATTAGTTCAGATCCGCAGCGAACAGAGGCCCTATCAGTAGCAATTTTTGGAGAATACGCCGCAAACTATTCAGACGATTTTGTTGGAATATTTATCATAAGTGGTTTATTCAGTTTACTTATTATCAAAATCATCACCGGGATTGGTGCGCCATTGTTCTTTTTTGTAATCGCCAAACCCACTGAGCATCGAGTTAAAATCGACCGATCTACTCTACTCACTCTGAGCAGTTATTTTTTTGTTAATTTATCTATCGTCGCCATTTTTATTTTTGTAACTAGGTATTTACCCGGTCGCCACACAATGATCCTCTCTCTCGTTGTGCTGATTTTCATATCCTTGCTGGCCAAAAAATTACTTTATAGCTCGTCAACATGGAAACCATCCCTTATTCGTGCAGCCAGCTGTTTCTTGCTGGTCTACTGCGCGGCCGATTCATACTATAGTTTTGGTCACAAAAAGACCTATATCTCTGACGCTGTTCAGTGGTTAGATCAAACCAGCCTTTCAAACCAGATTTTGCTAACCAACAATCACGCTGTTGCTTACAACTCTGGAAGAGTAAAGAACTACGATCAGGTTCCTAGAAACTTAAGCGGTGAAGAAATACTCGATGTTGAAGGTAGCGCGTTGCTAGTAGTTGAAATGAACTCATCGATGAATACGCTAATGGCGCAGTTAATCGATAATGGAGTTATACACTTCGAAATTGGCTTTCCTACTAACGATGAACCTAGAATGGCTATCTATAGCAAAGCCCGAAATTAGGAGGCCGCTACCATCGACTAGTCTCTTCTCTTTTTGTTACCAGAACATCCTGCATAATTAGGTATTCTAAATCTGTGCCCATAAACATATTAAGCGCATCTTCTGGAGTACAAACCAGCGCTTCACCAGGTCGGCTTAGAGCGGTGTTCATCAATACACCGTGGCCGCTTTTTTCCTGAAACAATGTCAACAACTTGTAAAGCTCCGGATTGCTTTCCTCGGTAACGCATTGAGAGCGACCAGTTCCATCATTCGAGCTTATAAATGGGTATTTACTGCGCCAAGGCTCTTTTACTTGCTGGCTAATGCACATGTATTCATCGCCGTAGCTTTTTTCGTAGAAGTCAGCCGACGTCGAATCCAATACGCTTGTGGAAAAAGGCCGCCAGTGCTCCCTGAACTTAATGCGTTTGTTAATGTTTTCGACAATACCGGGCTCGGTCGGATTCGCAAGTATGCTGCGATTACCCAGTGCACGGGGACCAAATTCCATGGGCCCTCTCATCCAGGCAACTACTTTTCCACTAGCTAATAATTGTGCAGCCTCAGCGAACGGATCCTCTAGCTCGTTCCAGTTCGGCTTCTCTGAATTCCTCTTACACGCATCAATACATAGTTTGTTATTAAAAGTTGGTCCTAGGGACACGTTTTTCAGCGGCACTAATCTGTCACCATTTTTTCTTGCAACATAGGCCGCCGCACCGACAGCGGTACCGGCATCGCCACAGGCCGGATGAACAATCAGCTCTTTCACTAGTGGGTGATCGCACAGCCTCTTGTTGAGTCTGATGTTCATAGCGCCGGTACCTGCAATTGCCAATCGGCCGCTTTCTTTTAAAACATCTGACAGATAACTCTCCATAATTTTTATTGTCATGTCTTCGTAGAGTTGTTGAATTGCTGCGGCATAGTGAACATAAGGATCATCCGTGAGATTCCCCTCTCTTCTTGGTCCAAGCATTTCCACCAGTTTTTTACTAAAGTAATGGCCTTTTAACTTAGCTTTATAGCGTCTAAGTCCGACAGTGCTGATTAGTTTGGTGTTGACCTTAAACCTCTTACCGTCAAAACTAGCGAGACTAGACAGGTCATACTTGTTTGGGTCTCCGTAAGAAGCCATCCCCATGACCTTAAACTCACCATCCAGTATTTCAAAGCCTAGATAGTCAGTTAAGGCTGCATACATTCCACAAAGGGAGTCTGGGTTGTAGAATTCCTTTAGCCGTACTATCTGACCTTGATGGCCATAGCCAATAAAGACGTTAGAATATTCCCCCTTCGAGT
>Ga0208413_1002306_pt1 | contig 11082 bp, 13 predicted proteins | sample AntAceMetag02UKD_FD_184761 | JGI IMG/M metagenome (GOLD analysis project Ga0208413, IMG submission 184761) | Saline lake microbial communities from Ace Lake, Antarctica - Antarctic Ace Lake Metagenome 02UKD (SPAdes) (version 2) | ecosystem: Environmental > Aquatic > Non-marine Saline and... | reverse complement strand
GGCGACCTCAAAGGTGACGATCCCGGTGGAGGGGTCGCTCGACCAGCCGTTGAACTGCTCGGCACCGCTCAGCGCGACGCGGATTGTTCCGGCGACAGGCTTCTCGATGCGCCGCTGATAGACATGCGGCAGGGTGCCGTAAGCTTTGGTCAGCGCGAAGGACGTGGTGGCGCCGTCACCGATCCCGATGGGCTGATCCATCTCTGACACTCCCTTTGAGGGCGCGCAGGACTTGTAATCGGCCCAGTCTTTGAACCGGAAACCATAAAGGCGACCAAGACGCGCTTCAAAAAACCCAACCACCGCGTGCAGATCATCCGCGCGCCGCACGCCGTAGGAAACGTCGTAGCGACGCCGGGACGCGGACCAAGAGGCGTTGCGCTCCTCGCGGCCAGAGGCCAGCTCGACGATCTGCGTGCGCCGCTGCGGCCCGCCGCGCGCCCCGCGGCTGATGTTGTCGGGAAACTGGACTTCGTGAAACGCCATTACATGCCTCTCCGGCCCATAGAGACCGCGCGCGCCATATCGGCTGCGACCTGCGTGCGTGATTGGCGGAAGCTCTCTGCATCCCGCGTCATGATGTTGACCGTGACGGCGCCGCCACCGCCGCCACCATTGCCGTCGCCATAGGAGCGGGACTCTCTGCGCGACAGCACACGCTCGCCGCGCTGCAAGATGGCGGGGACCTCGTCGGATTTGAGGCCAGCCCAGCCACCATTGTGCATGCGCGGCGCATTGGCGAAGGCCATGGCCGGAACCATCCGCGATGGCGCAGGGCCGCCGACGATACCGCCCTGATGGAAAACGCCCGCAAACATCCCGCCGAGATTGCCCAGAGCGCCGGAGAGCGCGTTGGCGATGGGCCCGAGGATGAACTTGCGCGCGCCCAGCTTGGCAAGGTCCGCAATCATTGAGCTGACCAGGCCTTTGAAGTCCAGCTTGCCGGTCTTGACGAAGTTGCCGATGGCGTCTTCCGCGCTCTGAAACGCGCCGACCAGCACGCTGCCCACGTCCGCGCCCACATCGCGCGCTTTGTCGGCATATTCACTGACCGCATTCACCACCGCCTGCCATCCGGTCGCTGCTGCTTCTGCACCCTTGGCTGCGTCCTCACCTGCCTTTTTTGCCGCCCCGCCAGCGCGTCCAGCCTGCTCTTCGGTTTCCTCCAATGCGTCGTTGAACCGATCCGCCGAGGTCGCAGCACTTTCGAGCGCCGCCGTGCCTTCATCGCCCGCGCCGGAAACCGCATCTTTCAGCGCCTGCCATGCCGTCATGGGCCGCGAGGCTGCGTCCGATAGCATGCCTGCCGCCTCGGAATACCCAGATGCCCGGCCGCGCGCGTCGTCCGCCATGCCCCCGAAGAGATCAGGCGCTTGGAACGGATTGTCCGAGAACGCGCTGTCGTAGGCCGCCCTTGCGCGGTCCCCAAGATTGACGGCTTCGGGAACAACCGATTGCCACGCTGAAAGATCAGGTGCAGTGATGGCCCAATCGGGACGCCGACCGCCAAGGGTCAGTACGGTGTTGATCGCCTCCGTGATGCCCGCGATCCCGGTCTCCATCACATCAACGAGGCCATTGATCGCAAGCGCGCCAACGCGGTCAAACACATCTGGCAGCGCGCCCCAGATTGCCTGCACCGCAAGGAACATGCCCTCAAAGGTATTGACAGTGCTGTTTGCCCAGCCCACCACGGCCTCTGTGGCTGCTTGCAGCCCGTCGTAAATACCAGCCTGCGCCGTGGCCCAACCAGACTCGACACGCGCCCAGGCGGCATCCGCGCTGAGCGACACCCGGTCCCAGACCTCGACTGCCACGTCTTTCAGCAGGTCCATGGCGTTGCCGAACCCACCGGCACCAGCGACAAGGCGGGTGAACTGATAGACCAGTTCGCCCGCGCCGACGATCAGCGCGCCGATGCCGGTCCGGAGCAACGCGGCCCGCAGGAAAACCAGACCGGTCACCAGTCCACTGACCGAGAAGGTCGCGGCCACAAGTCCTGCCACCCAACGACCCGCCATCACGCCTGCGAAGGTCACTGCAAATGTGGTCAGTCGGCCAATGTTCTCAAAGAGGCCTGTGATGGCACTTCCAAGAGGTCCGGTCGTGCGCGCCATGGCCGCCAGCGCATCCGCCACTGCTTCAAGCGCGGGTGCTGCGGCCACCGCCAGCTGGTTCGAGACGCCGCGCCAGATCAGACCGAGGCGGGAGATTGCATCGTTGGTGCGCTCGATCTGGTCCGCATCCTGTTCGGAGACCACGATGCCAAAATCATTCACATCGGCGGTGGCCTGACGCAGCGTGGCGGTATCAATCCGCGTAAACACGAGGGCTGCGCGATCGCCAAAGAGCTGGGAGGCGACAGCAGCACGCTCGGCCTCCGGCACGAACTCCGCCAGCCGGTCCTGGATCAAAGCGATGCGCTGATCGAGCGGCAGATTCTGCAGCTCGGTGACCGAGAGCCCAGGCCAGCGGGTCTGACGTTGAATAATGCAGCACCACTGGGATCACCGCCGCCTTTAGACTGGCGGCCCCCTCGACGGGCAGATCCACGGGCTGCGGCGCTTCGGCCTCGACCCAGTCACACCGCCCGCCGAGCGTGCGGTCTGCACGGATGACAGCGCCGATCTGCGCGCAAAGATGCCCGAATGCCGTGTCACGGTCGTTGCCTTGCACGACAGCCTCAATCTCGGCGCGGTGCTGGTAATGGTAGGTGAGCGGCGAAAGTGTCGCCGCAGGATCGCCGGGGTCGCCATCGCGCAGGATCATCAACCCCGCAGGGGAGATGCGCTCCGGCAGGACCTCGCCGCGCAGGACCGGCACATGAGGCACTGTGCGCAACAGGTCCGCCAGAGCGGTGAGGATGTGTTCGCGAGGGGTGGGCATTTCCGCGCCTCTAAATAATTGTGACTTCTGTAGTGAGGGTGACTGTGTTAGAGGTAATACCTATGAATACCAGCGAGGATTATTCTATGAACGCCGTCCGACCAATTGCCGTAAAGCTTGATCAAGAGACGCGAGATCGCCTGAAGCGCCTTGCGGATGCAAAGGATCGTTCAACTCACTGGATGTTGCGTGAGGCGGTGGCGCAATTTGTCGAGCGCGAAGAGAAGCGCCAAGCGTTTCGCGAGGACGGGCTGCAAGCTTGGAAAGAGTATCAAGCCACTGGTAAATATGTCACTCACATTGAGGCTGATACCTGGCTCGCGAAGCTGGAAGCGGGCGAAGAGGCAGATGTTCCTGAATGCCGCAGCTGATCTGGTCACCCGCAGCGTTGCGGGATGTCGAGCGTCTGTATGGGTTTCTGGCTGACAAAAATCCTGAAGCTGCTCGCCGCGCTGCTAAATCAATCCGTGACGGCATGCGAATTCTGCGCGATCAACCTGGTGCAGGGAGGCCGGTCGATGACATGGAACCGGAGTTTCGCGAATGGTTCATCACGTTTGGTGACAGCGGATATGTATCGCTCTATCGATTTGATGGTGAAACGGCTGTGGTGCTGGCTATCCGTCATCAGCGTGAGGCTGGATATTGAACATCAGCAGCTTACTAGATTTTACCTTCGATCCACTTTGCCACAATCGCCCCCGGTATCCTTTCCTGCGCGTCTTTTGCATCGCGCGCGAGATCCAGCCGCTTGCGCAGCTTGACTTGGCGGACCAGTAGAAAGATTGGCACGGTGGTCAGCCCACGCCCCGTCTTTGAGCGCGATGCAACACCAACCCCGCGTGCATTCAGCCGCCCTTCTGCCACGAGCAAGCTCGGTCCCCGCCTGAGATAGATAAACCGGAGCCTGAGCCCGCGTCGCCGTTCCCATTCGCCGGGCGTGATCCTGCCGCCCCGCGCGCCCTTACCTGCCGCCTCTGTCGGGATCGCCAGCCAAAAGCCATCCTTGGAGCGGATCAACGGGCCGGTGTCATGGGCACCGATGATCACAGGCGCTTTCGACCATACCAGCGCTGCGGCATCGATGCTTTCCCCGACCTTTGGATAGGTCTGACTGCGGATCGAGTTGCTCAGCCGACGCCCAAGTCCCGCTTGCGTGATCTGCCCGCGCCAGTCGGATTTGAGCTGTGTCCCGGCTGCGCGCATGGCCGCTGTCACCGCTTGTTCGCCAGCTTTGATTTCTGCGGCCATGAGCGCGGCGAGATTTGGGGAGATGGTTACATTGAGTTTCATGCGGGTCTCAAATCTACGGTCCAGACCAGCCGCTCGCGATCGCGCATGGGCTCGCCCTGAATAAGGAAGGCGCTGCCGTCGATCTCAAGGCGATCGCCAGGACGCGGGGTCGCCACCTCTGCCACGCGCAGGTCGATGCGGGTTGTCTCAGACCAGACGCGCGCGTCGCCAAAACTGGTGATGTCATCCGCGCGGCGTGTGACGATACGGACGAGTTGGGTCGGACCATCGCCCGCGATGTAGATCGCATCACGGGCGATGTTGTTGTCCGCGAAGAGCGTGTCGATCACTGCGGTAAACACCGACAAGCTGGCCATCCATCAATTGCCACTGTGCAGGCGGATCGCCATGCGCGGGCGTTTGTTGACCGGCAGGATTGAGGTTTCAGTCATCAGATCGATCCAGCGGCCTTTGGCGTCGATCATCTGGCGGGCGTAGAGCGGCAATCCGATGGTATTGGCGGTCTCGAGCAGGTTTGCGGGCCCGCCATAGGTGGTGAAGGTATCGAAGGTGCCCAGCGGGAAGCCGATCCCCTCACCAGCGGGGATCAATCGCTCGGAGGTGCCGTTCGAGAGCGTGACAGACCCATTGTATTCCTCGAACAGAATGCCAGCAAAAGGAAAGGCCCGGCGCATGTCCTCGCGCAGCGGCTGGCCACCGGTGGCGGAGAAGAACTTGTAGGCTTCCTCTGTCTTGGGGTGGCTGATCAGCTTGTCGAAGAATTCCGAGCTCACCAGCGCATGGGCGGTGGTCATGGTCTCGCCGAGCAGATTGTCCTCCATGGCGCGCAGCACGCTGCGCACCTTGCTCTGCACGTTTGTGCCAGCAGTGCCAAACACAAAGTCGATAGAGATCTTCTCGAGGCCAAACTCGGTGAAATAATTGTAAAGCGTGGTGCCCGCGCCGTCCTTCACGATACCGCGTAGGTCATTCATCTCCATATACTCGCGGGTCTGGGCATGTTTGCGGCGCATCAGCGTGAGCTTGCGGTTCATCACCTCGACCAGTGGGTCAGCGGCGTCAGAGAGGCCCAACGCAGGCATGCCCTGGATATCTGCGGGCAGGATCACGTCATCATGCGGGATCCATGGCAGGGCAAAGGAGCGCATGGAGCGCTGCTCACGCGTGCCCACGGTGGCGGGCGCGCCCAGTGGCACCGAAGGCAGCAAGCTCAGCACACCTTCGCGCTGTTCGATCACGATAGAGCGCTGTGACACGCCCTCAAAGCGAAACAGGCCGATCTGGCCAAGACGTGTGTAGAGGTTGGGCAGTATGTTAATGGCCTGCGTCATTTCGGCGAGCGAATAGCCGCCCGCGTCAAACGGGTTGCGGGTGATGGTCATGGGAAAACTCCGGGGAAAAATGTCAGGGGGATGCTCGGCAGCTAAAGGTTGCCAGATCAGGCGGTGTCGCGCGGGATGATGTCCAGCGCAGCCAGCTGACCGTGTTTTGTGTCGGTCTTGGCCGCGTCGTCTACGGTGGCGTCGAAGACGAGGGTCCCCTTCGATATGATGGCTGGGCCGCGGGCGAGGATGATGGCGGTGGCATCTGCCTCCGTGGCGTCGACCGCATAGAGCAGGACGGCTGCGGCTGTTTGCGCGCCATCGGTGCCGCCGGAGGTTGCAAGTTTGTACTTACCACTCGCAGTGATTTTGCCGAGCACGGCGCCGACCGGGTAGTCCGTCCCGGTGAGCAGGGTGACGCTTTCGCGAGTGAAGTTGGGATTGAGTTCGTATTTGAGAACATCGCCCATCGTGGGCGGCTGGGTCAGGACGGTCATATCGGGGATCCTTGTAGGTTCTGGGGCAAAAGAAATCCCCCGCCGGGGAGGAGCGGCGGGGGATCAGTTGGCAGGGTTTCAGGGATGAGAGGGGTTTCAGCCCTTGGTACCTGCAGAGGCCGCGCGTTTAGCGGCGGCCACGATCGGGCTTTCGGCGCTTTTGGGGATGACCGGCGATGGCGGCGCTGCCACGATATCTTCAGCATCATTCTCTGCAGTGCTGTCCGTGGTGTCAGTTTGGGTGGCCATCTGTGCCTCCTTTTTCGGTTGGGTTGGTTTGCGGGACTGGAGTGCTGTCGCACGCGATGCGCGCGCGGGGGTCAGTGTTGGCGTGTTTGCCACGCGCTGTCGGAAGGCAGCAAAGCCGCGCTGCAGATCGATGACCTCATCGGCGAGACCCGCGGCAACAGCATCCGCCCCGCGGTAGGTCGCGGCTTCGGTTGCGAGGGCGGCCTCCTGGCTTAACCGTTCCGCACGTCCTGCAGCGACGGTCTCCGTAAAGAGGAACCGCAACACATCGATCTCGCGCTGGATGTCATCACGAACGGCATCAGGCAGGGGCTGATACGGATTGCCATCCACTTTATGCCGCCCTGAATGGATCAAGGTCACGCGCACACCGTCCTGATCAAGCTCGCCACTGAGGTCGGCATGCATAACTACGACACCGATGCTGCCGACGGCCCCGGTGCGGGGCAGCAGAATGCGATCAGCCTGGCTGGCCAGCGCATAGCCTGCCGAGAAAGCGTGTTCAGCCACAAAAGCCCAGACAGGTTTAGTGGCACGAATTGCACGAATGCGATCGGCTAGGTCGAATATCCCCGCGACTTCACCCCCAAAACTGTCAATTTCCAACGCAAGGCCGCGCACAGACGGGTCCCCCGCCGCCGCGTCGATTTGCGCTGCGATCCCTTCATAGCTGGTCTGGCCAGAGGACTGGCCGATCCATCCCCCGCGGTGGATCAACACGCCGGAGATTTCGATCACGGCGATGCCGTCCACAACCGGATAAGGCGCGTCGCCATTTTGATGCAGGCGCACAGCGAGGTTTCCGGTGAGGATGCTGGCGCGGGCGGGTAAGAGCACTGCGCCCTCGGTCGCCCCATCCGGCTCCACCATCTCGACTTGTCGCCCGAGAATGCGCGGCCCTAACCCCGACAGAAATGCCATGGCTTTGGAGGGCTCAACCAGCAGCGGCGTGTTAAAGGCGCGCGTGGCAATGCGGGCATGGAGCATTCGAAGGGCTTTCTTTGGTTTGCGCTGCACGGGCGGACAAGGTAAGGAGGATGTGCAATAGGTAAGGAGCCGCCTCATGCAGGAATCAACAGTGACGGTTAAAGGGCAGACCACATTGCCCAAAGACGTACGGACGGCGCTTGGTCTCGCGAGCGGTGATCGTGTGCGCTATGTCATCCTTGAGGGTGAGGTGCGCATCGTGAAGGCTGGCTCTGTTAAGGATTTGAAGGGAATGTTGGCACGGCCAGGCCGCACGTCAGTGTCGCTCGAGGCGATGGATGAAGCGATCGCAGCCGCAGCGATCGACAGCGAGATCCCAAAACCTTGATTGCCCTGGACACAAATGTGCTTGTGCGTTTCCTGGTACAGGACGATGTGGAACAGGCAAAAATCGCAGGGACCCTGGTCGACCAACTCACCGATGCGGCACCCGGGTTTATCGGCCGCGAGGTTCTTGTCGAACTCGTCTGGGTGCTGGAGCGCGCTTACGGGTATGAGCGTGCTGATATTGCCGCCGCATTCGACGGTCTTTTGTCAGCCACAGAACTTCTCATTGAGGATGCGGATGACATTGGATCTGCGCTGGAACTTTACCGCAACGATGGCTTTGGCTTTGCGGATGTGATGATCGCTGCCGCTGCCCGTCGCGCGGGAGCCGTTGAACTCGTAACTTTTGACCGAAAGGCTGCGCGTCTACCCGGTGTCCGGCTTCTTTCTGCGTAAAACCTAAACCTCCTTATTTTCAAGATCGATTGCGGCATCGTTTTGGCTGTTGTCGTCCGTGCTATCGGTGGCGTCATCGTCATCCGGCACCGCCTGCACGCCTTGCGCGGGAGATCCAGGCCTGCGGAAATCCAGCCCCAGCAATCGTTCGCGTTCGCGCTCCGCCGCGATCTCACGGTCGACCTGTTCTGCGTCATAGCCGCGCTCGGCGATGGCTTGCGTGCGGGATTTGAGACCTGCTTCGATCTGGGCGATCTCGGCATTGGCGTCTTTCAAGGGATCAACCCAATCCCATTTGGTGGGGAGCCAGTTTGCCGCAAGCAACTGCGACCGGTCGACCTCATAGCCGGGCAGAAACAATGCGTCCGACAGCACGGCCGCGTCCATCCAGCGCGCGTAGACAGGACGGCACAGTTGAAAGACCATCACCGAATGCTGCCAGGCCGAAACGCGACGCCGAAATTCGATCAGCGCAAGTCTAGAGTTCGAAAAGTTACCCTTCACCATGTCGTTTGTGAGATATGGATAAGGAATGCCCAGCGCCGAAGCGACCTGCAGCAGCGTGCGGTATTGGAATGGCTCATAGGTCGCGCCTGAATCTGCAGGTTGGCCCACGGTCACATCCTCGCCCGGATCCAGCCGCACAACCTGGCCGGGGCTGATCTCGAAGCCGCCCAGCGTGTCGTCATCCTCGGGCGGCAGTAGGGGGTTTTCTGGTGCGGGAGAGGTGACGAACATCGCGTACATCGCGGCAACCTTTTTGCGGTCGAGCTCGGCATCGTCGTATTGATCGAGCAGAAACAGCTTCACGATGGCAGGTGCCAGCTTTGAGACCCCACGCAATTGACCCGCTTCAACGGGGTCGATGACATGGATGACCTCTGAGGCTGGCACGCGCACCATTTCGCCCGCCAGCCCTGGATCGGTGCTGTCGCCGGGGTGCCGCCGGAGAAAGTGATAGGCCACACGGCGTCCGACCCGGTCAAACTCGATCCCCTGACGGATGGTATTCCCATTACCAGCCATTCCCGTTTGGTGCAGCGGCAGCATCTCGGCGGGCAACATTTGCAATTGCAGTGGCACGGAAAGCCCATCGTTCGCACGCCGCGGCCTGATCCTGAAGAAGACCTCGCCCGCCAGAAACACTTCGCGCGCCGCGCGCCGTTGCAGCCCGTAGAAATCAGTCAGACCTTCGCTGTCAGCCTCATCCGTCCACGCCAGCCAAAGGCGTTGCAGCTCTTCCTTGCGCGCGGCGTCTGCAATTTGCGAGATTGGTTTGATCCCGTCGCCCACGGTATTTGCAGCCCAGCTCTCAACCGCATTGGCCGCATAGCCATTGTTGCGCACCAACCAGCGAGCGCGCGCAGTAATATCAGGTCCAGACGCCGCAATCAGCGCATTCACATGGGCGCGCGTCGCCTGGAACCCGCGCAGACGGCGATGATGCTGGCCTGCATCAAAGCCACCAACAAAAGCCCCGAGACGCTGCCGCCAGTTCATCACAGGTCCTTTACGGCATGGGGGCGAGAGATCCGCCCAGTGCCGCGCTCGGCCTTTGCAATGCGCCGTTCGATGTCGAAGACGGCGGCCGCCAATTCAGCATCCGTGCCGTAATTCACGGTCTTGCCATCATAGCTGACCGAGCGCGTGCCGCTGTAGCGTGCGGCCAGCAACGCGCTGTGGCGGGATTTCAACTCGTCGAAGGTCATCGTGGTTCTGATCACTCCATGTATCGAGGCGTGCTGATCTTCCAGCCGCGCCGCCTTGGTGCTGTCACTTGCCCGGCTTGCGGGCTGTTTTGTTTCTCGGGTTCGCTATTAGGTGCGACCACCACGGTCTCGACCCCGGCCTGCTTCTCGAGCTGCCGCCACATCCGCTCATCGAAGCGGTCGGCGCCAAGGATCCAGACGGCGGCGCGTGCATAGACACGGACATCGAGAGCCTCGTTGCGTTCGCGCATCTTTTGCCATTCCTGACGCGCGTAGCCCCGCTTGTTGCGGATCGTCACCAGTTGCTCGGCCACCAGCTGCTTTAGCCATTCGCTGTCAGCCCAGTCTGGCAGGTGGATCGTGCCCGCTGGATTTGAGACGTCACTGGCGCGGTCTTCATCGCTCGGCCGCTCCAGCCGCAGATAGCGATAGGTCTCCGCTTTGAAGGTTGCTGTGGCCACCGTCCAAAGCCGTGCCCCGCGCTTGAGCTTTCGTCCGTTCACGGTCGCATCAACAAAGGTTGGCCCTGATACGGGCGTAGCCCGATTGAACCCCTCGAGCCCCTTCACGGGTGCGACCTGCGCGATCCCCTGCTTGCGGGACCAAGCGTAAACGGCCGCCGTCTCATACCCTGTGTCGATGGCCAACTTCGCCAGAGGCATGACAGCGCCATGTTCATGCACCCATGTCTGGCCAAGGAGCGCTGTCAGCTGATCCCAGCAGGCTGGATCATCCGGTCCGCCCGGAATGACGATGTGATCCACCAGCCAGCTTTCGAGCCCACGGCCCCAGGCCCAGACATCCACTTCGATCCGGTCCTTCTGCACATCTGCCCCGGCGGTCAGGAACAGGCCGCGTGCAGGGATCTGCGCTGCAAAGATCTCACGCCGATCTGCGAGGCGCTGCCATTCCGGGGCCTCCCCGCTCTCAATCCAGGTTTCGCCCAGCAGCGTGTTGCGTGCGGCGCGCAGCATCTCATCGGAGCCCTGCGCTGCCAGCCACTCCCGTGCGACCTGCTCCCAGCTTTTCCAGCCGATCGGCGAATAGAGCGCTGAGATGTGGAAGCCGATCGCGTTCGGATCGGTACTGACAGCGGTTGCGCGCCATTCGCCCTGTGCCAGCATTTCTGTTTTGTGGTGCTCCGCGATGGATTTCTCACACCCAGCGCAGTGGTAGGCTGCGGTGTCAGGCTGCCCCTTGTCCCAGCGCAACCGTTCAAACTGCAGCCATTGCATGTGGCCGCAATGCGGGCACGGGACAAAATACCGCCGCTGATCACTCGCCTCAAACTCGCGTTCAATCCGGCTCAGCCCCCGGATCGTGGGCGTCGAGACCATGAACACCTTGCGCCTGTGCGCGAACGTAGTGGTGCGCGCTTCCGCCAGACTGACCGGATCGCCTTCCTCGTCTGCTGAGGCTGGATAGGCGTCGACCTCGTCGAGGAACACATAGCGT
>Ga0208413_1002303_pt1 | contig 11102 bp, 13 predicted proteins | sample AntAceMetag02UKD_FD_184761 | JGI IMG/M metagenome (GOLD analysis project Ga0208413, IMG submission 184761) | Saline lake microbial communities from Ace Lake, Antarctica - Antarctic Ace Lake Metagenome 02UKD (SPAdes) (version 2) | ecosystem: Environmental > Aquatic > Non-marine Saline and... | reverse complement strand
CCCACAAGCGGAGATGAACGTGACAGGATGTAACGGCTCGCGCTGCTTCTCCTGGACTGGAACGAGTGACCAGTTACCCGCTATCAAAACTGATACATGGTATGAAGTTGAACTAGAGGTTAGTAGAGTCTGGAGAGGGTTGGTAGACCAAACGGTGCTGGCATTTTTTGTGGGCGTACGATATCCCGAACCCGGCGAAGAATACATCATTGCATTTAACAACACAGAGAATGACCATCTTATCTTTTCGCCATCGTGTGGGGCTATGGTGACCGCCGATGAGTTGTCGAAGTATTCTGAAGTGTTGGGCGAGCCCCTTTATTCCTATGAATAGTTACTCTTTTGTCGAATACAATCGAGAGCAATCTATGCATCAAGTAGTGTCGCCTAACATACAGGTGAAGCCAGTCGTTGCTTCGCTCATTCGGACGAACAAGGCCTCAAAGTACCCAGCCACGATACCCGCTGTCGAGTTTGAATATGACCCAGTTAACAATCGTTGTTTTTGTCCTGCAGGTAATGAGATGTGGTTCCGCCACGAAGGCGTTGATGCCAACGGTAATGCCAGGGTGTTCTTTGAAGGTCGGCTAACTGATTACAGGCACTGCTCGAAGAAACATGACTGTATGCGCAATCCCGACTCGGCCAATGATCGAAAAGGTCACGGTCGGTAGGTGTCATTTATTACCAAAAATAATGGCAGTTATATTGCCTGGTACTGAATCTAGAAAAGTCTGCGCGGCCCGACTATCGCTATGGACAGATAGCGGCATAGTGGTAAATTGAAGACAACTGCCACAAGGAAGCGAAGGTTGGAAATGTCATTGTTCAAAAAACAATCAGCCCCGTCGTGGGTTTTTCTACAGCTACGTTGTCACAAATTCTGAAATCACCGAAAAAATAGAAAGTGAGATGAAAAGATGAAATGGAAAATTGCGACATTGATTCTTGCTCTCCCGCTTATGATTGCACTTAGCCCAGAATTAGCGGCAATAGGCGCCTTTATTCAGGTTATGGGGCTAGAAATGTTGCTGGTAGTATTTGAAGTTCAGCTGATTGCCATATTGACGTATGTGTATCGCGATCAGCTAAAACCAGCACTCATGTTTCTGCATGACGTCATCACCAAGCTAGACTCAAATTACTTTTTGCCTTCCTCTCAACTGCTTGCCCAGTGCCCGCCTCTCATACTTCACGCGATCCCGGGGTTAGTGAGTTTTTATTGGCTATTTTTGCTGCTGATCTAGAACGCGCAACAGGTGCTACATAACCTGCATAAGCGCGGCAATTGCCTGCTATATACATGATGATGGCGTGACATGCACATGATGGATTCAATTGGCGACCAGACCCAAACCAGTGAACGTTTTGAATATCGTGTTTGGGTCCCTGTCGAAACTCTAAACGGCCAAACCGTCACTATCCAGGCAGGCGAGCGTGACATCGCATTGTTCATGACCCGCGCTCTTCGTTGAACAGCACAGCATTTCAATCACTCCAATTGTTTGGCCCAACTGGTTAGAATGGACGCCTAATCTTGGTCACCCTCGACCAGCGCCGACAAGAGAAAATCCACCGCAACCTGGATCTTCTTAAGACCATACTTCGGACGTTCATAGAGTAAGTAGATACCCGAATCGGCGTTTCTCGAAATCGCAATTTCTGCATCATCAATCACAATCTGAACCAACCTTCCGTCTGCTATCTGATTCGCAACGCCCCACTCTGCTAACAACGCGATACCTGTCCCTGACAATGCTTGATCTACCAATGCATCACCCTGATTACTGGCGAACGCCAGGCCAAGACGAAGCTCTTGCCAGCCGTCTGCAGCTTTGGCTTGCCAATAAAGCAAACCATCAGGGCGTCTGTAAAGCAGTGCTTTGTGTTGCTTCAATTCGTCCAGCGTACTGGGCCGGCCGTGCGTCTCGATGTAATGCGGCGATGCGACTAGTACAAATTGGTTATCAGTGAGTTTACGCGCCACCGACCGAGGTGGCGGCGATGCCGTTGCGCGAATGGCCAGATCAACTTCATTATTGGCTAAGTTGGAGACCTGGTCGGTGAACTCTATATCGAGGACGATCTCAGGATACGCCGCACTGAATTGAGTCAGCACGGGCGCCACACAAACACGACCATAGTCAGGCGATGCGGTTATCTTCAGCGTTCCAGACGGTCGTTCTGAATTAGCACTCACCAGCTCATCTGCATAATCTAACGCTGCTACCGCAGGCCGGATATGGTCAAGGTACAAGGTACCAAGCTCGGTCAGGCTGACGACCCGGGTTGTACGGTGCACAAGAGCTGCACCCAGTTTGATTTCCAGCTCCTGAATACGCCGTGACACCGTTGATGCCGGCAAACCCAATGACTTGGCCGCACGCGTAAAACTGCCCCGCTCCGCAACTTCAATGAAGCAGCTAATCGCTCGCAATCTATTCATATGAACCTCTCATAGGCACCTCTTCATAGGAGCGCCGCGGGTGACCCAGCAATGTAACGCAACTCAGGTCTATTATTGCTATTTTCGCAACACTGCTCAGCATTTTTGCCCATTACGAATCCTAAATGGCAAATATATAATACTTTTAGCAATAATTGGTCGCTAGAGATATGGCCACGTGCAAACCGTATTAAACCGATGGAGCTAGATATGCCGAAACGCGACACAACAAAATTAGTCACTGGTGCGGGCTTGCTCATGCTACTGCTCACCCTGCCAGTTGCTACCGCGATGGCTGCGGTCCAGAGCGCACCTACACCAGCCGGCCTGCTACCATTTTTTGAGAGCTGGATTGCCTTGGCCATTGTCAGCGCGGCAGCCAGCGCTGCCTGGTTGCTCAATCACAAAGCCACCAAAATGCGCACATTTGGCACATTGGTTATCGCCCTGCTCTGCTTTGGCGTTGTTGCCTGGTTTGGCGTGATACTCGGCTCCGGTATTCTGGAAAACCCCAAACCAAACCAAACACCGATGGATGCCGCCAAACCCTTGCTGCTTTGGATGCAAGCTGGCACAGCTCTCATCGCCGGGCTCTGGCTATTGATTGTCGCGAATCAACAGCGGGCCAACACACAAAGCCTTAATCTAACCGGTGCAAACCACGCCACCCAGTACGGCACTGTGTCGCGGTTCCTCCACTGGATGACCGCCATCCTCTTTATACTGTTAATACCGATGGGTATATTTTCGTCTATGATCCCAGAGGACATCTGGTATCGAACGGAATACAACATCGTGCACAAATCAATTGGCTTCATCGTGCTGGGCCTGTTCACTATGAGGCTCATTTGGAATTTCAAATCCAAAAGGCCGCGCCTAGATTCCTCATTGAAACCCATTGAGCGCAAATTGGCACACGGCGCGCACATCGGGCTTTACCTGCTTTTGTTTTTGATCCCCCTATCGGGCTACATGATGACCAGCTTGCATGGTTACCCTTCCTACTTTTTCTTTATCGAAATACCCTCGGTACTAGCGGAAAGTGACGCATACAAAATCTGGGGCTTGTTTCATAAATACATCCTGCAGTACCTGATTTATATCATTTTGGGCGCACACATACTGGGTGTGTTAAAACATCACCTTATCGACAAGCACCATGACGCGATCAAACGAATGGTGTCCTAACTCGCAAGGGGTGATCCCATGTTGGCCATCACCCTCAAAATCACCGCCCCCATTTTTCTGATCGTGGGCGGCATGCATCTGGCATTAGGGATTCAGGCAGAAGTGTTGTTCGGCGCCAAGGTCAGCTTGGAAGTTTTGAGCGATCCTGTGGTCGATAGCCAGAGTCGATTTTATGCTGTCGCTTTTACGGTATATGGATTCTTGTTGTTTCTCTGCGCCACTAATCTTGAAAAATACCAAACGGCCCTGCGCACTCTGTTGTGGGTTTTCTTCGCGGCTGGCTGCGCACGTCTTGTTTCGATCGTAACCCCCGGCCTGCCTTCTGAATTTGTGCTGACCTTGCTGGCGAGCGAATTGCTGCTACCGCCCGCCTGCATACTTTGGTTAAATCGCACTTTGGCTCACACCAAGTTAGCTTTACTCTAAATCATGCTCAAACAATTCAAAAACTGGCAAGAAAACCGCAGCATCAAACAGATGGGCTTCACGCCTGCGGAATGGGAAGACGCTGTCGCTGACTGGCCGGTGATGCAACGCTACGAGGGTATTGAACGAGAAGCCCTGCGCGACACCACGTTTCGGTTCCTCGTGCGTAAAAGTTTTGTGCCCGGCCGCGGGTTTCAATTTACCGATGCCATGTGCATTAAGATTGCCACCATGGCCTGCGTACCCATTCTGCATCTTGGTCTCGATTGGTACGACCGCTGGTATAGCATGATTCTTTATGAGGGCGACTTTAATCCGGGTCGTCCTTACCGAAGTGCCGATGGTGTCGTGCATGATAAAGGGCCGGGCTTAAGCGGTGAGGCCTGGCATCGCGGCCCAGTCATATTGTCCTGGGATGCGGTTGTTAAAACGGGCCCCCATGCCCGTCACGGTAAAGCCAGTAATGTGGTGATTCATGAACTGGCGCACAAGCTGGATATGTTGCGGGGTGCTGCTGGGGGTGCACCACCCTTGCATCCGGACATGCGACCCGGCGAATGGCACGAGATCTTCACAACAGCGTGGCAGAAACTCGAAAAAGATTGGCGCCATCACAAAGACTTACCGCTGGATGAATATGCACTGACGAACCCCGCAGAGTTCTTTGCGGTGTGCAGCGAAACATTTTTTGAAGCGCCGGATCATATGCAGGCCACGATGCCAGAGGTGTATCGTTTACTATGCCAGTTCTATCGCCAGCAGCCCGCTAAGCGCTAATGATCAGCTGTGCCTCTCGCAAGAGGTAAGTGGTAATCTACGAGTAAGTGGACGTTCTCTTGCTCGATATGAAAACGACACAACAAGACTTAGTCGCACAACATCATCCAAAAGCCATCAAAGCGCGTTTGAATCACCCGTTCGGGCTGATCAACCGCTATACTCTCCACTTAAACCATGCACATCCACTATGCATATCCACTATGCCTCCTCTGCGATTTTCGCTGTTCCTGCATACAAATAAAGAAAAGCCTCGTGAACAAAGCCACCCTGAAAGAACTGCTCATTCTGGCCTACCCTATGGTGATCTCCCAGGGTGCGTTCGCGTTTATGATCTTTACCGATCGGTATTTTATGAGTCTCGTTAGCCCCATGCACATGGGGGCATCGTTAGGCGGCGGTGTAGCGTCATTTTTTTGCATGTCGCTATTTATCGGTATTCTGTCTTATAGCAATGCGCTGGTGGCGCAGTACTTTGGCAAGGAGGAACTCGGCAAGTGCTCCAAGGTACTCACCCAGGGTCTCATCCTGACGTCGCTGTTTATCCCCTTACTGCTGGTGCTAGGCTATTCCATTAGCGACCTGTTCAATTTTATGGGTCACGTGCCAGAACAGGCTGTGCTCGAGGAGAAATACTTTCTGATTTTGATCTGGGGCGCTGGGATCGCTCTCGCCAAGACGTGTTTCAGTTCGTACTTTGCAGGTGTAGGCCGAACCAAAGTCGTGATGATTGCCGACACCGTCGGTGTCGCGGTCAATATTCCGTTGTCCTATGCACTCATCTTCGGTTTAGGCAACATACCGGCAATGGGCATCGCCGGTGCAGCGTACGGCACCATTATCAGCACATTACTCAGCCTAGGTATTTTTGCTTACTACTACCTAGAAACGCAGAACCGCATCGAATTTGCCGTGACGGAATCGTTCCGTTTTGACATTGGCATTCAACGCCGCTTTGTTCGGCTCGGCTTCCCCTCCGGGGTCGAGATGTTTCTGAACGTGGCCGCCTTTAATCTATTCCTGTTGATGTTTCAGTCCTACGGCATCGCCGAGGCAGCATCGTCAGCAATTGTTTTTAACTGGGATATTCTGTCTTTCGTACCCATGATCGGCCTGAATGTGGCGATCATCAGTTTAATTGGCCGCTATATCGGGGCAGGTAATACCGAACGCATGCATGAGGTCATTCGGGTTGGCTTTACCCTGGGTATAGGTTTTTCCAGCGTGTTGGCCATTGTATTCTTCGTGTTTCGAGACCCGCTGGTCATGATTTTTCTCACTCAAGGTACCGAGACAGAGATCGTTGAGCTTGCCACGTTCATGATGATTGGCCTTTCGACATACGTGATGGCCGATGCGACGATACTCGTTGCCGGTGGTGTGTTGCGTGGCGCCGGCGATACTCGCTGGCTCATGTGGGCCAGTATTCTCATTCATTGGCTGATGCTGCTGGTGCAATATTTCGTCATCAAAGTCTGGGAACTTGGCCCCAAAGTGGCGTGGGTTGTGTTTGTGGTGATGATACTGGCGACCGCTGGCATGTATCTCATTCGATTATGGACGCCCCATTGGCGCACACCCGAAGCGTTCGCGCGGGTGATGGCCGAACACTAAAACTCGACTAAACCGTACCTGGAGCACCATAATGCTCTTGGCTGTACCCTTACCTATAGCTTTTACCAGTAGCGCTGCAATCGCCTTATGCCGGCTAGATAGGTGAGCCATACGATTCCGTGCGCGTATACTAGCTTTATTCAAGGTAACCGCTCAGGCAAAAGGTCGATATGATGCGTCATCTGCTTTTCAAGCTCGTCATACTATTTTTCTCAGGATCTGCAATGGCCATAGAAGAACCCAAATACAGTGTCATCGAAACATCCGGTACGTTTGAACTACGCGCCTACGATTCGATGATCGTTGCAGAGACAGTAGTGTCTGGAACGATGGACAAGGCCTCCAGCGCTGGCTTCAGAGCGATTGCGGACTATATTTTCGGCAACAATACAGCTCGCAGCGGCGGCAGCGAAAAGATTAGCATGACGGCGCCGGTGGCCATGGAGCCTGAAACAAAGGCTGAATCGGAAAAGATCAGTATGACCGCGCCGGTGGCCATGGTGGAAAGTAATGGACAGTGGCGGGTACATTTCGTCATGCCATCGAAGCACACATTGGACACGTTGCCGAGACCCAATAATCCAGCCGTGACGCTACGTGAGGTACCTGGACATCAGGTTGCGGTCGTGCGTTTTTCGGGTTTTGCTGGCGAAGAGAAAACTGCTATAAAAACCGCCGAATTGTTGGCCTGGTTAGAGACACAGCAAATCACTCCAACCGGTAAGCCAGAGCTGGCAAGATACAACCCACCCTGGACACTGCCATTTCTGCGTCGCAATGAAGTGATGGTGACGTATTAGCTCGCCTCTTTACCCTCATCTTTACCATCATCCAATAAATCGAACACGCCCTCTTCTCGCAGGACGCGCATTCCCAACCTTTGGCTAGACACACCGGGCCGCAACAAATAATCAAAACGCAACCGACCTTCACTCTCATCAGCTTCAAAATAACGGCAATCGATTTGACTGGTGTCCGATAACTGTTCGCTTAACTCGATCAGATGAGATGAAAACATAAATAAACAATCCATCTTGGTCGCAAATCGCTCAAGAATCGCCAGCGAGGCATCGAGCGCGTCTTTCACATTCGTGCCTTTAAATGGTTCATCCATCACCGCAATAACGCGATAGCCATCTGCAATCGACTGGGCAACTGCTTTTATCCGCAGCGCCTCGGCGCGAAAATAGCTGATGCCGCCACGCAGATCGTCGTTGAGAGACAATGAACTGTACAGTCGTTCTGCTGGCACAAACACGAACCGGCCTGCGGGCACACCCATACCGAGATGCGCCATATACAACGCCGTCGCTATGGCGCGCAGATAAGTGGTTTTACCGGCCATATTAGGGCCAGTTAAAAACAGCACACGTTGGTTTTGGTCCAGTTGCGCAGGATTGGCAATGGAGTTCTCGACAAAGGGATGAACTAACCCTTCGGCCTGAACCCTAAGTGGACCCTGTTCCACATCTGGCAGCACGAAACCAAACTTCTCTGTGGCATCGGCCATAGAGACGAGCGCATCGATCTCATAAATTAGCTGCAACAGACGAGCAATGGTTTGTCCTTCGTAGAGGCGAAAGACTTGGTCAAGACGAAGCAGCGTCCAGGCCCAACCACTCTCCTCTTGCTCAGGAATCTGCATAATTTTGCGACGTGCTAGCAGCTCATGAATTTCAGCAACAAACGATTTTAAATCACCTGCTACCGCCGATAGTTCCGGTTGATTCACAAACTCCCGCAAGGTGCGAACCAGCATGCGCGTAAACTGCACGCCCCGGATAATACTGTTGAAGTGACTTGAGTGGTTCGCCCAGAGTGAAAATACACCGAACCCGAACTCCAGCAAGTTACCTTGCGGCACGATCGGCAAAACCTCACGCATATAAAGCTCTGAACGACTGCAGACGTATGTTGACGACAACCGATCGAACAAGGGCCGATGCCCATGGATGAAAGACACCGCTGCCTGGGTCGATTTAATGCGCTCGGCGCTCGAAAAAGGCTGTTCCATACGCGCTCGCAATACCCTTTCGCCACCGGCTGTCCGCGTCAGGTTACAAAAATCGAACAGACTCATCTGCGCCGTTTCCGGGCGAAAGATTTCAAGATCTTTTAAGGTATGCGCGTCCAGCACCAAAGTATCAGACACTGATCGAGCAGGAGACTCAGCGGTCATAAATAGAACTCATTCTAGATAGGTTGAGCGTAACCTTTTCTCGCCACCTTCGCATGCCGCCTCGCATCCACGTACAATGGCCTCTCACTTATTTTTGAGCCACACTATGACCGAGTCGCCTGTCAGCAACACGATCCATGAAACGGAAGATGGGTTTTACCTGGACGTGTATGACCATCGAGAAGAGACGATGGCCTTAATGGCGGACAACGAGATCGCCGGCAGTGGTTCAACCTGGATGGCCCTGATCAAGGCCGCAATGGAACTAGAGTCGCCGGAAACGAGCGACCTCATCGATTTTGAAGCAGAGCCTGAGGTTGTATTGATCGTCTGCACCCGGCGGGCGCCACTCGAGGTGATCAGCCACTATGTGTCAATCTTGATGACTGACGAAGTCTTTATGACTCGCTGTATTCGCAAGGGTCAAGATGGCGGTTATATGAAGTAACATTCGCTTGTTTGCGATATTGGTAGGGAGAAATCGCTGCCCATTTGACAAAGGCGCGGCGAAAGTTCGTCACTTCCGAGTAACCCAGTAAATCCGATATTTCTTGCACCGACAAGGTGGTGGTCTGGAGGTATTCCATCGCAAGCTGCTTCTTCACATCGTCCAGAATTTTCTGGTAGCTGGTACCCAATGTCTTTAACCTGCGGCGTAACGTCCGCGTGCCAATGGAGAGTCGATAGGCGATTGCCTCAAGACGCGGAAACTCGCCAGGTGTGCTGAGCAGCATGTGACAAATACGGGAAACGAGATCAGCCTCAATCTCCATTTGGGCAAGCAATTGTTGGCAAGCATTTTCACAACTCTCCGCTGTACTAGAGTCTGCGCCCGCAAGTGGCGCTGTCAGCAAGCTAGCATCCAGTCGATATTCGCAATAGGGCTCGTTAAATCGTACCTCGCACTGAAAGGCATTCTCATACTCTGACTGCGGTGCTATCGGTGCATAGTTCAAGGAGATCTGCTGTGGCTGAAAGGGCTTGCCGAGCAAGATTTCAATGAGCGGCGCAATACCCAAAAATAAGTCTTCGACGACGAACCGGTTGATATCGACACCGGATAGCAAGTGATCGAGTCGGAGTACCCCATGGTCACCCTCCTCTACAAAACTGAGCTCGAACATTGCGCCCGCCATTTTGTGATACTTCACCGCAATCTGCACCGCTTTCTCAAGTGTCGCACTGCTCATCATCGCGTAACCCAGCAAACCGAAGTCCGAAATCGACACGGTCCCTGGTCTGCGCAACCAAAAAGCGGGGTCATCCACGAGTTTCATCACATTTTCGATCTGCTGAATTCGCTGTCGATAACTGATCCGCTGTTCACTATCTGTGAAGTCTGCAGGCGAAAGGCTGGTATCGGCTAAAACAGACTCCACGGAATAGCCGGCCTGCTGCATAACATGGGTCAGGCTGGCAACCATACCGATCGGAATGACGCGTTTGTCTAGACTATAGCTGTGGATCATAAATGTGGGTTAGACCTTGAGGCTTTATCATAAACTGGGTAGCTAAAGTAGCAAGTGTCCTGATTTGATCTTAATTGTCAAATCGTCTGACGTATTTAGGCCTGAGTCTGGTCCGGCAACACTCGGCGAACCCCATAGCAACCCTGTCGCCTGACCTGATCAATGACGGCCGACACAAACGCGATGGGCATCCCAATAGAACTGGCGATTAGATTAATCCGCAGCCTGTCTTCGTATTGAATTTCGCAAAAAGAATGGGTCATGAGAAAAGCGGCTTCGATGATTTGCTGCTTGCCACGTACATTCAGATAGCGATTTTGCGGCTTAAGTTCGCCAAAGAGATCCGTGTGTCCCAACCTGATGCTATTCACGTCATCCCGTAAATCTGAGGCTCGAAGTTCAAAGCCAGTAACCTTTTTAAAGATGTCGCAGGCCAGCTCCTCTTGGTCCTGCATGCTATAACCCACCAGCAAATAGGCCAGCACTCGCTGAACCGAGTACAACTGCGACGGCACTCGCGTGCCATTGGCATCCGGTGCCTGAAACGCATTTTCGCAATAATCACAACTGTCATAATCCGCATTATTTTCGAGCGGCAGTACACGTATCCCAAACAGGCAAAAATAGTTGATTTCCCGGACATGGCTAAAGGGTTTCGCCCGCAGACAGACAGGGCAATCCTGGTCACCCAACGCTATCGACTCGCGTTTAATTTTTTCTCCAAACAAAAATATCACTGACTACCTGCCTCCTATCACTACTATCACTACTTCCTTATTAGACTAGCGCTTGCTAGTTGAACTGCAACTGAATACCACCCATTTCCAGCGCATTATTTTGCCAGTTGAGCCCGAGAGATTCAGCCGTTTGTTTCACTGCAGCGATATCACAATCGGCAAAACTTAATCCCGACACCCCATCGCCGCGGCCATCGTTAGCTTGCGTAAAAGCAACCCAACTGCCCTCCATAGCCAGACGCCGATCAGCCAACGGTGTTTTCAAT
>Ga0208413_1002302_pt1 | contig 11103 bp, 12 predicted proteins | sample AntAceMetag02UKD_FD_184761 | JGI IMG/M metagenome (GOLD analysis project Ga0208413, IMG submission 184761) | Saline lake microbial communities from Ace Lake, Antarctica - Antarctic Ace Lake Metagenome 02UKD (SPAdes) (version 2) | ecosystem: Environmental > Aquatic > Non-marine Saline and... | reverse complement strand
AATGCTACTCGTCTCGACCGTCAGCGCGATGACGATGGCGGGCCCTCGAGTTATTCAAGTAATCGGTGAAGATTTTCCGGCCTTAGCCGTTTTGGGCCAAAAGAATAAGGACGGAATGCCGGCCAATGCGGTTTTTCTACAATCTTCAATAGCAATGCTATTTATACTTTCTTCTACGTTCGAATCTATACTGGTGTTTGCCGGATTCACTCTGGCGCTCAATAGCTTTGCTACGGTATTGGGAATATTTATTCTGCGTTGGAAACAGCCAAATCTAGACAGACCGTACAGAACTTTCCTTTACCCCTTGCCGCCACTTATTTACCTTACACTAACAGGGTGGACGCTTTGGTTTGTTCTGCTGTCTAGACCGGTCGAAGGGTTATTCGGGCTTGGTATTATTGGTTCTGGGTTGCTGCTTTACTATTTTTCTTCGTTTAAATCGTCAAGCTCTAGCTAATGGAATTTATTATGCTATTAAAACGCAACCTAATTAATTTTTTGCTATCTAAGAAGCTTTCATTTCTGGCGTTACAACTTATCCTTTCCTCCCTTAGTGTCAAAGCCTTGGCTGATGATTGTGTTGCACACTATATGGCCAACGAAGCTTTAATGGTTGTGCACGGGGATACCAAAATCATGTTCGATCCAATCTATAAAAACAGTTACAACAGCTACATGCTGTTACCTGAAGAGATGGAAGCCGTGCTTTTCGCCGGCGAAGCTCCTTATGATGGGCTGGATGCCCTTTTTATAAGCCACTACCACGGCGATCATTTTACCCCGAAAGATGTGCTTCGCTTTATGAATGCTAGACCAGACGTAGAATTGTATGCTCCAAGCCAAGCAGTTGTGGCGCTGCGCAGTATCGCCACCGATGCAGACCAAAAGATTTTTGATAGAGTTACATTTGTGGACCTTGAATATAAGGATACACCTGTCGCCTTAATCGTGGACAACCTCAAGATCGAAGCTGTGCGCATTCCCCATAGCGGTTGGCCCGATAGCCGACTTGATATCGCCAATATTGTCTGGCGTGTAACTCTCGATGAATCGGCCACAGTGATTCACTTAGGCGACGCCGATGCTAACGATGTGCACTTTGCTACTGACCCGGAATTTTGGAGTAATAATCAGCCTGATATAGCCTTCCCTCCCTACTGGTTCTATTCTTCTCAAAGTGGGTTGAACATATTAAGCGATCGTATCGCAGCCGAGCAAAACGTGGGCATTCACGTCCCCGCAGCCATGTCGAATAATGCCAGAGCGCGACCAACTGAATTACGCAATGTAGACTTGTTCACCATTCCCGGCGAAACACGAACTATTCCAGGGCATTAGGGTCTGGCTCGGCAGACGTTTATTGTCGAGTTACTTGCTGGCACTACTGTCAATAGCACTGCCAATGGGAGTATTGGGCAAAACAGAAACGCCAGCTTATAAAACAGGACTATTTCTTAAGCGAAACACGTCGTGATGCAACTAGGACACAGCAAGTAAAACTTGTTTTTCCTTTTTGTGAAACCTTGTTTAACTTAAATGTTTAGAAGTATCTAAGCCCATTTCGGCCCGCAGCACAGATTTAGTATCAAATGACTAAAGCGGTTACACAACAGTGACGTCACAAATTATGGAGTTGAACCTATGAGCGCAGCCAGAAAGCAGTCAAAGAGCACCTTGCTAAGCAATGGCAAAGACTACAGCTACTACAGCCTCAAGGCCTTGGCCGCACAAGGTTACCCAGCAATCGGCAGCCTGCCGGTATCGATAAAGGTTTTGTTAGAAAATTTGCTGCGTTACTGTGATAACAATGTGGTGAACACTCAGCACATTGCCGACCTAGCCAATTGGAAAACCACTCAACACCAAGCCAAAGAGATATTGTTTCACCCAGTGCGAGTACTAATGCAGGACTTCACCGGTGTGCCAGCGGTGGTTGATTTGGCCGCTATGCGTGATGCTGTGGCCAAAGCTGGCGGCGACCCTAGCTTGATCAACCCTATCAATCAGGTTGATCTGGTTATTGATCACTCCGTCATGGTTGATAAATATGCCAGTGATTCTGCATTCAAAGAGAACGTAATAATTGAAATGCAAAGAAACCGCGAGCGCTATCAGTTTCTGCGCTGGGGGCAAAATGCTTTCGATAATTTTAGGGTTGTGCCTCCTGGCACAGGTATTTGTCACCAAGTAAATTTGGAGTATCTAGCCAAGTCAGTCTGGCACGAAGAGGTTGACGGTGAACTTTGGGCCTACCCAGATACTGTAGTTGGCACAGACAGTCACACCACAATGATTAATGGTCTTGGTGTCCTTGGCTGGGGCGTAGGCGGCATAGAGGCCGAGGCAGCCATGCTCGGCCAGCCAATATCTATGAATATCCCTGAAGTTGTTGGATTCAAGCTCGAAGGCGACCTGCTTGAGGGAATGACTGCAACAGATTTAGTTCTCACTATAACTGAAATGCTAAGAGGGCACGGTGTGGTGGGTAAGTTTGTAGAATTCTTCGGCCCCGGTCTGAATAATTTGAGCTTGGCCGACAAGGCCACAATCGCCAATATGACGCCGGAGTACGGTGCAACCTGCACTTTCTTCCCGGTAGATCAAACAACCCTAGATTACCTAGAATTGACAGGACGGGATAGCGACACAATAGACCTGGTTAAAACTTACAGTAAAGCTCAGGGCCTTTGGCGCGATGACGACGCCAAGACTCAGTTCAGCAGCGAGCTAAGTCTAAACTTAAATACTGTCGTTCCCTGTGTCGCCGGACCTAAGCGTCCGCAAGACCGTGTACCTGTGGCGGCATTGAAAAAAAGCTTGGTAAGTTTGCTCGACAACAAACCACCTAAAACGTATCCCGTCGCCGGTAAAAAATATTCTTTAACCGACGGTGATGTTGTTATTGCCGCAATCACATCTTGCACCAACACATCAAATCCTGATGTTATGATGGCAGCAGGTTTGGTTGCACAAAAAGCTGCAAGCAAAGGCTTAAGTACAAAACCGTGGGTAAAGACATCTTTGGCCCCCGGTTCAAAAGTCGTCACCGACTATCTTGCCAAGGCAGGATTACAGGAGCCTTTGGACGCCATGGGTTTCAACCTTGTCGGCTACGGCTGTACTACTTGCATCGGCAACTCTGGGCCTTTGGCTAATGAGATTGAAGAAGCAATCGATAAAGGCGAACTCACTGTTTGCTCAATGTTATCCGGAAATAGAAATTTTGAAGGTAGAATTCACCAGAAGACCCAAGGCAACTGGCTTGCCTCCCCTCCTCTTGTTGTCGCCTATGCAATCGCAGGCACTATCAATATAGATCTCAGCACTGAGTCCTTGGGAGAGGACGGCAGTGGCAATCCGGTTTATCTAAAAGACATTTGGCCCAGCAATCATGAAATTCAAGAGGCCGTGCAGCTAGTCAAAAAACAGATGTTTGCGAAGAGTTATTCTGAAGTCTTCGATGGCGATGAGGAATGGAACTCCCTGCCACTGGTAAAAAGTAAAACTTATAACTGGTGCGATGACTCTACATATATTAAGAGCCCTCCTTATTTCGGTGACTCTATTGTGAGCGTGGAAGGCAATATAACAGATGCCAAGATTCTCGCCGTCCTAGGCGACTCTGTCACTACAGATCATATCTCGCCCGCCGGCTCAATCGCAGTTAAAAGCCCTGCCGGGGAGTATCTAGCAGCTAACGCAATACCTAAAGCGCAATTCAACTCCTATGGCTCCAGACGGGGCAATCACGAAGTCATGATGCGAGGCACCTTTGCCAACATCCGCATTAAGAATGAAATGCTCGGGGGGATCGAAGGCGGCTACACGCGCATCTCTGGAGAAAATGAGGCGTTGCCTATTTATGATGCCGCCATGAAATATCAGACTCAAGCGACGCCATTAGTCATTTTTGCAGGAAAAGAATATGGCACCGGCTCAAGCCGAGATTGGGCAGCGAAAGGCACCATGTTGTTAGGAGTAAAAGCTGTAATCGCAGAAAGCTTCGAGCGCATTCATAGATCGAACCTTGCGGGCATGGGTGTACTACCTCTGCAGTTTCAAAATGGGGTATCACGAAAGTCTCTTGAACTAACCGGCGATGAAACTATTAGCCTTACCGGCCTTAGTGATATAGCAACGGGAATTACAGTCACTTTAAAAGTACAAGCTGCTGACGGTGCGAGTCAAGAATGTGAGCTGCTATGCCGCCTCGATACTGCTCTTGAAGCCGATTACTTTAAATTTGGCGGCATCATGCCTTATGTGGTTTCTCGGCTGCTTGAAACTTAAACGAAAGAAATAGTTGACTAAGGATTAATAACCCTAGTCAGCTATTCAATTTTTTCAGCCTGCGCAGCGCAACCAATTACGACTAACTTATGACCCCAAAAATTGCTCCAACTACACCTGTACCAAGCTACTCTTAGTTTAGATGTTCTACCCACCCTGCCTCGCCCTTTTTTAAAGTGAAGATACACAGATAGTAGATATCGCGTAGGCTCACTTATTCTTTGCGAAACTTACTAAATGCTCTTTTACAACAGTTACCTCTGCAAATGTCGATACAATTCAGAACGGTAGGACACAGAATCGCTGAATACAAGGAAAGCCTTAATTTGCTAGATGAGGGGCGCCATACTTAGCATGCATGGAGCCCTCTATATTTAAATTTATCGAATAATAAATGCAAAACCTATGGTTTTTAATGAAAGAGTTGGCGAGTATAGTTATTGTCACGTGAAGAAAAATACCGCGTAGAACATAGTTACCAATATTAAGTCTACCAGCGCCAGTGCAACCGATTACTGTTCTAAAGTGAATAGATAATGAGCGGAGAAATCACTCATGATTTTTACAAAGCAGCAGAGTATCGAAATAGTGGGCTTGACCGCCGTTGTTGTTTCTCTCATTTTCGTTGGAATGCAGTTATATTTTGACAGGCAAGTGGCAATTGTAGATCAGTACCACAAAAATTCAGAGGCTTCGATGTCCAATCTTAGGTCCTATATGGAAAGCGATTCCTATATGAATATGATCGCGATGCGATGGGAAGACGGAAATCGCCCCGGTTGGTGGAATGAAGAGTTTTAAGCTGACAAACCTAAGAATTACTCTGCCATAGATATACAAACACTTTTAATGAGTCGTAGTCTAGATATGTTTCATTATGACAATATGTATTTTCAGTATAAGCAGGGATTTATGAGTGAAGATGTCTGGCTCACTATAAGACAATTTATTAAGGGTGATCTAAGTGGGAGTTGGATTAGAATGATTTATAGGTACAATTCACCAACCAGGCAGTTTCAAGAATTTATCAATGATCTTATTATCGAGTATGACACAGAACGATAGATTGATAGATCGAGCTTTTTAAGAAATATAACAACCAGATCAAAAAGGCAGCTACGCGTTATAATCACTTGGTTTTAGTCTATACAACTGTATTGCTACTCAATTATTCAGGATTCGCTCCGTCTGCTTTTTTGGCTTCGCTATCAATACCACATCTATTTTCCCATGCCGTCATTTACATGGAGTTACCTTGACTGACTGATCGGTTTGTTTCGCGTCTCGTACAGGTATGACTCATACGAATTAAAAAATCTCGGTATGCATCGGAAGCTCGGGTACTTCGCAGCAACTTATGATTTCTCCTTTTTGACCGACGGGCTTATAGCGACCGTAAGTGCGGTTTCACTGGATTTTGGCCTGAGTATTACTGTTAATATTGATATGTCCAAAATCTATTCTGCTTTGGGTTCAGGAATATTATATTTGATTTTTATAGGTAAGGTTGTTTGGGCTATGATTGCGAGTAGTTAATTTGGACAAGAATTAGTTCGTGGATTGGCTTAATTATTAGGTATTCACAGTCTTGCCAACACATAACAAACAAACCAAAAAAAACATAGGGCTACGCCCTATTCCTATTATTGAGGGCGTTATGTGTGCCGTCACGCTTCCTGCAATCCGAGATATTTTACAAATGGCTTGAAGTCTTTACTTGAAAATAGCAGAGGAATTTTACGATCGATGCAAAAACTCGCGATTATTACATCTGCTGTTTTTCTGATAGTTATCCCCTTCTTTCTGAGAACTCTAAAATTCTCTGCGCTTCTTAACGCCATTCTCTGTCCAAGCATCTCGAAGAAAACCAATTCATCCAGTAGCGACTTTGCAGTTTCGAACTCTTTATCGATTCTAAAGCCTTGAAGAACCGCAGTAAAAATCAGGTCACCTATAGCTACTGGCTGAAAACCCAAGGAATCGTCCAGTTTTTGAACCTGAGAATTGTCGGTGCCTGTGAAATAGTCTATCCACACACTGGAATCAACGAGGATCATGGAACCTTCCTCATTTCGTCTAAATCCCCAGTCCAATGTAGCCGACCTTTAAAAGCCCTAATCCCTCCCTGCTTTTTCAGTTTAATCAGAGTCTTAAGCCCAAGCTCAACAGCTTCTTTTTTAGTCCGAGCACCCGTTGCTTTTAGTACGTCATTCATGAGCTTATCGTCAATCTCTATATTAGTTCGCATTGCTGGCACCCATGTGTATAATTGGAAAATGTGTGTGTATCGTGCCATGAGTACACATAATAATCAAATCCAAAAGGTAGCGCTACGTACTCCTATTACTCAGGGCGCTATGTATTTCGAAGCTTTAAGCTTGGTGTGAAATAGACTGTCGACTAATTGTACAGCTAGTCCCACACCTTTCATTCGACGGTGACAGCAAGGAAGCCTTTGAATTCTATAGAGACCTACTAGACGGGTCACTATCAATGACCTCCTTTGGTGAGTCGCCAGCAGCTAGCCAAGTGCTCGGACAATGGAGAGATAGGATAGTCCATGCAACTTTAACTCTAGAAAGACCAGAACTTGCTGGAGCGGATACTTCTCCAGATGAATTCAGCAAAGCCGGGGCTTTTACTTGTTACTTGAGCCAGAAAATCAGATAGAAGCGGAAAAATTGTTTCAAACTTTATCAGAGAACGCAGATGTTCAAATTCCACTTCAAGAAATGTTCTGGTCTGTTGCATATGCAAGCCTAGTTGATAAGTTTGGAACACCTTGGGAAATTAGTGTGTGCAAGCCCCAGGCAACGGTAGCTAAATTGGATCAGACCAGCACCTAACAATCAATTCAGCAAACAGGGCTACGCGCTCTTATTATTAACGGCGTTATGTGTCTAGTTAGTTAAACTGCTACAGGAAAGAAGAATAATGAATTGGGAAGCTTTAGGAGCACTAGCAGAGATTGTCGCAGCGGCAGCAGTTGTAATAACGCTCCTTTATCTAGCGATTCAAGTAAAGCACTCTAACCGGCAGACCGAAATTGATTCGCTGAGTCATACATGGGACTCGTTCAACGAGCTGATAGGCACATTTTCTTCATCAATTGAAACAGCATCCATTGTAAACCGAGGCAGAGAATCCCTCGAGAATCTTAATCCTGACGAAAAACTAATTTTCGAGCTTCTTCATGTTAGAGTGCTGAATCTTGTAGAAAGCTGGCATCATCAAGCCACCCAAACATCGATGGAAAGGGAATTTAAGGATGCTCAAATTGAAAATATCAATGGCGTAATAGGATGGTTTTTTAGCTATCCAGGGTCAGCTGAAGTTTGGAACAAAGTAAGACACATGTTCGTACCAATACAACATATCGATGACAGAAATTTGAAGTAAATGTTAACAAAAAATGACAATAAAATAAAAAAGAGGCGCTATGCGCTCTAATTATTTAGGGCTCTTCGTGCACTGTAGCGTAGACTTATTTCTAGCGTGATGTAGCTTAGTAAATTACTAATCCATGAAAAATAGATACAAGATTGTTACATTGTTACTAACACTCTCGTTATTTGCTGGGGTCGGTTACTACTTAATTTCTCCGAAATCCATAATAACCAATCTGTCTACCAACAGTTACGATGAATTCAATATTTCACTGCCAACTAGTAGAATTTCGATCGGACAAATTAAAGCGAACAGTTCCTATACTATTTTCTATTCACGTCAGCGAAAAACAGGCATAGGAAAGTATTCATTAATGGCTAATAATTTGGAAATCTCCGGTAACGAATTCCCCTATACTGACGGCACCGAATTTGGCAGGGTATTGAGATTTACAATAGAGAGTAATGGAGAAATATCTGTTGCTGATTAAAGAACAGTAGCATTGCGGCTAAGGTCGGCACAGAACATAAAAAGCGACAAGGAAGCACTGCGTGCTCAAATAATTCAGGCGATGCTATTTTAAATTCTAACGCCATGCCCCTAATCGAATTATCAAGGCTTTTTCATGAACCTAAGAATGATTATTTCTCTGCTTTATTTGGGACTGCTTTTTTCACAATCAAGTAATGCAAGCGATGCTGATCAATTTATTGGCACTTGGCTTCTTGTTCATATTCAATCACGCAATGAGTCCGGCGATTGGGTGATACCCGATTCTGCAGCTGGAAGCACTGGCTACCTCACTTACAGTGGCGATGGTTATATGTCATTTCAATCTGCACAGCCTGGCGGTCCTGATTTCACAAACAAAGGTTTTCTAGATTTTACAATCGAAGAGCTCAGAGCCGTACTTTTAAATTACGGCGCCTATTTTGGAACTTATGAGGTTGACGAACACGCAAGAACCATGATCTATAATGTAGTTGGAAATATTAACCGGTCTCGAGCAGGCACTTCCTCACCACGAACTTATGTTTTTGATGAGCCTCAGTTAACATTAACGATTGGTGAAAGCCTTCGCTATGTTTGGAAAAGACCCTAGGTCGGGCAACAACGGACACTAGGGCATAACGGTCTGATTAACAGCGAATCGCTACCGCTGCATGTCACAAATGACTTTACGCTTCTTGGAAGTGATTATCATTACAGAAATTTAATTATTAAAGGTGTCAACAGGTAATGCAAAAAGAGGAACTGGTTCAAAATTGGCGAGAGCGTATTATCGCTTTATGCGAATCCAAGCTGGGTAGAAAACTTATAGCTAAGGAAGTTGATTATATCAGCTCACTTAATACATTTCTGGCGTTAGAGTATTTGCAAAATGAAGCTGAACTTGCGGCAACAAACGAACTGGAAATCCATCTAGAAGAAGTTGTGTCTTTATTTGAAAACAGCATTAAAAGTTAATGTGAAACACCTCAATTGACGCACAAGGATTTTTCGCCCGTGCCGAACAATAAGGCGATATGCGGTTTCTATGCTCAAACTAACACTGTTTACGAATTCTCTTTTTATCTCATAAAGGAACTAAAACAATGAAAAATCAGCTTATTCCTATGGCGGTGTTGTTGATCGGCTTAACAACGGTTTTTCAAGCTCAAGCAGATGTGTCGTTAATGTCCGCACGCGTGGGGGCAGAGGATGTATTTGGCACAGGTGAATTCTATAAAAAAGCGTTTGGTCCGGTTGAGGTGGACCGGCTCGAACTCGCAAGTGGCAAAGGCGAATTGATTCTTGGATTTGTGGAGAGTCACGATCAATCGATTAGAAATATGGGCCCTGAAATAGCAATTTTTCAGTAGAGAGTCAGATGGCGCAGTTGAATCTATGCCGCACATGATTTTTCGAGTAACCGATATTGATTCGGTTTATTTCGACGCGCTTGAGCTTGGTGGTATAGAGGTTCAGGCGCCCACGGCTATTAGTGGTCTTGGAATTACAGTTGCAATGCTTAGAGATCCAGCCGGTAATACTATCGAGTTACTTGAACAACTTTGATAAAAAATAATCTAGGAGCATTCTATTTAGTCTGTTTATGTTCGAAATTGGTCACAAGGCAAGCAAAACATAAGGCAAGACCAGCGTATAAAAATGTACAAAAATGAAAGGCACGATAGTCTATATTCAAAGTGAAAGCCTACAATTGTAAGTAGAAACACTATTAAGAAGTGCGGTTTGTGTCTGATTTGTAGTTCAAATTAACTAGAGCGATATTGTATGAAGCCCGAATTTTTAGTTGAAATTACAAACTTTAAAGAACTCCATGAGATTCCTGGCGTATGGAGTGATGAAGCCTTTCTTAAAATCCTGGATGCACTGGAATACGGTGCTACGACAGACCTTCAGGGACAAGAGCTGCGCGACATGTGCCTTTTATCATTGCAAGATCTTGAGCCACCGAAAGCCGCCGAAGTGATCTTGCAAATACATTTAGGCGATGCACTTACCCCCGGCCAGATTCAAAATATCGCGCACGAGATGCTAGAGGAAAAACTCTGGGAAGAATACGCTGACATCTCGCTACATGAACGCCTGTTTCATGCTGGCGCCCTCCTATATGAAACCTTTCCCATAGATTTCCCGCAACCCGATGCCGCATGGTTTGCAGCTTTAAGCTCGACGAAGTCCTATACATCTTATGCCTACCCTGATGAAAAAGAACACTAAGCAGGCAACTTTAGAAAGACCTCTATGACACACTTAATCTTGTTGAGTCGTTGCTGGAGGGGGATTACTGTGAGAAAGCCATTACTTTTGAAAAGCATAGGGGGTGTGCGCCTCATTTTACCGTCTTTGTGGGCTTGGTGTGCAATGAAGCTCGAAAGGAAATAACCTTCCTATGCGCAAATTTTGGACGCGCCGTTAACGAGCAAAGTGCAGTGGCCCAGCTTGGTGCTGCAAACTTACTTCGATACGCAAAAGAAACCGGCTCTGATAAAAGTAAGATCACCGTCGATAGCGCTTACAATTTATGACGGGGCAGGTGCTTGCTTGAGTTTGATCAAAGCCTTCTTGTTATAAGGGCAACTGCTTATTAGTGCTGCGAACTATAAAAGATAGCTAAACACGAGCGAGGCGCTACAACCGCGCCCGCAGATCGAGGTTTTTGCTCTTTTTACACGTGATTGAGAGTAAAAGTACGCAAAACATGACAAAAGGATCAAAAACCGCCATAAAGTGCACTTATTAACACGAGCGTTATGCGTTCGTGAGTGACATAATGTATTCATTGGAAGTAATAGGCCGATATTTAGCTGTTTTATTTCTAGGTGCACATTTTTAATCATCAGTATAGGAAAGCAAGCAATGAGCAAAGGTACAGTGAAGTGGTTTAACGCAGATAAAGGATTTGGATTTATAACA
>Ga0208413_1002300_pt1 | contig 11111 bp, 9 predicted proteins | sample AntAceMetag02UKD_FD_184761 | JGI IMG/M metagenome (GOLD analysis project Ga0208413, IMG submission 184761) | Saline lake microbial communities from Ace Lake, Antarctica - Antarctic Ace Lake Metagenome 02UKD (SPAdes) (version 2) | ecosystem: Environmental > Aquatic > Non-marine Saline and Alkaline... | reverse complement strand
TTATCTGAGTCACTCATGTATTTCTCCTTGTTAGCCGCACAACAGAGTACTTTTCTCGCGACGCGAGCGAAGCAGTTGCCGACCTATCGTCAAGCTAGCCCTAGGAAAGTTAATTCAGCTGTGAAGGCGTTCCGAGGCCCCAGAGAGCAACGCTAAGTCCATCACGCAGGCCACCGCAGCCTCGCTGGTGGTTCCTCGCCCACCCTCGCGTGGTAGCTATAGGTGTAACGCGTGGCAGGAAACACTTCGGAGAGGCGGACCCTACCCCATGGACTTGGTGTGCCAGATAGTTTTAGACTCGGTGAACGCGGTCACCCGATCGAGGCGACGAGGCGGAGCGCCCACAACCGGGTGAAGGACACGCTTCAACGTTCCAGCGGCTGCTCTCTCCCAGGACACCCAGTCGAACCCTGCCCCCCCAGCAAGATCGAGCGCGTTGACATCGCTGTGGCTTGCCATCCAGGGCATGATGTCCTCGGGGTTGCCGCTCAGCACGTTGACGACGCCACCTGGAAGATCACTGGTCTGCAGGACTTCGCCCAGGGTGAGCCCGGGAAGAGGTTGCGTGGCATGGGTGATAACAACAACGGTGTTTCCACTCGCGACGACCGGCGCCACCACTGAGGCAATACCAAGGAGACTTTGTCCCTTTGAATCCTGAGGCGCGAGGGACACCACCACACCCGTCGGATCAGGAACTGTCAGGTTGAAAAACGGCCCTGAAACGGGATTGCCATTCCCCGCAATCTGGGCATACTTGTCAGCAAAGCCGGCGTACCAGACCCAGGTGTCAATCGATTCGTCAACCTGCCGGGCTGCGGCTGATGCGCTGACCCCCTCCAGAAGTCGAATTTCTTCAACAAACTGAGCGCGACGCCCTTCCAACATTTCGGCAACCCGGTATAGAACCTGGCCACGGTTATACGCTGTGGCTCCGGCCCAGCCTGCTTGTGCAGACCTCGCCGCTACGACAGCGTCTCTTCCGTCTTTCCGACTAGCTTTCGCTACGTTCGCAACGAATGAGCCCTTGTGGCTTGCGACCTCGTAGCTGTGTCCGCTTTCGCTTCGGGGAAACTTCCCTCCGATGAAGAGCTTGTAGGTCTTGGGGATGGGCAGATGTGTGCTCATCGGGTCACCGCCTCTTCGTTGCCAGATTTCAGGTACGCGGCTAAACCGTGGCGCCCGCCTTCCCGGCCGTACCCCGATTCCTTGTAGCCGCCAAAAGGACTTGCTGGGTCAAATTTGTTGAATGTGTTCGCCCACACCACACCGGCTCGCAGCCTGTCGGCAATAGCGAGCATTCGAGACGCCTTCTCCGTCCAAATACCTGCAGAAAGCCCGTAGGGGCTGTTGTTCGCCTTGGCCACAGCCTCATCTGGCGTTCGAAAGGTCAACACCGAGAGCACTGGGCCGAAGATTTCCTCCCGCGCAATAGTGTGGCTTGTTTGCACCCCGGTGAAGACGGTGGGTGCGAACCAGAACCCCTGAGACGGAATCTCACACGCTGCCGTCCAGCGCGTAGCCCCCTCCTCATCACCGGCATTCGCCAGTGCCGTGATGCGCTCGAGTTGCACCTTCGAGTTCACAGCACCAATGTCGGTGTTCTTATCCAGCGGGTCACCCAACCTGAGAGTGGAGAGACGGCGCTGGAGACGCTCAACGACGTCGTCGTGGATGTTCTCCTGCACCAAAAGTCTGGATCCAGCACAACACACGTGCCCTTGGTTGAAAAATATCCCGCTCACCACCCCCTCAATTGCCTGGTCGATGGCTGCGTCATCGAAAATAATGTTGGCCCCTTTCCCTCCGAGCTCCAAGGTCAGGCGCGTTCCCGTTCCCGCAAGAGTTTCAGCAATTTTGCGACCCACCCCTGTCGAACCGGTGAATGCCACTTTGTTGATGTCCGGGTGGGACACCAGCGCACTACCGGTGGCTCCCGCACCAGTGACGATATTGACAACGCCAGCGGGTAGGTCTGCCTGCTGGCAGATTTCTGCGAACAGGAGGGCCGTCAATGGGGTGGTCTCCGCGGGCTTCAAGACCACCGTGTTGCCAGCGGCGAGTGCGGGGGCAATCTTCCACGCCAGCATCAGCATCGGAAAGTTCCAAGGGATCACCTGGCCTGCCACACCTAGTGCCTTGGGTTGTGGCCCAAGACCTGCATAGTCAAGCTTGTCGGCCCAACCGGCGTAATAAAAAAACCACGCTGCTACGAGTGGGATGTCGACATCTCGGGTTTCACGAATTGGCTTGCCGTTATCCATAGATTCAGCGACCGCCAGCTCGCGCGATCTCTCCTGAATGATCCGAGCGATCCGGAATAAATACTTGCCCCGCTCACCGCCTGACATTTTCGACCATACCTGGGTGTATGCGCGTCTTGCCGCTCGAACAGCGAGGTCAACATCGGCATCAGTGGCTTCTGAAACAGTGGTGATTTGTTTTTCTGTTGATGGCGAAATTGTGGAAAATGATGCCCCTGAACCATCGACAAATTCACCACCAATAAATAAGCCGTAGCTGTCTCGAAGAGACAATATCGATGCCGATTCCGGCGCTGGCGCGTAGTCAAGAAAACCCATATCAATCCACCGTCACATAGTCAGGGCCACTGTAGTGGCCGGTTACCATTTTTTGTCGTTGCAGTACCACGTCGTTCAGCAAGGTCGAGGCTCCAAAACGGAACAAGTGCGGGTCGAGCCACTCCTCCCCTAGAGTCTCTGCCACCGCCACGAGGTAGCGGATGGCGTCCTTGCTGGCACGAATTCCACCCGCTGGTTTCATCCCAATCCTCTCCCCAGTGAGGTGGTGCCAATCTCGAATCACCTCCAACATGGTGACCGTCACCGGCAGCGTTGCCGCTGGCGAGACTTTTCCGGTGGAGGTCTTGATGAAGTCAGCCCCGGCCAATATCGCCAACCAGCTCGCCCGGCGCACGTTGTCCAAAGTCGCAAGCTCCCCCGTTTCCAAAATCACCTTCAAGTGGGCGAAGGTCCCATCTGCCCGCCGACAGGCCTCTTTTACCGCGACAATCTCATCGAACACTTGGGCGTATTTGCCGGTCAGGTAGGCCCCACGGTCAATGACCATATCGATTTCATCCGCACCCGCCTCGACAGCGTCCTTGGTGTCAGTGAGTTTCACCTGCAAGCTGGCACGACCGCTGGGAAAAGCGGTCGCTACAGCTGCCACCGCCACCCCGTCTGGACGCTTGGACACGTGCCAGTCACCGAGAGCATCGATAACATGTGGGACCATGTCGCCGTAGACGCACACCGCCGCCACATTTGGACAAAGAGCATCTGCGGGGTCAGGGTAAATCGCTTTCCGTGCCAGAGAGCGCACCTTCCCTGGGGTGTCAGCACCCTCCAGGGTAGTTAGGTCAATCAATCGAACCACTTGGTTCAAGGCCCACACTTTGCTTGTCGTCTTGATAGATCGGCTGGCAAACCAGGAGGCGCGGGCTTCAGCTCCCACCACGTCCACCCCGGGAATCCCCTCAAGGAAATTTCGCAAAGAGCTGTCAGTGACGGATCCGCCCAAAACACTCACGGCATTGGTCCGCACTGGGCCCACCTCGTTGTTCATCAAAATTTTCTCCCTATTTCCTAAAGTCCCGACAGTGCGCGCGCTCGCGAATCAATAACCTTGTTCAAAATAAGAGCAAGCACCAGTATCAAGCCAGTAGCAACCATCTGGTAGAAAGAGCCAATTCCTAACAAGTTGAACAGATTACGCAACACTGTCAGCAGCAAAACAGCAATAAAGGTCCCGCTCACACCTCCCCGCCCACCGAAGAGGCTCGTTCCGCCTAACACCACGGCGGCAATTGCATCAAGCTCGGCACCCTGGAAGGCCGTCGGTTGAGCAATGGTGAGACGACTGGCCAAAAGGATGCCGGCGATGGCTGCCAAGAGACCCGAGAACCCAAACACTGTCGCCTGCACGGCTTTCACAGGAATCCCCGAGAGCCTCGCGGCTTCCTCATTGCTCCCCACCGCGTATATGTATTCACCGAAGGTGGTGAATCGGAGAACCGCCCCCACGAGAAGTGTGATGGCGATAAAAATCAATCCCGAGACGGGGAAGAAGCCAACATAGCCGCCACCGATAAAGATGAAGTCCGCTGGAAAGTTTTGCCCTACCGGTTTACCGTCTGTCGTGATGTAGGCAGCGCCGCGAATAGAGACCAAACCAGCGAGCGTCACAATAAACGCAGGCAGGCGAAGTTGAGCCGACAGGGCACCCATCGCAAGCCCCACTAACAGACCGACGAGAAGAGCCCCCAAGATGGCGAACGGGATTGGCACCTGCCCATCCAGCAATATTGCGACAACCATCCCACTGAGAGCAGCCGTGCTGCCAACCGAAAGATCAATCCCGGCGGTCAGAATTACCAGAGTCATCCCGATGGCAATAATCCCCGTCAACGCTGACTGCTGGAGAAGGTTTGACAAGTTCCTCGCCGACAAAAAATCGGGCGAAAGCACGGCGGCGGTGGCAAACAATGCCACAAAAACAATCAGAAGGTTGCTCTTCAGCAACCAACTAGATCCGCGGCCCTTAGACCCGGGCCGAGCAGGCCGGGGGGGCTTCGTGGACTCAGATTCCTGGCTCGCGACCGGTGATTGGTTCGTCATTGGACCCTCCCGCTAATGATGGTGTGACTGATGGTTTTTTCTGAATCGATAAGCGGATTAAACTCCGCAACGTTTTTTCCCTCGTGTAGGACAACGACGCGGTGGGCGTTGGCCATTAGTTCCGTCAATTCGCTACTGGCGACTAATACCGCGGAACCTTGGCTAGCGACATGACGAACCTGGCGATAAAGATCAGCTTTTGCCCCGATGTCCAGACCCCTGGTGGGTTCATCGAGCAGGAGAACAGTGATTCCTCGAGCGAGCCACTTCGCAAGGACAACTTTTTGTTGATTGCCGCCACTCAGCTCCCCCACCGGCTGGTTACCGCTGGAAAATTTCACACCCAATGTGTCAAGCACCGGTTCCACAAGGCGGCGCCCCCGTGCTCTCGGGGCAAGCCAGGGAGCACGGAATATCGAGGAGATTCCGGCGTTTCGAAAGATAGACAAACCTAGAAAAAGCCCCTCGGTTTTTCTTGATTCAGGAACAAGACCAATCCCTGCTTTCACCGCTGCTTTCACATTTCTGGGACGGTGCGGGCGACCGGCTAAAGTCGCATCGAGTTCAGCCCGGCGACTCCCGTAGAGAGCGGCAAGGAGTGTCGTCCTACCGGCACCCCCCAGGCCTGCCAGCCCGACAATTTCGCCTCTGCGCAACTGAATATCGGATACATCGATAAGTCCCGGGATGTGAGCGCGCTTGAGGTCAAGAATTATTTCCCCGTCTACCTCACCCTGGTCTCCTGGCGACGTTAGCTCATGTTGCTTGTCGCCAATCATGTCGCGAATCCATCGGTCTGGTGATGTTGTGGAGACAGGGTATTCCGCAGCGTTAATCCCGTCTCGCAGAACAGTGATGCTGTCACCGATTTCCTGCACCTCGCCTAGACGGTGCGAGATGTACACCACGCTACGCCCCTCCGAGATAAGGCTCCTCACTACCGAAAAAACTTTCTCGACGTCCTCTTCACCGAGGGTGGCGGTGGGTTCGTCCATAACGATTAACTTGGCTTCCATGGACAACGCGCGGGCAATTGCGGTGAGTTGCTGGTCGGCAATTGGTAATTCTCCCACCACGGCATCGACAGAGAATCGAGCACCGACCCGGTCAAGATAAGCCTTTGCATCACGCCGTCGCTCACCACGTTTGAGTAGTCCAAACCGCGCGTGAGCGTGGCCAAGAAAAATGTTCTGGGCGACGGTGAGGTCCGGAAAAAGGTCGAGCTCCTGGTAGATCACCGCAATACCCACAGCAAGACTCGCGGAGGGGTGATTCAGAGTGATTTGCGAACCGTCAAAATAAATCTCCCCGGAATCAGGGGTATAAGAACCGGCAAGAATTTTCATCAAAGTGGATTTGCCAGCACCATTTTCGCCAAGAAGGCAGTGAACTTCTCCCGCCATCACCTCAAGTGAGACCGATTGCAACGCCTTTGTGCCGGGGAACGACTTGGAAATGTTCGCCATGGAAAGGAGCGGTGTCCGGGGTGAATCAGGCATGAGATTCCCCCAAAAGGTGTCTAGCGGTGATTTCGTCGGTAATTATCACGCTACACAGACCCGAGTTCACGACAGCGCGACATGCGTCATTTTTTGCTGGACCAGCAATGACGGCGATTCCCCGCTTTGCGCGCCTGAGATCTTCGATATCGATGCCCACTGTTCTCCGGTCCAGGCCAGGGTCAATAATGTTCCCATCGGCGTCAATAAACCTGCCGATGACGTCCGCAACAGCACCCTTCTTCACCAGCTGGTCGATGTCCACTGGAGACAGGTAGCCACTGTCAACAAGTACCGATGTTGTCTCCACTACACCGGCGCTATAGATGTAGGTGTCAGCAGATTTTGCTTGGGCTAAGACTGCGGCAACGGTTCGGTCTGAGGCAATCGCCTCCTTGACTGCCTCATCGTCCAAGATTGCGGGGCTCGGCAGGAGCGTCGCTGTGCCAGAGGATTTAGTCGCAATAGTTACTGCTGTGGCGGCGGCATTGCTCGAGCGCTTATTGACGCTCACTCCCCCATTGATTTGAACAACCGAGACGTTTCTTCCCCAACCCGTGGGGAGGGCTTGGGCAATTTCGTGAAGGGTTCGCCCCCAGCTAATTCCCAAAACTTTGACGGAGGGACGAACCACCGTAAGGTACTCCGCGGCAGCGGACGCTACGCGTTGGCGAATTTCGGTTTCGGAGTCACTCTCGCTACTGGGAACAACAACGGCATCGAAGAGCTCAAACCTTTTAAGCAATTCCCTTTCCACCGAGAGGCGCCGCGCTCGAGGATGCACAATTTCGATGCGGACGATGCCCTCAGCCCGCGCCTGGGTGAGTAACCTCCCCACCTTCCAGCGGGTCAGGATAAGAATCTGAGCGATTTCTTCTTGGGTCTTATTTTCCTCAAAATAGAGCTCTGCGGCTTTGACCGCGAGCATCTCGTCTTCTTCTTTCATCCCGTCACCCCCAATGGGGTTGCTGCAAAAAGGTTGCGGTTGGACTCTTTTGCCGCGGTAAATGAGAGGAAGATCTCCGACAACAGCTGGTGCGCCTCGAGGTCTGGCTCCACCACGGTGCTCTCTGGCCGAAACGCCACTTGAGCATCGTCAAAATTCTGGAAGGCGCCAGCACCGACCGCAGCGGTTGCCGCCGTCGCAATAAGGGTCAGATTGTCAGAGGTAATGGAGTGGATTGGCTGGCCTATCACGTTCGCGGTTGTGCGCATCCAGAGCGGATTGTGGCCAATACCTCCGGAGAAATAGAGGTCACCTACGTCAATTCCCGCACGCTCGAAAGAATCAAGAACTTGTTTGGTCCCAAACGCCACAGCTTCGACCGTTGCCTGGTAGATTTCGGCGCCACTTGTTCCCAGGCTTAGTCCGAGGATGCCTCCGCGCATCGAGGCATCCCGGAACGGGGTTCGGTTTCCCATGAAATCATCGAGCACAATGAGCCCACTCGAGCCGGGCCTCATGGCTGAAACTTCAGAAACCAGGGCCGGCAGGGCAGAGCGATCGTAACCCAGCATTTTTTCCGCGACCCACGTCAGGGCGCTCCCTGCCGACAACTGGCCACCCTCAACAAGCCACCTGCCTGGGGTAAGGGCGTCGGGGTAAGGGCCCCAAATTTCCGGCGAATCACATGCGCTGTCTGTCTCAGTGATGAACGCATTGGAGGTTCCCGCAGCGATGGAGATTGCAGTCCGGCTAAATCCCCTCAGCGCAATGAGCGCCATATGTGCATCGATGCCGCCGACCGACACAACAGGAGTATTGCGAAGACCCAGCCGTGACGCCACTTCGGGGAGAATTGTTCCCACCGGAGTGCCGACGGGCAAAATTTCTTGGGGAAGCTTGTCAGCAAGCTCCTCAATGCCGAAGAGGCTATACAGGTCCCTCGGCAACGCCCCCGCTCTCGGGTCGTAATTCCACTTGCAGGTGGCATTCAAATCCGACCCTACAAAGCGCCCCGTGAGCTTGAGCGTGAGAAAGTCGACGGCTTCACCGATTTTGTCACTTCGCGCAAAGAGTTCCTCCTCGTTGCGCTTAACCCACATTGCTTTAGGGACCAACCACTCCGGGGAATCCACCCCACCCGAATACGCCATATTAGGGTGGCTCACTCGAGATGTGGAGGTAGCTTCCGCGTGGGACCTGGTGTCCATCCACAGCAGGGCAGGTCGAATCGGGATGCCGTCACGATCAAGAAACACTACAGACGAGGCTGTAGTGGATACGGCAATCCCTGCGACTTCGTCCACCCCAGCTTCGACAATCGCTTTCCCAGCGGCCGTTAGGGCGGACTCCCACCACTGCGAGGGGTCTTGCTCAGCCCATCCGGGCCGGGGAAACGTCGTGGCATAGGTTGCAGAGCTGCCACCCAAACACTGGCCGTCCAGGGAATACACGGCCGCGCGGGCGCTCTCTGTTCCAAGATCGATAGAGAGAAAAAACATTGTGCAGGTCAGCGATTCGGCAGAAACAGGACCTTGGAGCTGAAGACCGACTGGTCGTGCAGCTTTTTAATCATGCTTGGAACTTCGTCGAGATCTAACTCGTGGGTGATCATGAATTCCCATTTGAGCTCGCCAGATGCGAGCTTCTCCGCCGTTTCCACCCATTCGCGTCCTGGAAAGGGATCAGAAAACGAGTTCCAGCAACCGTGGAGGGAAATTTCGAAGCGCAGCAAGTGGGCAAAAGTTGACTTGTCAAACTCTATGGGGCGATGGGGAATGCCAATATAGGCAACCTCTCCCCTTCGTGCCGCCAGCCGCAACCCAAGAGCGATGGTGGCGGGGACTCCAGCGGACTCAATAACGACGTCAAACCCGCGCTCGGCGTGCGCAAGGGCTTCCTCGTCGTTGGTTGCGGTGAGAGTCGCGCCAGCAACCCGGGCCATGTCTGTTTTCTGCTCGTTGATATCAACCGCCAGTATTCTGCTGGCACCAGCAAGTTTTGCCCACTGAATAGCGAAGAGGCCAATAGGGCCAGCTCCGAGGACGGCAACCGACATCCCCTCTGCCATCCGGGTGCGAAGGAAAGCGTGTTTAGCGATGGCGGCCGGATCCATCATCGCAGCGGCTCGAGGGTCGAGGGACGCAGGCAACTTCATCGCGTTATCGGCAGGCACATCAACGTACTGAGCATAAGCGCCGTCTCGGCGGGAGCCGAAGTATCCATAGTCTTCGCAGAGGCTGTAGTGCCCCAAGGCGCAAGATTCACACTTTCTGCAGGGAAGAAGCGGGGGAACAGTGACCAGGTCGCCGAGGGCAAACCCCGACACGCTCTCGCCCATAGATTCCACGTGACCCGAAAACTCGTGCCCGCAGATTATCGGGTGATAGTACGCTCCGACAAAATTCATCCGGGGGATGTCTGAACCACACACCCCACATGCGGCCACTTTCACAAGAAGGTCATTAGCGCCAACGGTGGGAACTGCAACTTCCTCCACAGAGATATTTCCCGGTTCGTGCAAGATTGCGGCCTTCATGGTTTCCGACAAAACTTCTCCTTGCTCAATTTATTACAGAACACTGCGGGGATGGGCGGTTTTTTGTCCGCCCATCCACGCAGTGTTACCTACTTGATGGTTTTTTGTTCAGCTACTAGCGAGCCTCGGCAAACAAGGTGTCGCCCAGGTAGTCAGCAGCGTTCGACTTCTGGACAAGACCCGTACCGGCGTCGATGTAGTCCTCGACAGGTTCACCGTTTGCTGCGGCAATCGCTGCTTGCGCAGCGATGGCACCAAGCGAAATTGGGTCGTTGAGCGAGGTGGCCACGTACTGGTCACCGTCGTTCATCGCTTCGACTGCCTCCATCAGGCCGTCCACACCAGACACAAACACGTCGGTGCGGTCGTTCTCCAGGAGAACTTGGAGAGCACCAAGAGCCATGTCGTCGTTGTGCGCGTATACAGCCCGCACATCAGGGTGAGCCTGCAGGAGGTCCTGCATGGCGGTCACAGCGTTCGCCCGAACATATTCGGCGTAGGGGCCCTGAACAACTTCAACAGAGTCAACGCCCTCGAAGGCTGCGTTGAAGCCGTTGGACCGGTCTGTTGCGACCGTTCCACCAGCGTCGCCCTGAATTTCCAGGATCTTTCCACCCTCGTCACCGAGAGCGGCAAGAACAGCGTCACCAACCAGGCGGCCCATAGCCACGTTGTCACGCCCGATGTGGGCAATGGCGCCCTCAGCGAAACGGTCAACGGTGATCACGGGGATGCCTGCAGCTTCAGCGGACGCCATGCTGGGAGCGATACCCTGCGGGTCGACCGGGTTGATGAGGATTGCGTCAACACCCTGGGTGATGAGGTCCTCAATATCGTTGTTCTGCTTTTCAATGTCTCCGTTAGCGTCAACGTAGATCAATTCAGCACCGGCTGCTTCCGCGGCGGCACGAACACCGTCTCCGAGTGCAACATAGAACGGTGACTGTTGGGTTGCCTGGGCGAATCCAATTGTCAACGATTCTGTAACCGCCGCCTGGTCATCGCCAGCTGGGGTCGGACTCGTGGTCTCTGTACTAGTGCCACCGGCACAAGCAGAAAGAACCAGCGCAATTGAAGCAATTGCTGCCATACTCCACTTTTTGTTAAACATCTGAGCCTCCTTGGTCAGAACTTGGTTAGGGTCTCTGCAACGTACAGCGGATCACCCCCAGATTTACTCATTTGCGGAAAATTCGCTCTTATGAGCAACACGGTATCAGTCCCCGCAACAAATGAAGCATCTTGTGTTTATATGCAGTTTTGTGTGAGAGCAGAGAGAATGGCGTTGCCAACACCAGCCACGTTTCATCCCCTCAAATCGGAAATCCATCTCGCTCATTCCGGAAACCGCCTCAGAATGGCGACCAAGAAATCCCAAAATTTACCAGGTTCCCCACCGCCCACTGTCGGCAAACCTCGTTAACAGACCCCCTGGGAGAGGTTGAACCGGAAAATTAAGCGCCGCACCGACGACGTCTGTGAATCTACAA
>Ga0208413_1002291_pt1 | contig 11123 bp, 10 predicted proteins | sample AntAceMetag02UKD_FD_184761 | JGI IMG/M metagenome (GOLD analysis project Ga0208413, IMG submission 184761) | Saline lake microbial communities from Ace Lake, Antarctica - Antarctic Ace Lake Metagenome 02UKD (SPAdes) (version 2) | ecosystem: Environmental > Aquatic > Non-marine Saline and... | reverse complement strand
TTGCAAAGTCGAGAAGACGCTGACTTCCGGTCAGATCATTCATTTCATAGGACACCTCGGATCGCAAAGCGCGGCATACAGCCATCAGCGAGGTGGCATCGCCGTTTTCCGTTGAAAGGCTGGTTTCCATCTCTGAATACTGGTCCGCTGCACCTTCTAGGTCGCCACGCATCAGCTTGATCTGTCCAAGGTGCGCCAAAAGATGCAAAGAGCCAAATTCCGCACCACCCTGCCGATAAAACCGGATAGCGCTTTCCCCATATTCCTGCGCCTTATCCAGATTTCCACTATGCATCGACGCGATACAAAGCTGGTTCAAAGCAAGACCCAGGCCGATAAAGTCGTGACGATCACAGACCTCCAAAACCCATTTCAGCTTTTCAATATCATCCTTGGAAACGGGCCGATCCTCATAAGAACACACATGCGCGTCGACCAAAATCATCTCGGCCTTTTGATGATCTGCTACATCCTTTTCTGACAACATGGCAGCGCGCGCAGCCTCAAGTTCTTTGCGCGCTTCCTCCGTTTTTCCATGTTTCGCTAAAGCAAAAGCACGCGTTAGTCCTTCGCGGCTGGGGTCAGCTATGGCCAATTTATAGTCCACGGGTCCAGCGCGCAGACCAAAACCATCATTGCCGCGCATAAATGCCCGCCAGTCATTTCCCCGCATAGTTGAATTCGTAGTTATGTCTCTATTCCCAACTAAGCGCTTGGTGTTTAGGGGTGCCGCGCTTCTGGCAGCAGCGTAGTCTGACGTTAACCCAATAGCCCATCAATGGCCATTTCTAGAGGAATATAGCCAAAGGGTGCTTATTAAAGATGGCACCGAAGGTCCTCTTTGCATCAGTTTTCTAACGTCCGAGCGGCTTGCATTATCGTTTAACATGGGCTTTCACGCGGCTTTGGCTGCACTCTAGACGATTGACCTCTCTCGGGAAACAGCGCAGCCTTATCAAGCTCAGCAACCTGCGCATTGCTGCCTTTGGCGCAGACTGCAGCGAGAGTAGACAGGTGTTTCGACCTATGAATGGCCGCTTTCGCCTTGCTGACGCATTACCCGAGCACTTGCAGCTAATTCACGCTTTCCGCCCTCCTTTTCGCAATTTCTACTTCGGCCATTAGGTGCGCAGCCAAATAAGCAAATCAGCAAATAAGCATACACTTTCCAGCTGACAACTAGAACACATGAACTTACTGTGTGATCAGCTGATGTAAGGAACACTGATGGTCGCGCTGAACGCCACAACACATGTACTGCTGGACGGCGAGGTCAAAGTCTACAAGCGCGGCAACAGCAGGCTGTGGCAGGCCACGTTCAAGATTGATGAACACTGGATCAGGATCAGCACGGGCAAGCGCGATCTGGAAGACGCCAAACAAGCGGCACGTGATCAATATCTGGATTACCGCTTTCGCGCCAAACATGACCTGCCAGTTGTGACCAAGCGCTTTGAGGATGTGGCCAAGCTGGCCATCGCGGACATGCAGCGGCAGCTGGACGCGGATGCAGGGCGCAAGGTGTTCAAGGATTACATTACAGCGCTGCACAAGTACTTCATCCCGTTTTTTGGCAAGACCTACATCACCAGCATCGACCATGACCGTATTCAGGCGTTCAATGCGTGGCGGGTCAGTGTGATCGGTCATGAACCAAAAGCGTCAACGCTGAACACGCACAATTCCGCCATGAACAGGGTTTATGCAGAAGCAGTGTCGCGCAATTTCATTCCACAGGGAAAGGTGCCGATCCTGGCCAACAAAGGCGAAGAAGGCAAACGGCGGCCTGATTTTGGCTTGGATGATTACCGCATGATGATCCGCAAGCTGCCGCACTGGATTGAGCAGGGCAAAGGTGGCAAGTCACGCGATATGCGCCATCTGCTGCGCGATTATGTGCTGATCTTGGCCAACACGGGCATGCGGCACGGCACAGAGGCGCAGAACCTGCGCTGGAAGCATGTGACCATCTTCACTGAAAACGATTTGGAATACGTGGAGTTCTATCTGCACGGCAAGACCAAGCCACATGACGCCATTGGGCGGTCAGGCACGGTGAACTACCTCAAGCGCATTCATGCACGCACGGATGCCATCAAGCACATCCCGTTTTACGACATGATCAAGCAAAAGCTGGACCTGCCCGTGTTCTGCTTGCCGGACGGATCGGTCACAGAGCACCTGCGCCAGACGTTCAAAGCGTTTTTGAAGGACGCCGAACTGCTCAAGTGTCCCAAGACCAGTCAGGATCGCACGCTATACAGTCTACGGCACACCTACGCCACGTTTGCACTGATCAATGACGGCATGGATATACACGCACTGGCAAGGCAGATGGGCACATCAATTGGCATGATTGAGCGCCACTACAGCCACCTGACACCGCGTATGAAGAAGGATATGTTCACGGGGCGGCGCTATGATCTGGCCAAGGAACAGTTTGAGGCGCAGTCTGTCGAGGAGTAATACACGGCGGAAAGTGTGAATTCGCTGCAGGCGCGAACCGGCCAGGGGACCTCAGTGCAAGCGGACATTCAAATGCCCCTGCAACCAGGAATTTCTCTGCACCGCCGCATGACTGCTCCGAGCCCCCTCGGACTGATGCTGTGCGGTGCAGGAAGAAGCATAAAACGCCGAAAGGCGTCGTTCATATACTTTCAGAATCTCATCGCCGAATTCACATAGGTTTCAAAATTTCGGCACCACTCGAATATCATTCGCTACCAGACTCTCAAACCATATCTGGAAAGTTCATCCGGCTTTAGGTTAGCGTCCACGTAGCTTGGAGTAAGAGATGCAAAACGTGCGGTTTGTTGGGATTGATATTGGCACCACATCGGTAAAGGCCGCTGTCATTGATGAGGCCGGGCAAGTTGTCTCGCGTTTTTCGCAAACTTATCCAACGCAGCGAAACGCGGGTGGCATGGTTGAGCAAAACCCGCTGGACTGGTTGCGTCTCGTCAATCAAGCATTGTCTGAGATGGAACTGGACGGAGTGGTTGCGGCAGGGCTTACCAGTCAGGTGAGTACGCACGTGTTTGTGGGCGCGGATGGCGCAGCATTGCTCCCTGCGATCGTTTGGCAAGATGGACGGGCACAAGCTGCTGCGAAAAAGTTGGATGCGCAGGTAACAACCGAAGACAAGCTAAAATGGTGGGGTGCGCCAATGCCTATTGACGCCAGTCATGCGTGCTCTCGGATGGCGTGGGTTGCCGAGAACGAACCGAATATTTGGGACCAGACCCGTTTGGTTATGCTGCCCAAGGATTACGTGGCATTTCATCTGACGGGCGTGCCTGTGACAGATGCTGTGTCCAGTATCGGGTTGGTCGATCAAGCACTCGCATATGTGCCAGAAGTGCTAGATCTTGTGGCGGGTGCCCGTGACCGTGTTGCACCGCTCAGCGGGGTGATGGAGCCTGTGGGATTGATCAAGTATGGACCGCTTAGGGGAGTGCCTTTGATCTGCGGTACAATGGATGCGTGGGCGGGTCTTGTCGGTGCAGGTGGCGCGCAGGACAGCACGTCAATATACCTGAGCGGAACGAGTGAAATTCTAGGAATCTCGTCCCAGACCATCGTGCCGACCCCCGGTGCGATTGTTTTCCCCGACTATGACGGTATCCGTCTTCATGCGGCACCAACTCAGTCGGGGGGCGATGCGAAAATGTGGTTCGCCGAGACACAAGCAATGACACTGGATGAAATGGCAGCGCTTGTAGTTGCAACGCCAGTAAGCACCGCAACCCCTATGTTTCTCCCCCAACTTCAAGGGGAACGCGCACCCCTTTGGGATGCCGATCTTCGAGCGGCGTTCTTGGGCGTTAGCCGCGCCACAGGGCAAGGCGACTTTGCCCGCGCCGTCTATGAGGGCGTCGCACTAGCCGCGCGGATGGCCTTGGAAACGCTGCAAGTCTCTGCTGACGTCAAAAGCGACGTGATCCTGTGCGGTGGTGGTGGGTTCAAGTCCGAGCCGTGGACCCAAATCCGCGCGGACATCCTCGGGGCCGAGTTGCGCGTGCTGGCTTCCGGTGAACCTGGCGTTCTTGGAGCTGCGATGATGGCGGGCGTTGGGGCGGGACACTTCGCGCATATCACTGACGCCCTCGGCGCCTTGGCCATCTATGACCGCACCTATACGCCGGACCCCACTCAACGCGCCCGATCTGATGATCTATACGCGCTCTACGCCGAGGCGATCATGCAGACGGGTGATCTGGGAAAGCGGCTCACACAGTTAAATGCGCAGTAATCTTGCCCTTTGATCCTTTCGCGGTAACAGTGTCTCAAAATAGGGAGAAGACCATGACCAAACTACTATCAACGGCCGCCGCTCTCGGGGTTTTAGCGTCCAGCGCTTGGGCTGAAACCGTGGCCGTCATCACGCCGTATTTGTCGCAGCCGGGCACACAAGCCTACGTCGAAGGGTTCGAAGCCGCCGCCGCTGAAAAAGGCTGGGACGTAAACGTCATCGACACCGCTGGTGACGTGGCCGCCGTGATCAGCCGCATTGAAGATTCCGTCACACAAAACGTCGATGCCATCGTGATCAACGTTGACCCCGCGCAAGTAACTGTCGGGCTTTTGGCCGCACAAGAGGCGGGCATTCCCGTTGTTGGGATGGACGCAGGGTCTAGCCCGCTGATCGCTGCAAATGTCACATCCAATGGCTATGGCATGGCGGCAGAAACATCCGTCTATGTCGCCAACCGTATCGGGGGTGAAGGCAATGTTGTGATGTTCGTCTTTGATGCTTTTCCACCCGTACAAATTCGAGGTGTTGTGGCCGATGCAGTCTTTGGCAACTTCCCCGACATCGAAGTGTTGGACCGCATCACGCCTGACGTATCTGATGGTGGTATCGCCGATAGCCGCGCCCAAATGGAAGCGATCCTTGCAGCCAATCCTGAACCCGGCAGCATCGCCGCTGTCTGGGCTGCTTGGGACCAACCCGCCTTGGGTGCGTTGCAAGCAATTGAAGATGCAGGGCGTAGCAATGAGGGCATCGTGATCACGGGCATTGATGCCAACCCACAGGCGCGTGACGCCATCGCGGCTGGCGGCAATTTCGAGGCCTCAGTTGCGCAAGACTTTGCAGGGATCGGGTCTGCAGCGGCCGACGTCGTTGAACGTCTTCTGGCAGGCGAAGAACTGCGCGAGAACGTGATTTACGTGCCGACCCGGCTTGTGACCTCCGCCAACGCGGCTGAGTAAACGCTAAAGTGCACCGCCTCGAATTTCGCAATATGTGCAAAGCCTATGGTGGCGCCAAGGCACTTGATGGAGTGGACCTGTCCCTTTCAGGGGGGCGGGTCCATGCACTTATGGGTGAAAACGGGGCTGGCAAAAGCACGTTGATCAAGCTGTTGGCGGGCGTTGTGCCTGCCGACGTGTTGTTTGTATCAGTTGACGACATTGAGATCGCGCTGACATCCGCTCAGGCGGCTCAGCGGGCAGGCTTTCGATTTATCCACCAAGAACTCAACATCGTGCCGCAGGTGTCTGTGGCGGAAAATATGTTGCTGGGGCGGACGTTTCCACGCCGCTTTGGTTTGGCCGTCGATTGGAAACAAGTGAATGCCCGCGCACAGGATGCGCTGGCCTTTCTGGGTGCCGATCATATCGACGTGCGCGCCCTTGCTGGGGATCTTACCACGGGCGATCGCATGTTGATGAAAATTGCGGCAGCTTTTGTCACGGATCCGATCACAGACGAACGCGCCGTTCTCTATGTGCTTGATGAGCCGACAGCGGCGTTGACCAGTGCGGAATCTGAATTGCTATTTGATGTGATAGCGCGTCTGGCTGCGACGGGGGCTGCGGTCCTTTATGTCTCTCACCGCATCGATGAGGTCTTGCGCATCTGCGATGTGGTCACTGTGCTCCGCGATGGTAGATTGGTGTCGTCCGGCCCGACATCCGCCACCGACAAAGCCCAGATCATCCGAGATATGACAGGACGCAACGTTGCTGACGCCTTTCCGGTTGCCGCAGCGTCACCGGCGCCAGATGTGATTGTCAGCATGGATCGCGTGTCTGCAGGCCGATTGTCGGACATCACGTTCGATCTACACGCCGGCGAAGTCATCGGCATCGCAGGCCTCGCCAACGCCGGACAAGGCACCTTCCTTGAAACCTTCATTGGACTTCATAAGGTCACCAGTGGTCATGCACAGCTTCGAGGCGTTGCCTTGCCGCGCTCCCCAGAACAAGCTTGGCGGCGCGGTATCGCCTACCTCCCGCGCGAACGGCGCTCGGAAGGGTTGATGCTAAACATGTCGATCCGTGCTAACATAGCACTGCCCCATCTGACAGGAGTGCAAGCCAATGCCAGCCGCGAACGGCACATGGCTGAGACCCTCAGCAGCCAGATGCGGCTGAAATGCGAACACCTTGACCAGCCCGTCACGCAACTGTCCGGTGGCAATCAACAGAAAGTGCTGTTCGCCCGCGCGCTGTACGGACTGCCTGATCTGCTGCTGCTGGATGAGCCCACGCGTGGCGTCGATGTGGGCGCGAAATACGACATCTATTGCACCGTGCGCGAGGCGAGCGCGAAAGGTTGCGCAATCCTGATGACGTCGTCCGATCTGCCTGAACTCTTGGGTATGTGTGACCGGATCATCGTCCTTCACGATGGGCGGCAAGCGCACATGCTGGATTGCGATGGCCTAACCAGTTCCGATCTTCTCTCCCATTTTTACGGAGCCAAAGCCGCATGACCCAAACGCTCCGCCAATCGGGCACCCTTCTGGGATTTGCCACCATTCTGATCTTTTTGACGATCCAGCTGCCAGAGACGTTTCTGACTGCGCGCAATCTGATCAACATCTCGCAGCAACTGTCGATGTTGGCCGTGGTCGCAGCCACGATGACCATCGTGATGGTGATGAACGATTTTGATTTGTCCGTAGGGTCCATGGCGAGCCTTGCAGGCATCGTCGCCGCCGTTTTGTTCGCCGCAGGCTTTCCCGTCTGGGTAGGTTTGCTGGCCGCGCTGAGTGTTGGCCTTCTGGGCGGGTTGTTTAACGGCTTCCTTGTGTCCATTCTCGGCATTCTGCCCTTTGTAGCGACCCTTGGCACATTGACGGTCTTCAGCGGCACAGCGTTCTTAATGAGCGATGGCAAGACCATCTTTGGCCGCGACATCCCCGAGGGGTTTTCCGGCTTTGCACGCGCGGGGATCGAGATCGGGGACATGAAAATTCCGTTCCTAACGCTCACAGCTTTAGCCGTGATATTGGTTTGTTGGTTCATTTTAGAACAAACCAATTTCGGCCGCAGGCTGTATGCTATTGGTGGCAATCGAGAGGCCGCGCACCTCGCCGGTATCAGGGTCAAACGGTTGCGATTGATGGCCTTCGCGCTGACTGGACTTGGCGCCGCTGGCGCAGGCTTGATGTATGCGGCACGCGTTGCATCCGCCAACCCCACACAGGGGTCGGGGCTGATGCTTGATGCCATCGCTGCCGTGTTTCTTGGTATGACCATGAGTCGTCAGGGGGAGCCAAGAGTCCTTTACACGTTGGTTGGTGTCTTAATGTTAGGTGTGCTTGATAACGGCCTTACCCAACTTCGGGTCGACAGCTATGTCCGGGAAATTCTAGTTGGATTGATAGTGATCAGTGCCGTTGCAATCGCAGCCTTTTCGAAGCGCAACACAGCTTGTTAAGGCGTAAGCTCACCAAGATAGCAAATGCGCTCACCAAGTCCTATCGCACGTGGACTTCGGAACAGAAACTGCTTGATAACGGCAGATACTCTCCTATCCGCACCAGCGAGACCCGGCTTCCACAAGCGTTATATCCTGCCCAATACCCTTTAAAGCAAGTTGCGAAGTGGATTACCCCACGCCCCGTTTCGTCGATCACTGCTTCAAGGTCGTCGACAATCCGTTTTAGATTAAAGTAGCTCCACCGCCTGACTGAGTTGATCAGAATTTACGTCGATGTATCTTTGTGTAGTCGAAATGTGAGCATGGCCCGCTAGGGCAGCAAGCAAGCGCACCCCTACCCCTTTGTTCGCCAAGCGTGTGATGTAGGTCCTGCGTCCCGAGTGGCTTGACGCATCTTTCAGCCCCACTGCCTTGTAGATATCCAAAAACAGCTGGCACATGGTGTTAGCGGAAAAAGCCCCGCCCTTTTGACTGGCGAACAGGGCACGCTGTGGGTCGCTGCGCTTGATGGTGTCGCCATAGTCTGCAAGCGCCTTACGCAAGCGCTGGTTCAGGTACACGGTGCGTGTCTGCCCGCCCTTGCTCTGTGCTGCCGACAGGATGAACTGTTCGCGCACAGCACCCTGTTCGTCAAACACATCTCCCATAGTAAGCGCAGCAATTTCCTTGGCGCGCAGACCAGCATAGAAGCTGACCATGATGATAGTCCTGTCACGAACCGGATGACGCCTGCTGCCCGTGTAGTGTAATACTCGGCGCAGCTGCGCTTCGTTTAATGTCTGTGCTTGCCGCATCCAAAATCCCCTCAAAACCTAATAGTTTGCTTGCTTTGACTATAAAGTCTGAGGTCTTGGTTGGGCGACCGAAATCCGCCCACGCTTGATCTCTATATTTTTCAATTGGTTAAACGATAATCTCATACAATATGTGTTCTATGAGGTTTTCAGCTGTGTCGCGCAGCGCAGGATAAACTGCGCAGTTATTGCAGCGTTGGCGGGCGCAATGGGTCATCTAAATCCAGTTTGAGCACGCTGCGCCATAGTGGCGTTTTAAACTGGTGATGCACGTGCTTACCATCTGTAGTCTCGCCCTGCTGCTGCACCATGAAGCCTGCCCATTCCAATGGTTTGAGCACACAGCTGGAGAACGCGGCCATTTCACGCCAACCAGCATTGTCCCAGTCAGCTTCCTCGCCGTAAAACACTGAGTAAAGCATTCGTTCGGTGCTGCCGTGATCGGCTTCCATATTGATCACATTGAGCCAAACATCCCATTTGCCAAATGGTGGCTCATCAATGCCCGAATAAGCACTATGATCCAAGCGCAATAGATAGAATGGTATCAGCTCTGCGAATAAACGGCCCGGTGACTGCGCCAATTCCAAGCTACGTTTAGTTACCCTATCCGGCCAGATCAAGGCGCTTGCACGACCACAGACACCGCTCAGGACGAAAAACGCTTGTTCAAAGATCAAAATCAGACGATCTTGACGTCAGACGGCAAGTCACTTGGGGAATGTTGGTGAAAATATGATCGAAAGCCAAATCCATGAATAAAAAAGTACTTGTAATTTTCTGTTTCCTGTTTGTTCCTTGCACTGCCATAGGAGATGTAAATCCAATTCGCTTAAAAGCATTACTTCAAATCTGTGATGCAGCACGACTTTCATCTGATCTTGGCACAATTAACAGCATTGCAAGCCAAGTAAGGAATTTTGAACGACCTCCAGACAGGTTGCTTGCTACTAAATATGATGAATGTTTATTTGTTGCTTTTGGGAAAAATGAAACAGCACCTGACATAAATAGCTTAATAGGTCAGATAGAGGAAATTGCTTTGCAATTGGAGCAGGACTGCCGTGAATTACTTGAAATTGCGCCGTCGATTGCTGTAACATATCCTATCTGTAAAAATATATTACTTATTCCTTAGTAAAAACCATTATTCTTATCCGACGTTCCCAAAGTGGCATGATGCCTGACGTGAAGGTCGCCTGAATCCGACCGCTGGACAAACGTTTTTCGCTCTTAGCGCAGTCTGTGGTCGCGCAAGCGCCCGAAGTTGGGCGGGTTTGGCTGGGAGCCCTGAGCATCCCAGCCCAGCAGCAACGTTTTTCAGCGCGTTGGGCAGGCTTGCCCTGCCGCTTTCGAACAGTTTGGGCATTGATCGCTGTCATGCTGATAGTGAGGAGGATCGCAATCAGCGGATGGTGACAAGGATGGCGTGCACCATCGAACCGGTGACGGTGGCATCGTCCTGTTGAAATGCTACGGTGCGAATGCGATCAGACCCTAGTACTCCTCGGCCAGCATGATGGTGAGCACCCGCGCTGTGACAGTGGTGTCTGTGGGATCGGGCGAGTGCATTGAGAAGTCCAAGTCGTAATAATCCCACTTCCAGAACACATCGGTGCCTGCATAGGTGATTTTGCCGAAGTCATGCTCAGCATATGGGTCGTTGTCCTCTGTGAACGCATCAAACGACTGCACAGAGGACAAGATTTCCGCTGTTGCAAAGTCACCCAACGACTGAATGCCCTGCGTGATCACAACACGACAATCCATGAAGGTTTGCCGTGCGCGATCATTAAGTGTGGCTATTTTGTGGGCATCGACATCAGTCATTTGCTGATGCCTCAGCAGCACCTGGCTTGATGCGTGGTTGCCGCTCAGTGGCCTTGGCCAATACTGCGTCCAACTCCCCTGCTGTCGCTGCCGCAACAAAGGCATCAAGAACTGTGGCTACGTCCTTGAGCGTTTTGACAAACACAGCATTATTGACGCCATCTGCTGCGATCACACGTGCGCCATAACGGCACTGCACATACCAACCCTGGTCTTGTTGAAAGAACCACGCACGAGCACGCCGCTGTGTTTTGACCAAAACCCGTTCGCCTTGATCATTTGCGATCCACTTTGACCGGTCAATCATGTGGGCTTCACCACGTACAGCTGCGTCAAACACTGATTGCTGTTCTTTCAGCCCAGCAACCAGTTTGTCACGACGGGCAATCACTGGATCACGTGCAGTGGCTTTGAATACTGACGTGAATGTCAATTTTGCGAGATGTGTCATATGCTTAGCTCTCCCTATATACACCTATAACGCGAACATATGGCCAGCGAAGCACGTGGACGACCGGAAAGACGGAACGATCTGGCAGAAAGATACAGGTGTGGAGAGCACGGTTTTTCACCGGAACAACGCAGATAAAAAAAGCGTCTAACGGTGTGTGCCGCTGACGCTGAGTTGCTGTGTGATTGTGTATCGCTTGATCTTATTAGTTAGCTCTTATGATAACTTTTTGTCTTACTTGATGTGTTTGATCAGTTTGTCTGTTTCCTCACTTAACCTATTGGTTTTATTTTATACTGTTTCATTTAATCTGTTCGATCTTCACTGTGTTTGTTCGAACTGTTGCTCATGAACAAGGATGTGCCAAGATTTT